>Ga0209212_1006795_pt1 | contig 12937 bp, 10 predicted proteins | sample RifGroC2_FD_183996 | JGI IMG/M metagenome (GOLD analysis project Ga0209212, IMG submission 183996) | Groundwater microbial communities from Rifle, Colorado, USA - Groundwater C2 (SPAdes) (version 2) | ecosystem: Environmental > Aquatic > Deep subsurface > Groundwater | place: Rifle, Colorado...
ATAAAAATTTCAAGCGCCGCGATCTGGTGATACCGGCCAACATGGACCCGGAGCAGCGCAAGCGCATTTACCGGCTGCCGCTCTCAGTCCGAAAGTCCGGCCAGGCGGCGAAGTGGGCCGCGCGCACGGGCGGCGTTAACGGCAAGAAAAGCATTGAGCACGGCATTGAAACGATAGTGATGTCAAAAGCGCAGATTCTCGAGTTATTCGAAACCGAGCTTGCAAAGGTCGTAACGATCGACCTCGAGGCGATCGCAAAATATCGCGAGATGAAAAATCTTAAAATTCAGATGCAGGCCTGGGCGGTTAAAAAACTTCAGCTGGAAGGCTAATTCGGGCTCTGCAGCGGGCGCAAAAATAGTATTAAAATTACCCGAACTGCCCAGCCCCTTCCTGGCCGCGGTCTCGAAAAACACATACCGCGCATATAAAGAACCGCAAACCCTTATCAAACAGCAAAAGTGATCAGTCCCGGTCACCTATCTATCGATTAAATCGACACTTACAAAACATCATTCCTTTTTTTCTTGACAATCCGGCCCAATTCGGTTAAAATATACCGAATTGGAAGGCTAAATTCTGCCGAATCAGGCAGAATCCGGCGAACTGGCCAGCAGCCCGGAAGCCGGTATAACAGATTGAGGAGCGTTGAAAATGCCAGAAGCGTTAAGCATAACGAAGCCAGGCACGGTCGAAACCTTTATGAAAGCGAATACCGATCTGCGGATCGCCGCGGACGCCCTGAAGGAGTTCCAGAAACAACTGGACACCCTGGCGCTCTCGATTACGAAGGAAGCCGCCAAACAGGCCCAGGCTGCCGACCGGACCACGATCATGGCCGCGGACGTGAAAGCCGCAATGACAGCCGTAACCGGTTCGACCTCTGATCTTCCATATCTTTTCCGCCAGCTTGAAAAGCTGACCGCCAAGGAAACCGCGGACCTTTCGACGCTGATCCAGAAATGGATCTCAACCCACTGATGACTATGAAAAAAGCCGACATCATAAAAGCGCTCATCAAGAAACATGGCCTTGCCGTCCGCCAGGCCGCGGCGATCCTCCAAACCTGCCTCGATGAAATCGTGTCAGGCCTGGCGAAGGGCGAAGCCGTGGAACTGCGCCGGTTCGGCGTATTCAAGACCAAGAAGCAAAAGGCCAGGACGATCATACATCCGAAGACCGGAAAGCTGATCAAGCGCCCTGCTCGAACGATCGTCTTATTTGAAGCCAGCTCGATGGTTAAGGACGCCATTAATAAACCAGGCCGAAAAAAGAAAAGCTAACCTTCCTACCGCCAGGGCAATGTTTCAGATGATTCATGGTATACCGGGGCAATTCAACGCTCATCAGCAGCCATGCGCTCGGTCGGTCATACCCCGTTTTTTTTTTCGGCCAGCAGACCGTTCAGGAATACGTCGGTCATCGTTTGGGCACAGTCTTGGTAACTAAGGTCTTTTAGTTGGCGTTTGAACGGGCCTTCCTTGAACATGACGAACGAGAACACAAAGGTGATAAAGAAGAGGGCGGAATCTTTCTGATTGCGCCCTCTGAACACGCCTTTTTCAGCGTATTTATCGAACAGTTTCGAAAGATCGGTCACGCTTCTGGAGAATTCGCTGTAAAAAAAGTCGCTCAACTTCGCCGATTTGGAGGCTTCATTGAAAAAGAGCATCATGAGACTGTAATCTCGCGCGACGAATTCGGCGACGTAACGGCACAGCTCTTCGAAAGCTTTTGTATCCGAGATGTTTCCCTTACTTTCGATGAACGCTTCGATAGGCATGTGGTCCATCCGCTTGAATATTTCCTTTAAAATTTCAGCCTTGTTCTTATAGTAAAAATAGATAGTGCCGATCGAAACTCCCGCTCTGGCAGCAATTTTCCTTATGGTGGCGTTCGGGTAGCCTTTCTTTGCGAAAATTTTGATGGCCGCCTTCAGGACGTCATGTTTCCTGTTAGGCACTTCGGCCTTTATGATGCCGCATCCCATATAAACACCTCTTTCATTGTTTGAACGCTTGTTCATAAAATATTAACATTTAAAAATTCAAAAGTCAATCTAGTTTTTTTCGATTAATAACATTCGTTATATTACAGTAAAATTAATAAACTACCCACAAATAAAAAAACACAATTTATAAAATCGGATAACTGACATAAATTATCTTCCGATTTCCGGCTATAATATGAACGAAATTCATCAACATAAAAAGCAATCGTTAAAACCCTTTAATTTAATAGTTTTATGCCGATATTATGAACGAATGTTCATAATATGCTTGACATTTTCATTCGAATTTAGTAAAATAAAAGGAGTTAAACATGCGTTCGAAAACGCCGATGTTAAAAGTGATCGTTAATAAATTTTAATTTACATAAAGGAGTTTTATCATGAAAAAGACTATCTTATCAGCCGCAGCGGCGGTAGCGGGTCTGACTATATTTACGGGCGCGGCGTTCGCTCAGGTCGGCGGCACTGGCGACGTTACGATCTTCGGAACATCGATGCCGTTCAAAAAAGCCGTGATATCGACCAGAGTCGCCGGGATCGTCGAGATCGTCCCGGACATCGAAGGCGTGCAGGTAAAAAGTGGCGAGGTCATCATAAAGATAAATAAGAAAGACTTCGATCTGAGCGCGGACGTTCTCAGAAAACAGGTGAAACTATCCGAGATATCCAGCTCGCACGCCTCGACCGAAAGCAAAAGGATGACCGATCTTTTCGGCCGCAACGCGACCTCCGCGCAGATGCGCGACAACGCGGTGTTCGCCAAAGATTCGGCCTACGCGTCGCTCGAGCTCACCAGGTCGAACCTGCGCATCGCCGAAAAGGCCATCGAAGACTCCTCAATCATCGCGCCCTTCGACGGCCTGATCTCGAAAAAATACCTCAACGCCGGCGAATATGTGGACAGGGGAAAGCCGGTCGTCGAGATCGTCAATATCGACACCATAAAAGTGCACTTCAAGGTGCCTGAAAAATTCATAGGCAAGGTGAGCGTCGGCAATAAAATAAAGATGTCGCTTGAGCACTGCTCCGAAACCGCCTTCATCGGCGAAGTGTACGCGGTCAATCCGGTAGGCGACAGCGTCAACCACTCGTTCGAGATCGTGGTCACGGTGAATAACGCCGGTCACGCCATAAAAGCCGGTATGTTCGTAAAAGGCGTCCTGTCGCTGAACGCCGGCACCGAAAAAGAAGCGAAGGCAATAAGCCAGAATACCTCCGAAACAAAAAAACAATCGAGTAACTGATCATCGGACTGAATGAATTAAATTAACGAGATTGAATCGACTTGAGAGGTTTTTAATATGATGTTATCTGAAGTAAGCATTAAAAGGCCGGTTTTTATAACAATGGTCACGGCCGCCATGGTGCTTTTCGGCGCGATCTGCTACACTAAGATCGGCGTCAATTTGTTCCCTGACATAGAATTTCCGATGGTCACCGTCGTCAGCGTGCTGAAGGGCGCGTCGCCCGAAACTATAGAGCTCAAGGTTACGGACAAAATCGAAGAAGCGGTCAACACGATCAACGGTGTAAAGAAGATCACATCTTATTCGCTCGAAAACGTCAGCCAGGTCGTCATCGAATTCGATCTGGACAAAAAGGTCGACGTGGTCGCTCAGGACGTGCGCGATAAGGTTTCGGGCATCAGATCAACGCTTCCGGACGACATGGACAATCCTATAATAGAAAAGATCGACATCGGCGCGGCCGCAATCATGTCAGTAGTCTATTCATCCGAAAGGCCCATAGGCGAAAAGACGAAATACGCCAAAGACGTCATCAAGGAAAGGCTACAGAAAGTTCCGGGCGTCGGCTCGGTCAAGATCGTAGGCGGCCTCGAAAGGCAGATAAGGGTATGGGTCTCGACCGAAAAGATGCTGCGGTACGGCGTCACGATCGACGAGGTCAAGCGCGCGCTTTCGATGGAGAACGTCGAGATCCCGGGCGGTAAGCTCGAAACCGGCAATCGCGACATAATAGTCAAGGTAAAGGGCGAGATCGAAAAATTCGAAGAATTCAAAGACCTTTATATCGGCTATAAAAACGGATACGCAGTGAAACTCGGCGATGTCGCCAGAATCGAGGACGGCCTGGAGGATCGCGTCAACTACGCTACGCTCAACGGCGTCGAGGCGGTGTCACTGCAGATAAAAAAGCAGAGCGGCACCAACGTCGTCAAGGTCGCCGACGCAGTCAAGGCCGAGATCGAAAATATACAAAAGGCGCTCGAGCCTGGGTCGTCGCTTAAAGTGATCGCCGACTCGTCCAAATTCGTAAAACAGTCATTCAACGAAGTGCTCTTCCACCTGCTCTTCGGCGGCGGCCTAGCTATTATAATAGTCTTCGTGTTCCTGCGCAACCTCCGCACCACGCTTATTTCGGCCGTAGCGCTGCCGGCTTCGGTCATAACGACGTTCGCGCTGATGAAATATTTAAACTTCACATTCAACAATCTTTCGATGCTCGCGCTCTCGCTTTCGATAGGCATGCTCATAGACGACGCGATAGTAGTGCTCGAAAACATATACCGCCACCAGGAAGAAGAAGGTAAAGACCCCATGGAGGCCGCATCGGTCGGAACCGAAGAGATAGGCCTGGCGGTGCTTGCGACGACATTCGCCATAGTCGCCGTTTTCGTACCGGTCGCCGTCATGGAAGGCCTTATAGGAAGGTTCTTCTACGAATTCGGCCTGACCGTCACATTCGCCGTGCTGGTATCGCTTTTCGTGTCGTTCACGATGACGCCGATGCTCTGCTCACGGTTCATGAAACTCGTCAAAACGCACGGCGCGATGTATAATTTCGTCGAGGCGATCCTGAAATTTATCGAGAACGCCTATGTATCGCTGCTGAAATTAAGCATGAGACACAGGATGGTCGTGATCACGCTCAGCGTCACGATGTTCGCCGGAAGCCTCTACAGCGCGAAATTTCTCAAATCAGAATTCACGCCCAGGCAGGACAAGGACCAGTTCAACATCGTCGTCGAAACGCCGACCGGCTCTTCGATCGATTTCACGGCTGGCGCGGTTGCGACCGTCGAGAATATACTCAGAAGCGACAAACGAATAGTGGCGTTCTTTTCGACCATCGGCGCCGATTCACAGGAAAAAGCGAACGTGGCGTCGATTTACTGCGAGCTGGTGCCTAAAAAAGACAGGCCCGACGCCGACCAGTTCAGCATAATGGACGAATGCCGCGCGAAGTTCAAGGACATGAAAGATGTCATGGTATCGGTCGAGGAAGCCGCCGATGTGAGCATTGGCAGCGGGCGCCAGGCGATGATGCAGTTCGGAATCGCCGGGCCCGACCTCAAGCAACTCGAACAATATTCAAAGAAATTGATGGAGTTGATGAAAAAGGACGGCGGGTTCGTCGACGTCGACACCGACTACAAGGCCGGAAAACCGGAAGCGCGCATATACATCAACCGCAACGCCGCATCGACGCTATACGTTCCGGTGGCCTCGCTCGCCGCGGCCATAAGGACGATGGTCGGCGGCGAAAAAATTTCCAAATTCAAGGACGGCGGAAACCAGTACGACGTCAACCTGCGCCTGGAGCTCGACGAACGCAAAGACCTTTCCAACGTGGAAAACTACTTCGTCAGATCGCAGTCAGGGGCGATGGTCGACCTCAAAAATCTCATAACCATAAGCGAAGAGAGCGGCCCGTCGATGATAGCGCGCATCGACCGCCAGAGGCAGATCTCGTTTTATTCGAATCTCGAGGGCATCTCGTCGAGCGACGGCCTGAAAAAGATTGGCGAATTCCTCAAAAACATCGATATGAAGCCGGGATATTCGCTGGTCCTGCTCGGAAAGCTCGAAAAGATGCAGGAATCTTTTCAGAGCATCTTTTTCGCGATGGGGCTCGGGATAATTCTGATGTATATGATCATCGCGTCGCAGTTCGAAAGTTTCATACATCCTATTACCATAATGGTCTCGCTTCCGCTGTCGATGATAGGCGCGCTCGGCGCGCTGCTGCTGTTTGGGAAGGAAATAAGCATAATAACGCTGATAGGCATTATAATGCTGATGGGTCTCGTCGCGAAAAACGCGATCCTTCTCGTTGATTACACAGTTACGCTTCGCGGGCGCGGATTTTCAATGTACGACGCCATAATCAAGGCCGGCCCGACCAGGCTGCGCCCGATACTTATGACGACGGCCGCGATGATCTTCGGCATGCTCCCGATCGCCTTCGCTAAAGGATCGGGATCCGAAATGCAGAGCCCGATGGCGCTATGCGTCATAGGCGGACTGATGACATCCACCATACTGACGCTCGTCGTCGTGCCGGTCGTCTATTCGCTCATTGAGGACTCACTGGCGTATATTCACAGAAAGCCGGAAATATCTGAAGTTTCGATCCCGGCAGAATCAAGGGGTTAGGTTGAATTAAAAAGAGGCCGTCCGGCAAATATAAATAAGGGCGGCCTCTTTTTATATCCCGTCGGAATTATTGCGGCCGTTAAAATTATCCTTCATCGCGACCGGGGCAAAACGCGGAAAAACGTTCGTCAACAAAAAAGAACTGGTCTTGGTCACGTATCTATCGATTCAATCGACACTTACAAAACATCATTCCTTTTTTCCTTAAATTTTTATTCAGGTGCTGGAGATTTTCATTCATCTCTAATAGCCGGAAAATTACTTACTTTATATAGAGCTGCAGACAACAAAGAAAAAGTAAAATATTATATGACAAAGATAAATCCTATCGTAAGAAATTATAATGAAATCATGTCAGTATGCAATAAATATTTAAATAGTGAAGAATAATTAATTAGCTTCCTTCTGTCTCGCCCCGAGGGGAGCCCGCCGCCGCCTCGCCGATAAACCGAACCTTATGTAAACTTTCGCCCGTCCTGGCGGCCGGGCTCAGACGCTCGCCGCGTTGTGCGGCTCGCTTTTACATAAGGTGGGTTTATCGTCGCGCGCCATCCATGGACGCTAACGGCGGCGGCTAACTGCCGGCCGTTCTGTCTAAGTGCGCGGGCGCGCTCGGTTGCACCTCGCACCGCCCGCCCCAAAAGGACCGTTCCCGATCCTTTAAAATCCATAAAATTTAAAACTGGAATTTTCGAATGCGTATAACGCGTTTTAAGGGGCCTTCGAATCACCGGACGACCCAAACTACCTTTTAGTTTTTTGCGTTCGTTGTGGCTCCGCTCTCGGCCTCGAAATTTGTTATTTTTTAGGGAATAGAGAAAAAGTTCTGTCTTGATTAGAATTTTTGTCTTGGACAAACCCGGCCGCCCCGCGGCGAAGGTTCCGCGGGCAGCATCTGGCTGCTGCCCGCGATTATCTTGACAAACGGCCGCTCTTCCGGCCGGCGACAAAGTTTCGCCGGCATCGGGCGTCCTGGAGTATAGTTGTTTTTAAAAGATTTAATCAGATTGTTAAATGTGATTTAATCATTGTCATTACTCTGATAATTATTTTTTTTTGATTTTTCAATATATATTTGGGCCATTCTTATTTCTATTATCGAGTCGCGTATAAAAAAGGGATTGCCAGGGTTTTCTTTTATTATAAGTTGCTTAGCTTCGTTATATAAGATCTCAAATTGATCTGGCGGAAGTGATCTGATAATTTCTAGCGCTAATTCATCCTGCTTTTTCTGGTCTTTATTAATCTGCACGGCTTGAATTGTCGCTTTTTTTTCGCGGGTCTTCTTTTCTTCAACCTCTATATCAAAGCCGGCATAATTGTTTTTTAAAGCATTTATAGCATAAAACAAAGGATTTTCTTTTGCCTTTTTAAAAGCATATTTTAAATTGAGTTTTATATAATTAGCGTTCTTACCCTCTGTAATTTTTTTGTTGATTTCTTCAAATAATGAATTTATCCTATATTTTTGAGGTATTTCGATTAATATTTCTTCTGGAATCGAACAAACAGATTGATCCGGCATATCTATTTTTTCAAAAAGATCGCCACTAATATCCAACTTTTCTTTTCTATTTTTTTCGTTCTTTTCATAAGTAAGGTTACCCGTTTTTTTATTTACAAAAAAACGGATATGCGAATATTTATTTCTAATACCTTTTTCTTTAATTAATTCGTAACGGCAAGAAATATCAGTTTTTAAGTTAATTTCTTCAATAGCCGGCATTAAAACGGTTCTTTTAAAAGACGGGAAAAAAGTATATTTCTTTTCGTCTATACCTAGCAAATTTCTAAAGGCTTCGATTGTCAGGACCGGGATCGCCGGGGCCGTTAAATAATCTCGCAAGAATTCATATAAAACAACGGCGTAAGAACATTTTAACCCGGCAATTAAAATAATGCTAATAGGTGCGTACATTTCCGGCCGAAGAATTCTATTTAATAAAAACGGCGAAAAAGCAAACTCAATAATTCCCGTTCCATAGCCAATCCTGCAGCCGGCCAATAATGGCGATATTTCCCAAACCTTTTCTTTATCTTTGTCCAGATAATTAAATTCGATCATCGTTTTAGAAAGGGTTTTCAATTGTTCTTTAATAATGGTATTATCAGAGGAGGCCAAATTACAGGCCTGCTTCAGATTAGCAATGGTCGTTTTATATGTAGCGCAATGCCCGGATTTTTGAGCAATGTATATTAAAAAATTGATCGCTTTGCGTTGGGTGAGTGTCATGTTTTTAACACTGGTCTGGATCATCGCACTATGCTTTTTAATTACTAATTCTTTGTTTTCAGGCATAATCCCTCCGCATTATTCGATATTTTCATACAATTATAACATTACTATGATCTAAAGTCAAGTCAAGGTCATATTAAGGTACCGAAAAAGGTCATGTTAGGTACCGAAAAAGGTCATGTTAGGTACCGAAAAAGGTCATGTTAGGTACCGAAAAAGGTCATGTTAGGTACCGAAAAAGGTCATGTTACCGGTGATATTTCACTACTCTAGCAACGATTTTCGAATTTTTAAACAATTTAAACACTTAAACTATATAAACAACTACAACAGCACACAAACAAATTCAATTTTTAACCATACCGGGTTTTCGTTGTTGTTGTCTTATTATTTTGATTAACATAAACTTATATTACAAATATATTACAAAAGTATTATAAAAAATTTTTACTTTTAAAAATTTTATGTTATAATCTATCCGAGGTGATAAAATGCCTATTAAGAAGAGCACAAAAACCAAAACCATTTCAAAACCTGGAATTTACAAAAGCAATACAAAAGTAATCAAAGAAAAAACAAAAAAAGAAGACAAAAGTATTACAGATGTAAACAAAAAATCGAAAAAAGTTTCGAATGACAAAAATAATACAAAAGTAAACGAAATTAAAGCCGAAAAAGTAAACAAAAGTAATACGAAAGTAAACGAGCCCTCCACAGAAATTTTAGTTTACAAAGATAATATAAAAGTAAACACCAAGATACAAAACGATTTAATGGAAATAGCAGGGTTAAAAAATAAAATCAACGAGATGCTATCCTGGTATGAAACTAAACACAAAAATGTCGTAGAGATCCCGGAACTAAAACTCAGTCAAAAACACTTTACGGGAGAAATAACCGTAAAAAGTTTCAGGATTTATGCGGACATAATAAAAAAGTTTGAAAACTTTGCAAATAAGCACTCGCAATATAAAACTCAAGACTTGGTTAGCCAGGCGATACTCGAATTCATTGAAAGATACCATTAAACCTGAATTGTTTTGATAACCCCGATTTTAAGACGTTTTTGGGCGGCGCCAGGATCCGCCGCGGCGGGGCCGAAAAAGCCCGTAAAATCTGAAATATATTTCAGGGCTGATATAGAAGGGTTAAAAATATTTTTCGAATATTCTGAAAAATGTTGTAAAGTCTGAATTTTATGCTTGGCCGCCGAGTCTGATAACAGCATTTATGTAAACCACTTGATTTTATTGAATATAATTAGTATAATAAAGTCAATTTTCAAAGTCTTTGGAGGCAATTATGGCTAATTATGATATAGACATAGATTTAATTAAACAAAACATAGTTAAAATACCTAAAACATGGGACGGAAAAACAAGTGTTTTAGAACTGAAAGCAGCCAATTATAATTGGAAACAAATGGAATGGTGGGCCTTCTATTTCGAATTTGTAGCCAGAAATATATTATCCGATGATTTTCAAATTCCTGGCGATAAATTTGGAAATGTTAAATTTGATTTAAAAAAAACCATAAACTGGGATCTTAAAGCATCTGCCATTAAATCTAACAGTCATACAATCATACTTAACGATAAAGAGGCTATGGATTTTTCGATTGAAAAAGATGGCTATCACGGGGAAATTATTGCTTTATGTGACGTAGAATATAATGACGTAAATAGGACTTTTCAAAAATGGCATACCGAATTAAAAGGTGGTAAATCGTCTTATGAAAAAGATCGTGAGCAAAGAACCGCAGTGTCAAGGTATAGAAAAACCAAAGCAGAAGTTGTAGAAATATTATTAATAGTTTTTAAAAAAAGCGATTTAGCGAACCTTCCGGAAATGCGCCAGGGAAGAAATTCAAACGGATCGGACCGCAAAGTTAAGTATATGCTTGATTTAGAGAAGATAAGCGATTTTGAATATTATAAAATCGATATATTGTGAGGTAAATTGTGTATTATAATTGTGATTGTATTGTAGGAGCCCAAAAATACATTAAAGATAACTCAATTGATTTAATTATTACCGATCCTCCATATGGTATATCTGGTGATACATTGCATAAGCATTATAACAGAAATGAAAATAATGTTTTAGACGGATATATAGAAGTTCCTGAAAACGAATATCCCGAATTTTCAGACGCGTGGATAGCTCAAGCAGAAAGAATATTAAAACCCGGTGGATCTATGTATATAGTGTCTGGATATACAAATTTAATACATATTTTAAATGCATTAAAGAAAACTAAACTAAAAGAAATTAATCACATTATATGGAAATTTAACTTCGGGGTTTATACAAAAAATAAATATATTTCGTCACATTATCATATTTTATATTATTCAAAACCGGGAAATAAAACGACGTTCAATACTTATGCTTATTACTCTGATTCCGAAAAAGACGAAAATGGTGGGTCTTTAAATTATAAAGACAGAGAAGACGTCTGGATTATTAACAGAGAATACAAGCCGGGAGAGATAAAAAATAAAAACGAATTGCCAACGACATTACTCAAAAGAATGATATTGTATTCGAGTAATCCTGAAGATATGGTTTTCGACTTTTTCTTGGGAAGTTTTTCGACTGCCAAAGTTGCTTTAGGGCTTGGTAGAAAAGCTTCTGGTTTTGAAAAAAGTGAAATTGCATTTAATTACCAGATTAAACAAATGGAAAAAATTAATCCTGGAGAATTATTATTGACACTTCGAACGCCGCCCAAAAACAGACTATATAACAGCGGAAAGACTATTACTGACGAAGAAAAAAAAGATATAATAAAAAAATTTAAAGGACTCATAAAAACGGGATCTAACAAAAAACAATCTATTGAAAAAATATCGCAAGACACAGGCAGGGGTTATTGGTCAATACTTAAAATGGTTGACGGAACAACAAATAAAAGTGTTAATGACGATTCTGATTCATTGTTTCCGTCAGACTGACAATAAAGATAGAAGACTTCAAACCGTTTTTCAAATATAATGAGAAGTGCAGCATACGCTGTTTTTTGTAGCGGAAAAGAACTATTTCGGCGTTCACGTCAACCAAAAGCAGCCTTTTTATAATAATTGCAATCTTAACTATAAGGAAATTAAATTTATGGGTCTTGACACAAGTTTTATAATTTTAATTGACGAGAAACGATATTTTATAGATTTTTTAGACGAAAAGCAAAAAGCGGAATATCGCTCATTCAAAGAATATGAGCGTAGTTTTAAGGACGCATTACCTCAAAATGAACAGCAAATAAGCATGAATTATTGGTATCCTGATGATTTGCCATACAGCCATCCCAAACGTCATTAAGGAGGTTATTATGTCTTCCGAAGTTCTGACGATCAAAGAACTCTCAAAATATCTTGACATAACTGAAGCCACGATCTATAAAAAAGTTTCGAACAACGAAATACCATATACCAAGATGGGAACGTTGCTGCGCTTTCCGAAATGGGCGATAGACCGCTGGATATCGGAAAACACCGTTGAACCGCCCGACGCACTTTTTGACGAGTTCGCAAAACTTCAATCCCGCTATCACTTCAAAAAATGGCTTGAATCAAAGGGCGTAGACACTTCCGCCGTTACTGACCCTCAATTATTAGAACTCGTGAAAAAGGCCATAGCGGACCTTTCGTCAGCGGAGCGGCCCTGATGAATCCAAAAACAGATTATACCTCCCGTCTGATAACTTATGCCAGGAGCCTGGCCGGCCTCGATCCCGAAGAAATCCTGAAAAAGCTCGGCATAAAGCATTATAAAAAGCCGATCCTGAAGATGTCGAACAACGAGCTGATAAAAGAATTCGGGAAAAGCGCCAAGAACATAAACAAGTCGCTTTTCATCAAAAACGTTATATGGCAGACATACGAATATATAAAAGCGGGCGAAAAGCCTTTTGATATAGGCAATCTTCGTTCGTTCTGGTATTATATAAAAGACACGATGGACCGTGTAGGAGCCAACAAGAAGGGCGACGCCTACAACATCGTCTCGAATATGTTCGTCCTGATGGTCAAATCCGGCCTTTTCAAATACCGCGATTTCGGTTTCGACGACGACGATAAGGGCAACCGCTGGCTCGGCGGCAAATATGCACACGTTATGCTTTTCGCCGAAAAAACATCTTATACCGATCTTCTGCAGGAAGTCAACCGCAACTTCGACATTACGACAATAGCCGTTGGCGGCCAATCTTCATATCTTACAGTAGAATATTTTGTGAAGGAACTTTCCGACCGCGGCATAGACCTGGCGAAAGAGTTCATAATTTTTTCGATA
>Ga0209212_1006796_pt1 | contig 12936 bp, 9 predicted proteins | sample RifGroC2_FD_183996 | JGI IMG/M metagenome (GOLD analysis project Ga0209212, IMG submission 183996) | Groundwater microbial communities from Rifle, Colorado, USA - Groundwater C2 (SPAdes) (version 2) | ecosystem: Environmental > Aquatic > Deep subsurface > Groundwater | place: Rifle, Colorado...
AGACTGTACAAGCCAATCCACCAGATGGTAAGCCGGGTCAATGCCGGCGATAAGAAGGCCCTTTACGAAGAAGGTGAGCTGCGATTCCTCTCTTCCAGCATAGACCGCATGCTGACGCAAGCGGAAACATTCGAGGAGACTACCGAATCATACCGGACGCTGTTGCAGACCGATGTGCTACGTGAAATGCTTCTGGGAAAAATCGGCGACCCGGATTTGATGCTTGACCAGTTCAAGGAATACAAGTTGCCGTTTTCCCTCGACTCTCCTTTGCAGCTGATTGGACTGAAACCACTCGGCGAAGGTGAGCTGGGAAAGATTGGATCCGGTCTCCTGACCGTCCACATGGGAATCCCGTTCGAGGGAGAACGGATGCTGATAGTCACCCAGAATTGCAATGCCCAACAGTTGCAGGAGTTGTACGATCGTTCGATTGCCAACGGAGTGGAGCTGGTTATTTTCAACAGACGGATCGAACACCCGTTCCAACTCGCAAACCAAGCCTCCTTGGTACTGGAGGAACTGCGTTTTTCCTTCATGTACACTACAGGAACCAAGCTGGAGGAGAAGGAATTGAAGCGATCGCTGAATACTGGAGCCTATCCATCCGAATTGGAGAAAAATCTTCTGCATCTCCTGCACCAGGGAAGGGCGATCGAGGCCTACGATGTGTATACTGGTTTCTTTGAGGAAATCGCCAAATATTCCTTCACCCATTTCAGGTTTAGTATGAAACGGCTCTATATCTCCCTGCAGTTGCTGGTCAAGGAGATGCAGGAAACCGGCTGCTTCATCGATTCCCATGAACTTTCGATAGGGAAGTTCGAACTGTCCTTGGAAAGCCTGGTCCGCCGTTCGGATTTGGATGACTTCTTCCGCCACTGGTTCGATCGTTTCGAAGAGGAATTGCAGCGTTGCAAGGCTGAGAAGAACCGCTCGATAGCCGACCAGATCAAGCAAGTGGTGGAAACCGAATATGCGAATCCCAATCTCTGCCTACAATTTCTTGCAGACAAGGTGCATCTTTCAGTCTCCTATGTTTCGAAGGTTTTCAAGGATTGCGAAGGGGTTTCGGTTAGCGATTACTGTCTGGGGATCCGTATGGGAAAAGCTGCGGAATTGTTGGGGCAAAGTGATATCCCGGTTAAAGATATCGCCTCGGCTGTAGGGTTTTCGAATGAGAACTATTTCTATGCGGTATTTCGGAAACAACGAGGGCTCACACCCAATGAATTTCGCAAGCGTGCCCGACTATAAAATTCAACAATCGTCAAGATAGTGAGAATTTGCAGTTTCGGGACGGATTGTACCTTCCTATACTGACAATGCGAAACAAGGAAGGAGGTTCCTATGCAAAAGAATGGAAAGGTTTTTATTGTAGTATCCCTGCTGTTGGTCCTGGCAAGCGGATTCGTATTTGCCGGTGGCGGAGCGGAGGCCGCATCCTCTGTTGAGGCGAAGCAGAATGTTATGCTCTATTCGTCATTGAAGGATTCACAGTTGGCGGCGATCAAAGAGGGATTCATGAAAAAGTATCCCAACATCACCATGGATTATTACACCGCCGGGACCGGTAACGTGATGACCAAGTTGGCGACAGAACAGCAAGCCGGTGGAATTTCAGCCGACATCATCTGGGTCGGCGATCCCACCAACTACATCGATTTCAAGGAACAGGGCTTGCTCATGCCGTACGATTCTCCAGCTGCCGCATCTATTCCCGACAAGTTCAAGGATCCGGACCGCTTGTACATGTCGGCACGCTTGATCATGCTGGGGTTCGTATACAACACGAATCTGGTGAAAGGTAACTCGATTCCCAAGACTTGGGAAGATCTGCTGAAGCCCGAGTTCAAGGATTATGTCGCGATGACCGATCCCACGACCAGCGGAACGACACTGTTTACCGTAGCCGGATTGGTTCAGAACCCTCGTTATGGATGGTCCTACTTTGAAAAGCTCAAAGCCAATGGTGTCAAGCTCGAGAATGGTTCGAGTGGCGTTGTGAACAAGGCTGCGGCCGGAGAGTACAAGGTTTCGATTGGAGTCGACTACATCGCCCGCACGGTCATGGCACAGGGTGCGACGATAGGTTTCGTGTACCCCGACAATGACATTCCCATTATCGAAAGTCCGATTGCGATCATCAAGAACACCAAGAATGTCGAAGCAGCAAAGATGCTGTACGACTATATCATCAGCGAAGACGGACAATCCGTTCTGCTCGAAGAGTACACCATGCCGATCAATCCGAATATGAAGCTTGAGAATGCGATCGATGTGAACGTCGCCGAGGCAAAGATGCTTCCGGTGGATCCTATCGTATTGGTCCGTGACAAATTGAGCATGCTTGAGAAGTTCGACTCGATCTTCAAATAAAAGGTAGCGATACCCCGGGCAGAAGCCGGATCCAGAAGGATTCGCCTCTTGCCGGCCTTAAAGGGCGGGGTATTGCACCAGACGCTCCCTGCACTTGCTCCATTTGGGAGTAAAGAGTACCCCGACCATCTTATCAAAGTGCGGTTCCAAGCTTGCCTTGGGGCCGCGACCAAAACTCATTAGGAGGCATACGTATGGCGATTGTCGCAATGAAAGACGTCACCGTTCAATATGGGAAGAATGTCGTAATCGAAGGGTTGTCGCTAGAGGTTGAGAAAGGTGAGAACCTGGCTATCGTCGGTCCTTCGAGTTGCGGCAAGACGACCCTCATGCGGGCACTCTGTGGATTCATCAAGATCGCGCATGGAGAGATTTCCATCACGGATACAATCGTTTCCTCTCCAGCGAAACGGATCATGGTCGCCCCGGAGAATCGGAGAATCGGTGTGGTGTTCCAAGATTATGCGGTATGGCCACACCTCACCGTCATAGAGAACATCATCTACCCGCTCAAGAAGCGAAAGGTAAACAAGGTAGAGGCGAAGGAACGGGCTTACGCAGCCTTGGCGCAAGTCAAGATGAGCGATTTTGCCGACCGTCTGCCATCCCAGTTGTCAGGTGGACAGCAACAACGGGTTGCATTGGCGAGAGCACTGGTCTCTTCCGCGGAACTGATCGTGTTGGATGAGCCGATAACAAACCTGGACGCCACCCTGAGGGAAGAAATGGCCTATGAGATCCGCAATCTCCAGAAGACCATAGGTGTGACGGTCATCTACATTACCCATGACCAGGAAACCGCAATGACCATATCGGACAGGATGGTGATCATGGATAAGGTTGGAAAAATTCGCCAGTTGGGAACTCCCGAAGAGATATGGACCCATCCGACAGACCGCGATGTGTACACATTCCTCGGGGTCTCCAACTTCCTGCCGCTGGTGAGGGACCGAGAACAAATCCGACTAGTCTCGAAAACAGAACCCCAGACAATCGGCAATACGTTCTTCGATATCCCGAAATCCTTTGGTTCGAACTTGCTGTTGGCTTCCCGGCCCATGGATATCAGGCTTTCCCCTCTACCCGAAACGGATGTCGGGGTAGTTAGGGGTGTTGTCCAACGGGTCACCTACCTAGGCAACCAGTTCGACTATATCGTCGATATCGGTGGACATGAAATCCGGGTCCAGGAAGATTCCCTGGAGGCTTTTCGCCGGGGCGTCCCGGAAGAAGGTTCTGTCAGGGCGGTGGAGTTTCTCAGCCCCTCGTTGTATGAGGCTGATGCACACGATTCCCGGTTTGTCATTTGACAACCGATACAGTGGAGTACGAGTATGAAATACTTTTTGACACATATGTTCCAGAGGAAATCCTCTATGGGAGACCGACGCTTCGGACTTGACCAAGGATTATTCATCCTGTCGCTTGTCATCCTGATCGTAACAGTCCTATTTCCTATCCTCATGATTGTGATCCGGACCTTCTTCAAGGGAACCCAGCTCGATTGGCGTTTGTTTACCCAAGTGGTCCTGGCCCCGGAAAACCTCTCGGCGATCATCAATACCGTAAGGATCGCATTCATGGTGACTGTGTTCGGAACCTTGTTGGGACTGTTCTATGCATGGTTGATCGGCCGGAGCGACATTCCCCTCAAGGGCGTCATGAAAGCCCTCTTCACTATCCCCTACATGTTCCCTCCGTTCTTTGGTGCCATGGCATGGAGCCTTATGTTGGCACCACGGTCGGGCTACGTGAACAAGCTGTTCATGCAGATTACCGGCGGAACATCCCCATTGTTGAACATAAACACCATCGGTGGAATCGTGTTCGTGGAAACCTGTTACTATTTCCCGTTCGTATTCCTGCAGGTGGTTAGTGCACTGGAACGGATGGATCCTACGCTTGAGGAATCGGCACGGATTGCAGGGGCCGGCCAATGGTACGTCATTCGGAAGATCACACTTCCGCTGGTCTTGCCGGCGATTGCGGCAGGAGCCATGCTGATCCTGATATCGTCGTTGTCCCACTTCGGCGTCCCGGCTATCCTGGGATTTTCCAACAACATCTTCACCTTGCCGACCAAGATATACCAGTTGATAAACCGGTCCGCGGGAAGTTTCCAGGGAATCCGGGAAGGGGCATCGCTTTCAATTCTACTGGTGGTTGTCGTGGTCGCGGCATTGTATCTGCAGCGATTGGTGCTCAAGACTGGGCACTACGATATCATCAAGGGAAAGAGTATGCGTCCCATGTTGATCAAGCTTCGTGGAGCGAAGATTCCAATGCTCTCGATCAGCCTGGTCTCGCTGTTTGTCATCGTGGTGGTGCCGTTGTTCATGATCTTCATCGTCGGTTTCCTCAAAGCCTACGGCTTGCCGTTGAAGTTGGAAAATCTCACGATGCGCAATTACCAGTACATCCTTGGACAATCGAAGATGGTTCAGGATTCGATAGTGAACAGCCTGTTCCTGTCGGTTTCCTCCGGTATCATCACCATGTTCCTCGGTGTGATGATCGCGTATGTGGTCATCAAGGTGAAACCCAAGGGCAAGGGGTTCTTGGAGATTCTCTCGTTGTTGCCGTACTCGATTCCCGGTATCGTATTGGCCATCGGTGTTATTCTGGTCTGGAGCGGTGCCTTCGGCGTCAACCTGTACAATACCATCTGGATTATTCTGATCGCCTATATTGCCCGGTATGTTTCTTTTGCGATGAAATCGGCCTCGGCTTCATTGGAGCAGGTCCACTATTCCCTGGAAGAGGCGGCGCGTTCCTGTGGTGCGACACACTTGGAGTCCTTGCGCGATATCACCCTCCCGTTGATACGGCCGGGTATGGTCGCCGGGTTCTTCCTGATCTTCCTTCCGGCCATGCGGGAACTGACTACTTCCGTATTGTTGTATGGACCGTTCACCCGGACTTTGGGAGTTGCGATCTATGCAATCAATTCCGAGGGCAATACCGTCCAAGCGTCGGCTTTGGCGACTGTGGCGATTGGGATTATCGTAGCGGGGAACCTCGCCCTTCGATTTATCACGAAAGAACGAAAGGGGTTGTAAATGAGCCAGATAACACTGAAAAACGTAACAAAGGAATTCGTGACCCGTGGGGGACACCGGGTTGTCGCGGTTGACAATTTCAATCTGACGATCAAGGAGGGGGAATGCTTCTCCTTCCTGGGACCTTCCGGATGTGGAAAGACCACGACCTTGCGGATGATCGCCGGATTCGAAGACCTTTCGGAAGGGGAAATCTGGTTGGGGGACAAGCCTGTTTCCATCAAATCGAAGAACCTGTACGTTCCTCCCGAGGAACGGGGGCTGGGCATGGTATTCCAATCGTTTGCCGTATGGCCGCACCTGAATGTGTTCGAGAATGTGGCTTTTCCCCTGCGGGTGATGAAACTGCCGAAACACGAGATCCGGGAACGCGTGCTCTCAGCCCTTTCCCATACCGATCTGCTCAGCTCGGAGCGGGTCTATCCTTCCGACCTGTCCGGAGGACAACAGCAACGCATCGCCCTTGCGCGATCGATTGTGACCAATCCCCGGGTGATGTTATTGGATGAACCATTGTCGAATCTCGACCCCAAGCTGCGTGAATCCATGCGGTTCGAAATCAAGGCATTGCAGAAAAAATTCAATTTTACCATCATCTTCGTGACGCATGACCAGTCGGAGGCCATGGCACTCTCCGACAGGATGCTGGTCATGGACTTGGGCAAGATTGTCCAAGTGGGTGCACCGGACGAACTGTACCAGAATCCAACGAACAAATTCGTGTATGGGTTCCTCGGATTGTCGAATTTCCTGAAGGTGGAGGCGGTGAAGGGCAATGTCTTTCCGAAAGGGGGAGCCGACATGCCGATTCCTTTCAAGTTGCCCGTAGGTGTCGCCGATGGGGATGGATTGCTTGCCTCACGACCGAATGAGATCGATATTTCGATGGATGCGGAGGGAGGATACCCTGCGAAGATCGAAAAGCGGCTCTACATGACCTTCTGCATCGAGTACCACATCAAGATCGGTAAGCAATCGATTCGGATACACACCTCGCATGCCAATGTTTTCCCCGAAGGAAGCGATTGCTTCATCCACTTCAAGAATCCACGATGGTATGCGAAGGAGTCGCAGGAAATAGAGTTGGAACGCACGGAACGGCAGGTCCTCTAACTAGAAGGAGATACGGTTTCGGCTGAGCCGTTGCACCATGAAGATGAGTATGGTGGAGATGAACAGCATGAGGCTGCTTACCAATAGGGCATACCCCAGGTTGGTTACCGAAGCTATTTCGGTGACCAACCACGGGAATACCATCCGTCCGACTGTTCCCGCCACGATATAGGACAATGAGATGAATGCGGTGTTCTGTGGGAACCACGTCGAGGTCACGACGATGTACATGGGGATGGTGGAACCGGCGAAGAATCCGCAAAGTGCGACAAACACAAGCACCAACACGATGTTGGTTGTCATAGTCGCCCCCATCAGGGAAAGGCCTGCCAGAAACATGCCGATTATCGAGAGCAGGAAAGGTTTTCCACCCTTGTTCATCACCGGCCCAATTATCAACCGGGAAATAGCGGTGCCGATCCAGAACACGGTGAGGGACGTAGCCGTGATGGCGGCGGGCTGTGCAAGTTCGGTCTCGACATAGACCGGAATCCAAGCCGAGCACACGATCTGGCTTCCCATATAGAACATGATCACCAACGTATACAGGATGAAGGCCTTATCCTTCAGCAGAGCACCGATAGGACCCACCTGAACTTCAGAAGTCGCTTGATTGCCCTGTTCCAAGCGTTCGGACTTCTTCTTGTTGTCCCGCGACCGCTGGCTCAGCAGGCTCAATATCACGATTACAGCCAATACGATACCGACCAGCCCATATGCCCAACGCCAAGAAGGTCCCTTGAAGGGAAGGATCAGATATCCGGTTGCGATCGCCCCGGCGCTATAGCAGAAATGCAGCAGGGGTACATACAACGAACGTTTTTCATAATAATCGCTTGCGAGTGCGGCGTTGGAGCCACTGTCTATCAGAAATGAACCGAATCCTATGACCATATAGAAGAGGAATAGCAGGAGGTTTCCACTTGAGATTGCGATCGATCCGAGCGCGATGGCCATTGCGGTATAACCGATCCGGGCAACAGTACTCTGGCGAAATCGTTTCATGACCAATAGTGAGAGGATCATGGAGATGATCGCGCCCAGTTGTTGCGAGCTGACCAACGTACCCGAGTCTGTCAGACTCAATCCGGTCGAAGCCATGATATTGGTCGCCAATGGGCCAAGCAGGTTGTATGCGACTGCAAAAAAGAAAAAGGCAGCGAAGAGGAGGGCTGGATGCATTGTGTCGAATCCTTTTACCAATCCGGGTATATCCATTGTATCATGGGGACCTGTTGGATTTCAATTGTGGATACTGGACGAGAACGAGCCACTACTCCATACTGGGACCCATGTTGAAGACATTGCGACTCAAGGCGAACCAGCTCAAGAAACAGGTTGATACCGTGTTGATTGCCTATGCCCATCCGAAGACACCATGGTATACGAAAGTGTGGCTGATTCTTGTCATTTCCTACGCGATGAGTCCGATCGACCTCATACCGGATTTTCTCCCGATCCTTGGCATGCTCGACGATTTGATACTGATTCCGTTGGGAATTGCGATTGCGGTGAAGATTATTCCGAAACCCGTCTGGGAGGAATGCAAGGCCCAAACCGAAAACGGAGTGGCTGTGCCCATGATATACCGTTATGTCGGAATGGCTGTCATCGTACTCCTGTGGGCGGTTATTCTGTTTGCCTTTTTTCGGCTGGTGGCAAATACAAAAGGTGAAGGGAAACAATGATTGTAGATGGAAGTCAGATGCTGTAGAATAGGTTGATAATGAAGCGATTGATTTGGAATATTACCAAACGGTTCATAGTCATAATACCTGTAGCGGTTCTTTTCCTCTACATGTATGCCGAGTTGGTCACGCTCGAACAACAGAACGCCCGTGAAAAGGTGATCTCGGAACATACGGGGCACCTCAAGCTCATGGAATACATGATCAACAATGTATTCGAAGAATACTATTCGACACTGTACCTGATTCGCAATTCAAACGAAATGACCAATTTTCTCGCCGATCCATCGGAAGAGAACCGCGGTGAAGTACAATCCTTTTTCGGCCGGATGTCCGATAATCGCCCCTATATCAATGGATTGTTGCTTGGAGCCGACTCGGGAGAACCAATCTTCGGTCTCACGGCCTTTGGCGATATACGATCGAATGTTCACGGAACAGTTCCATATCCAGGAATTTGGTATGAGATGGTGTCCAAGGTTGTCGACGCTCCAGAGAAGGGATTCTACTTCTCCCCATTGACGTATGTAATGCCACTGGCAAATGGTGGAACGAAGGTTCCGGTCATTGGAACTTCAATACCCGTATATACGGATGGGGAAGTCACCGCCACAATAAGCATGCTGGTGGATGGAAACCATATCCTTTCAATGATCGAGCGTTTTTTGATTGACCACCCGAGTGAAATTCGGTATGGCCTGGTCGATGATCGTGGCAACTGGATCATGCGTACCGGTGATTCCCACATGTTTTCCTATGATCCTCAGCAAGATACGTTGATTAAGCAAAATTCCGAGTTGTGGAATCAGATTGTTCGTGAAAAAATTGGAGAGGCTACGCTGAACGGGATGAATTACCACTTTCATTCGTTCGATCCGTTTGCTGATACCAGTGCATTCTATGAGACGCATCCACATTTCCTGGTCGGAGTCATGTCATTCACCGATGACGATATTACGGTACTCGAGGATTCGTTCCTCTTGCGCAATCGTCCACTTCGGTGGGTATTGGCTGTCTTGATCCTGGTGCTGGGTGGATTCATAAACCTGCTGGCCTATTTCAGGCGGAACGATCGGGAACTGCTGGCGGTAAGCAATCTCGTCTCCGACCAATCGCATGACGGAGTGGTTATCACAGATACCATGATGCAGGTAACCTATTGCAACCGAACCTTCGAATCCATGACTGGTTTCTCGAACGATGAGATTCTTTCGGGGATGCATGATATCCGATCCTTGTCTGGTGAGGAATTCGATTCTGCCAAGGTCATGCGATTCGCATCTATCCAAAACCAGACGATCGAATCTTGGCAAGGGTTCCTTTGGGTAGTTGGCAAACGGCACTATGCATTGACCCATTTGAGTGTGAGCAGTATTTCGAACAACCAAGGTCATGTCGTCCACACTGTCGGGCTCTATTCGAATCCCAGGAACCTTTCCAGGGAATCCTTTGAAAAGATGGTGCTTGCACAGAACCAGTCGACAAACGAGATGGATGTATATCCGTTGAAATTGTTGGAAACGAAGAAAAATGGCGACACCGAGTTCGTAGTGGTCTATTTGAAATTACTGAACATCGATTTGATCGAAGCGCAATATTCACTTGACGAGCATTATGTATTGGGGGCCCAGATACGCGAACGCATCGCACAGGCATTGCAGAAAGACGATCTGATGATCCAGTATTCTCCCGATACGTTCCTTCTTGCCATGCATGTCTCCGATCACTCCGACCCGAAGGAAATTGCGATGATCCAGAAAGTGTTCGACGAACCGTTCGGGTTGCGTGATAAGAAGCAAGTGATACGGATTCGCAGCGGTGTTTCCGCAGCTTCCCCATTCTGTCCCGATTCTGCCGTCATGCTCCGCCAGTGTCGGATGGCACTCGCCGCGCAGGACCACTTCGAACGAAACGGAGCGTTGGTGTATGACAAGACTGTCGATGAGCATTTATTGCGCTACTATGCGATTCTGCAGGCCTTTCCCGGAGCGTTGGCAAGGCAACAGCTCCAAGTGAATTTCCAACCGGTTGTGGATGTCTCGACCAATATGATCCGTGGTGCGGAGGCGTTAATCCGCTGGAACCATCCGACTTTGGGAGCCATTTCTCCCGCAGAGTTCATTCCGATCGTCGAGCAGAACCATTTGGAACGGAGTCTGGGGAAGTATGTGGTTGAACAGGTGGTACGGTTCCTGCATGAGTTGCAGGAGAAGAGTTTCTCCCAAATCGGGATATCCATGAACCTGTGTCCGACAGAGTTGCAAGATGTGGACTTGGTCCCCCACATGGTGCGTACCTTGAAGTCCTATGGAGTGGACCACAATCGTTTGGTGATAGAATTGACCGAACGGACCTTGCTGACCGACCTGGAGGCAGCGAACTCGGTGCTCGAAGAGTTGCACAATGAACAAATCCAGGTGGCTATCGACGATTTCGGAACGGGATTCTCCTCCCTCAGCTACCTGCATGAGTTGGATGTGGATACACTGAAGATCGACAGGTCGTTCATCAAGGACTATCCCGAAACCGACGATGGTGTCATCCTCAAGGCCATGGTCGGCATGGCCAAGGAATTGGCGATACCCGTCCTGGTTGAAGGCATAGAGTCGTTCGAGCAACTGGAATTCCTTAAGAACTTGGGAGTCTCGGCATACCAGGGCTTCCTCTTCTCGCATGCTGTCGATGAAAAGGGTTTCATGGGTCTGCTCAACCGGTAGAAGTCACAATTCCCACATAATAAAAACACTTTAAATGTCAAACAATATGACAAAATTATTGTCATTAATCATATTGTTCTGTGTTATACATAATACAGGCATTAAACATGCCAATATTTTTTGAGGGGAATAGGTATGAAAAAGGTATTTGCACTTCTCCTGATTCTTTCTGTACTGGTTGGAATGGTAGGATGCCCAGATATTCTAAACGAAGTTGATATCGAAACTATTGGGCCTTTTGAAGCCTTTACGGCTCCTGAAAATACGATTGGCATCTTAACAGCTGAAAGTACTGACCGATCAAACGATTTTATTGGTGATGGAACTAGCCCTGATATATATATGACTTTCTTGTCTCCAGCAGATATTGATGCGACCGAATACACCTTGCAACATTATAAAGATGGTGTTTGGATTGATTATGAGTACTATGGGGACCCACTGAAAACTGCATCGGTAAATCAAGATAATTTTGCGTTTTCACCAGATGGATCCTATTCCTATAGATTGGCAATAACCAATGGTCTGTATGATGGGTATGTCTCAAATACAATTGTAATGCCGATATCCTCGATTGAAACCCATTTTTCCGGATGGTCCTTAAATGAAGGTATTGAGATTTCGGGTGTAATGACACCTTGGGTCGGTAGAGGACTCGATGCAAGCTTTTCTGTAGTTTCACTAAGTGATGATTCAGAAATCAATACCGGATTAAGTTATCAATGGTATCGAATGAATCCTGTATCGTATGAAATGTCTCCAATTATTGGTGCAACTGAATTGACTTACATTACAACATTGGAAGATTTGGGGTATTTGCTTGCGATCAAGGCTACGGGTGATGAGAGTACTGTAGGAGGGTTCAGTTATATCTATTCTCAAGATGGTGTGCAAGTAAGGAATGACGCGGTTATCACAAATATTGACCACTCAGGTTTCACTTTGGATATGGATAAGCGTGTATTGGGATTGGATGCCGAGGGTTTGAAAGCAGAACTTGAATTGAAATATTATGTATTGTCAGACGAATATGCAATTCCAATTGCTTCTGTTGTCGACTCTGGAGATACTGGGAAAAAATATAATGTAAGTTTTACACTCCCAGACGGAGTTGATACAGCATATCTGGAGAATTCTTCCCATTTTTGGAGCTTGGGTGGGCTGGGTGGAATTGAAATCAATTTTTAATACACCCAAGCCATTCCCACTGTCGCCGACATCGAAGGTGACAGTGGACTGGCTGATTGCCACGGGAAGGCATCACCCGGTTCTCCTGCATTCGCTGTCACATAGCCGTTGAAGCTGAAGCCCTGCAGTATGTTCCAACTACCGCCAACCATGACCACGGCGCTCATGTCCAAGGGGGACACGATCGAGCGAAGGCTGAGGTTCCACGTGTCGCTCGGGGCATAGGAGATTTCCGGATAGAGATACAAACCATAGTTCTTCACAGGCCCGGTTGTGGCTTCCCAGTCTCCGAACGGTCGCACCAGTGTCTCCAGGCGGAAGGAGAGAGTCCCCTGCCACCCCACATTCACGAGGTGGAACAACCCGGCGCTGAGCATCCACGAATCCTTCAACTCCTCGGCAATATCCTCGGGATAGGCCAGGTTCGCTGAAGTCGCCACATACCAGTCCGCCCCGATATTTCCCTGCAAGGCGATGTAGGGAGACACTACTTGGCCGGTCGGATTGCCACTGGTGTGGTCCGCTCGATATGCAGCCCCCGTCTCGACCTTCATGCTGCCCACTGTCGTGTAGTAGCGGGCTCCCAGGGTGGTTTTGCCAACATCCGCATCGGTAAGATCTTCAGGGGGAACCACGACAGCTTCGACAAACGAAAACGCACCCAAGGGGATATTCACCGAGGTGAGCCATTTGGTCGACGTACGCAACTCCTGGTCCTGCAGATTGACGACCGTATCGGTGCTGCCGAACAACACATCGGCCGCGTTGAACAACATGCCGTCGCCCCAACCG
>Ga0209212_1006798_pt1 | contig 12935 bp, 10 predicted proteins | sample RifGroC2_FD_183996 | JGI IMG/M metagenome (GOLD analysis project Ga0209212, IMG submission 183996) | Groundwater microbial communities from Rifle, Colorado, USA - Groundwater C2 (SPAdes) (version 2) | ecosystem: Environmental > Aquatic > Deep subsurface > Groundwater | place: Rifle, Colorado...
GGACCGAGGTGATGACCTCGATGGGGCTCATGTCGGGTCTGTCCTTAGGGGTAGTCATACGACTAGGCGTACTCCTATCACTTAGAATCAGCAACAGGGGTGTCCGTTCGAAACGGGGGCAAGCTCACAAATGCACTCCGAAGAAATTCGTCCACCTAATTAATATTAGACGCGTGTTGGTCAGCCTAATTACCAACCCGAAGTTCCGAATTTCAGGGAGGGCGACCTTCGGGGAACGAACCCGAAGGTCTGGATCTGCCCCTTGTGAATACCTATCTCGCTCCAAATTGCTCCGGATAAACTGCCTGCGTTCATACTTTATCTAATAATATCCGTCAGTGCCAACCAGTAACTATGCTGATTCTAATATTAAATCTATAAACTTATTACCAATAATATCAATTTCTTCTATAGTTAATTCTGCACGCCATGTAATTATATTTACTTTAGGATCTTCATTCCAGAGCTCCAAACCAATTATTTTCTTATTTGAGTCACTAATAAACTCTATATTACAATGCGCAATTGCATTTCTTAGGCACCTAACAAGTTGATTAAGATTATTAACTTGAGCATAGTCACCTTTTATTCTCGGTATCGGCCATCCTTCTTGTTTTAACTCTATTATTTTTTTATACGGGATTTTTCCAACAAATTCTTTCCGTGGAAATACGAGCAACCCAAGCAAGGAATTTATCAATTGGGTAACTTCATACATATCGGTCTGGGGTTCTTCTTTCTTATAGTGCTCAATTATTTCTGGATGTTCTTTCTGAATGCGTCGAAATATGCTTAAATTTATTCGCGTCCTTTTAGCAAAATCTCTTATAAGTTCTTTGTATTCCATTTAATCTCCTTAAAATAGTCTAATTCTACTGTCTAAACTGCTGGAATTATGGACTCTGTTGCGCAATCGTTCTTGTAACCCTAAGCACTTACCGTACGCAAAGCATATTAATCTCGAAAGCGGCGATAAGAAAAAACCCAAGAATAAAGTTGGTCAGTTATTATGGGGGCGAGTCACAACGTCCCAAACCATCTCCGAAAAAGGGATAATTCCACTCACTTTACGACGCTACTCAGCACATCGAAGCGAACAAAGAACTCCTTGGAGCCAGAGGCAATCTTAAATTCATCCGAGAGTGTATCGGGAACAGGGACGAAGATGCGATTCTTTGTAATCAGGGTCGTGGTCGGGAACATACCGCCACCAGCTTTTGTATGCTCGATCGGACCGCGGAGCTCAATGTCATAGTAAAGACTGTCCCTCCCCGTTGCCTCTGTAAAAATATAGATAACCCGATGTCCGCCCCACAGGATTCGGGTAGTGTGTGGTAAACGGAAGAAGTCAGCCTCAGTTCGCATGAGGCGATCCGAGAGGCCCAACAGCATTGTGAAGTTGTTAAGCTGTGGGTACTTCTCACTGGTCGTCAGGATCTTCATGTCCGATGACGTTTCATCCCGGATGATCGGTGGGCTCGGCGCGAAATCGACGCCCAGCTCCGTGGGCTGCACCACTGGGGAACCCACCACGCCAGGCACCTCGGTCTCAATGGAGCCGACTTGCTCGCGAGAGACACTCTGACTCTGTGGTCGTACTCGAGAACGCGCAGTTTTCAATACTTCTTTGAGGCTTGCGGCTCCTGAGAGGTACTCACCGAGGATGCCTTCAAGATCACCTCGTTCAGCCTCCTCATAGCGGTACAATTCGCGATTGCGCTGAAGCAATTTGCGCAGGGCATCGACGCCGTCCCGCGTTGACGACGGAACGAACTCCTGGATCCGCGGGTAAATGTGAACCCGAACGAAATCCTTCATGAATTGCGTGAAAAGATCGTAGGCTTTGTCATAGAATTCGACCAGCGGTGGGAGCAAGGCGCTCGATCTAGCAATGTGAATCTTAAGCAACTCGCCAGTCTTCTGTGGCAGCACAGTTACCCCGTGTGAGATGTCGGCGAGCGAGAGTTCCACATCGGGAATCAAATAATCCTCCCGCAGGATGGATCCTATCCGCAGCAGTACGGAAGCCTCTCGTATCGTTAGTTCCATCCCTTCGTATTTACGCGTGACTTGTGCCGAGTCCGGCACCTGCGAGATACCAAGGATACTAGTTACATAGTGGAGTTGCACTTTTCGACGTGGATTCCCCTGCGCGACATGAAGCAGGTACGCGCCCTCATTTGCGAACGTCGACAGAATGTGCCTATCCGTGCCAGTGTAATAGTGTGCCGTCCTGTTGCCAATGTATGGTTTGACCTCGCCCAGCGGTACGTCTTTGGCTTCTGGTAGCACTTGGATTGAGACCTTATTGGCGAGGTCGAAGCGGTTATGCAACGTTATCCATTGCAGAAACGCGTTATTCTTGTCTGCCCAAGAGGTTGGGGCCAAAATCTCTGAAGTTGCTTGTTCTGCAAGGCTGACTAAACGGGTCACTTGGTCAATGCTTTCGCGACTTAATGCCTCACGTCCGGCGGTTGGTTGCAAGAACGACAGGTTCGCGACCCCACCAAACATGTAGGTTCCGATCGCTGGGATCGGCGCGAGACCAAAATGGGAACGAAACCCCATCAACTGCCCGCCGCTTTGCACAAGGGTCATACTACCTTCTATGCCATTGCCTCCTAGAGTAACAGTGGTGGAGAGGACCAGAATCTGCCCATTGGAGTCAGCGCGGACTTCGAACGTCCCTCCGCAAAGATCGTCCTTCAGGGTCTGAGACCCGATTGGGGCAAACGAACGCCCGGCGATTGGGAGTCGTGATTCAACTGTACCACCGCTGACTAGGTTCCCATTGAGGTAGACAGGTACAGGAAGCATTCCGACATAGGGGGTTATATAACGTACAGCCTGTTCTGGGCCAATCAGGTGTTCGCTATCGAGTATGGCCGTAACTGTTGTCCCAACATCCCGATCCGAATTGATACGTTCCAAGCTGATGCACTCTTCGGCAATCCTCAGCGAATCTCGCTCGGCTACGCTGCGCAGTATCTCCGTACTACCATCGGCCCGCGTCTCGACGGTAAGCCGAGTACAAACTCCAAAGTTGGCCATTGCCCCAATGCCAAATGTGCCGACCACCCCGGCACGGCGGGCTCCGGCAGAGTGCTTACCGCTAGATCCGGTCTTCCAGAAATTCTCGCGGAGTACCTCCTCATTCATGCCGATCCCGTTGTCCGATATAGATATCTCCCCGTCGCATACTCGGATGTCAATCCTGCCCCCATCGACTAGCGTGCCTGACTCTGCGAACCGCATTCGAACTGCGTCGTAGGCGTTCTGTACGTTCTCGCGGATCAGTGCAAGTGGCGAATCGTAGATCTCACGGGTTAGGATTTCAAGAACACGCTTCGTTTCTATTTGAAAAACAATCCCATCACTCATCTGAGCCGCCTTTCACGAACGCGATGCAATATGTCGCTAACACTCGCATCCATACTGCCGGACACGAATTCCAACCGTACGAACGCGCCCGCCTCCTCCCGCGTTCCGCTTTCAAGAATTGCAGCACCAAGCATCACTGCTTCTGCGTTCGTGAGGGGCGGCCACAGCATGGCAATCGTGCGGCGTGCGTCGCCTAACTCGCCAAGCACCTTCACAATGAGCGGACGCGCTAGTGAGACATCCTTTACATCTACGAGGGCATCTAGCGCTTCACCCCAATGATGAGACCCGAGAAGCCTTTCTGCTTGTTCAAGCGCGAGTTGCACATCAAGTTGAACCGGCCTGGTCACGAGTGGCTTACATATATCAAAATCGATAAATGAACTGTTCGTGGCGATAAAATGCCCGGGCCCCCACACGGGCAGATTGAACAACTTATTTACCATGTGCCGTTGGTGCACTCGACCCTTCAAAGCATCTGTGTCCAACTCGACCACGTTGTAACTGCGGGGGACTCCAGGCTTTAGATTGCCCGGTTCTGCGCAAAGGGTACTGGCACTTATAATCGTTATCTTCCGGGGACTTGGACCGATCCGGTACCGCTCATCTACGCACTCTGGCAAATGCTGGTGACCGTGAAAACTGAGTGAGACACCTGCATCTATCAGCAACTGGAGGAATTCTGTATCAAGGTAGTCATCCTGAGTCGGGCCGCCGCCTACGTTGTGGTGCCATACAGCCGCCGTAAGCCAACCATTACGCTCGGGTCGGCGCAAAGCCCGGCATCCCTCAGCAAAGGCGGCCGGATGGAATGCTCCAGCACGGCTGAGCGGATCGTTGTTGTAACAACTGTTCAGCGCAACCACGCTAAAGCCGAGGTCTGGAAAATCGAACACACCGTACTGCTGTTCGGGTGCGAGAGGAAATTTTCGTCGGCCTTGGTAGAAGCTTTCGTAGGCTATCGAAAAGTTACGAAAGCGGTTACGGTACCGGTCCTCATCAGCAATTTTGAAGAAGCAAAGTTCCCTCCAAGACCACCGCAATCTCGATTTCGGCACGAACAGCTCATCCACGAGTCTCGCTTTTTTCTCTTGGTCGGTTGGAATCTCGATTCTCTGACAACTACCCATCACATCGTCGAAGCAAATGTCGTGGTTACCAGGCGATATAACGATCTTCCCGCGGTTGCCGTCGAAAAATCGTTCGGCTAAGCCAACAAGAAATTCCTCCGCTTCGGCATATTGCATCGCCAGTTGATTGGCGGCGTCTTTCGTGCCCGGTTTGACGCCATACACGAGGTCACCGCTGACAATGCAGAGTGTTGGCGTCATGATTTTTGGGTCTTGCTTGTTGTATTGCTCGAAATCACGCGCTAGCGAATCGAGGAGCCACCCGTTTCCAACGTCATCCTTTAGGTCGCGATGGAGATCCGATATATGGAGGATCGAGAAACGCATAGTCAGTTCACACGGACAATGAGTTCGTACACGATTTGGGCACTGCCATTGGGAGTAAAGCTGGTCTGTGAGAAAGATAATTCCCGCTGGAAGACGTTGATATTCAGAACGGCGATAAACTGACAACCAAATATCGTGTCGCTCATGCCTATATGCCACAGGTCATGCAACGCCTGACCACTTCTTATTTAACTGTCGTTTCACCCCAACCTGACCTGCCCCCCGGATTTTTGGCGGGTTAGGCTTCCTCAGAAACTTTTGAGATATCTGCAATTATGCCAGCTTGCTTGTCAGGTCTATGTTCTCGCTTCCTTGCTTGGTCACAAACTTCATCCTGCCGTCTTTTTCTCTAAGGGTAACATGCCACTTGCGCCGCCCTACCTGTCCGTAACTTCGCACCTTTTCCCTCAAACGTATAAATTCCTTTATGCTCAACAATAACGTCTTCCCAACAGGCCCACAGCCGAAGACCAGGTACCCTTTGCGGTATTCCATGAGGCCTTTCAATTGCCCTTCGTGGAGCGTAAACCAATAGGCATTGCGACTCGCGCCATAAACTCGAGAACCCTTGAAAATTAGGCCCACCTTTCTATCCGGTGTCCCGTAAAGAGATCTTCCCTCCTTTATAAATGAAAGGCCCAACCGCTTTGAAACCTTGGCGATGTAGCTCCTTGGGTCGGCGGCAGAAGTTGCGGTTCCCTGCGCGCCCGCTCTGGCGACTACTCTTCTTTCTTGGCGTCCGTTGTCATCACCGGCGACGGCTCGGCCAGAGGATCCAAACATGTCTTTTTCCTTTTCCCGATGGTACTCCCGTATCGCCCTCTTGAATCGCCTGCGAAGATCGTCCGATCCCGTTAATCCACCTTTCGTAATGTTTCCGGAAGGTTTCAGAATACGAAGAACGAGGGATTCGAGTTCCTTCAAGTGAGAATCCCCCTTGGTCAGATACACACTGAAACGGTCCCAAGAATGCCCATGACGGTCGCGTAAGTGTTGCTTAAGGCGATTTCTTAGGTTTCCCGCCAGACCCACATAGTAGAGGTGTTCTCCCTTGTAGAGCGCGTAGACACCCTGTCGGCCCTTTACAAACTGGCGGACTATCTCCTGATACTCACCGAGGACATTTCTTGAGACCTTCTCGAGGTGCTGTAGCACGAGTGAGACTGCCCTAGGCAAATCAGTCCCTCCTCAAATAAATCTAACAACAACGTTTACGATGACGATAAAGATTTATTTGATTCCAACTTCAATCTATGGGTGACCAGTCTTTTAATCCAATATTTATTTTCTAAATCATGCTCCCATATTCGCATCACGCTATACCCCATCCGTCGTAACGCCTGACGCTGCCTAGCGTCCCTTCTACGATTCTCTATTATCTTTTCTCGCCAATAATTTCTCCGAGTCTGCGGAGTGCGCCTATTACATTTTGAACACCCATGCCAAAAACATCCATCAACAAATAGTGCTAAATTTTGCTTCGGAAAGAAAAAATCAGGACGTCCTCGAATAGATATCGGATGCTTCTCCCACCCCCTAATCCCCTCACGAAGAAGAGTCTCCTCCACTTTTCCTTCAGTCGATAAATTTCCTCTTCCTCTGATTTTCGCCATGTGGGTAGAGCGTTGTTCTTTGCTGAGTTTATCGATCATCTATTGGGAACCATTTTCATACTACAACCAATTGGATGCAAAACATTTACAGAAATAGGAATCAAGTCACCCATTCAATCTCTACTCCCAATCTTTTTGCAGCGGTCCCTATAATAGATCTATAACTATAGTCAACAAACCTACCTGAAGTATGCTCTGTTATGAACATAAGATTTCTTTTAATTCCACGGACTTCCTGCCCACGTTCGAAGGAATTTATTAATGAAACTTTCCAATCTTTAGCATTTATTAATGTATATAAAAATTTGCCATCGCATAAAATCGCTTGGGGCTTTACATATTCCTTAGTAATTACCCCGCAACCTATGGACGTTGAAATCAGAAGATCACGAATTCCTAATCGTTTACTGCGACAATAGCTACCGATTATTGAATCCTTTATATATACCCGAATACGCCCATCGGACATAATCTCCCTTAAAAGTCCTCCAATATCGGGAGATTCCGTCCATTCCTCATAATAACGCCTACGCTGATCAATGTTTAAATGCATCCAATCGACCTCATCGGCAAGCGCATAGACACGTTTTTTAACCTCTTCCCTGGTTGATCTACTAGTCATTACGCACCACTCCTAATCTAACGGTTCTGGAAAATCGAATTTGCTTGGATCTATTATCGGCAATTTCACAACTTCGTCTTCTTCGCAATCTTCGATGTTGCCCAGGTCCGCGATCCATTCATAAAAAAACTTTCCCATCGATCGATCTCTAAACGATACATTCGAATGGGATATAAGGAGGCGTTCCACTTCTCCGCGATTATCGCTTCTGGTGAGGTCAAGCGCAGCGTGAACGCGTCTCACATCCGCCGCAAAATCTAGAACGATTACATTTTGTTTTTCCTTCCCGATGCGAAGACCACGTCCCAATTGTTGAACGAAAATTCTACGACTGTGCGTCACGCGTAAAAATACCAACAAATCGACATCAGGAACGTCAATCCCCTCGTTAAAAATATCCACCGCACATAAAAACTGCGATTTTCCTGAAGAAAATTGAGCAATTCTCTTGTATCTTTCAACATGATCTAGATCACTCGTGACGGAAGTCGCGGTGAATCCATGCCGTCGTAAATCTGCGGCGAAACTCCGAGCATGTGTTTGAGAGGGGCTGAACACAATACCCCGCTGGCGGTTCTCTGAATCATAAACCTTCCTTATGTGGCGAATAGCCTCTTCATCGCGTGTAGGAATTAACAATAACTTGTTTAATTGAGCTATCGTGTACCCGTATTGAGATTTATCTCGAACGAGCTTCCAGTCTATGGTGTCCACTAATATTCTATAATCAACATCCGACAAAAACCCGTTTGCCAGCCCCTCCTTAATCCCCATGGTAAAAACAGGCTCTCCCAACCAATGATTGATAGAAATTCCGTCCGCTCGCCACGGTGTCGCTGTAACACCAACAAGCCTTGGTGGAGATAGTCGATTAATCGTGTTGATGAAGTCTGGCGCGCCAAGATGGTGAGCTTCGTCTACGATCACGAGATCGAAAAATGGGAGATCAACCACATTTCTAAATGACTGGATCGTAGCGAATGTTATTCCATTCCAATCGTAAGGGCGTTCTCCTTCCGCGAATCGGTGCGTTGAAATATTCTTCGGTAAATGTCGCCAGAAACTCAGCAAAAGTTGATTTATCAAAGGGACCGTATGAGCTAGAACTAAGATGCGTCCTTCACCCAGAAGACCATCATTTAACATGTCCGCCACAAGTTCGGCGATGACAACGGTCTTGCCCAACCCTGTCGCAAGTACGAGCTGGCCACGGCCAGTATCGAGAATCGCAGAGCGGAGTCGATCAAGCGCGTCGGATTGGTAATCCCTGAGGACAAACCTGCTGGGAGCATGGATAGGAAGTTTCCCCGTTATGGTGAGAAGATCTTGAGGACCAAGATGGTGCATCGGAAGCCCTTGGGCTCTAACACGATCCAACTCCCGAGAAAAAAGGTTCGTCGGAGGCTTGGATGATACGACGCACAGTGTATCCGCTTTATATAACCGCCCAGCCCTACGAACTTCCTCGATTGCCTCTATCCCAGGGCCCGTTCTAGAAGAAAATTTACATTGAAACACCCAGATATTCGCATCTGTGGAATTCACAGCTAGAACATCCGCGCCGCCATCGGAACTGCGCCCAACTATACGAGCGTCCCTCCACCCCGCATGCAATAGGAGCCTGGCGGTGTTACGTTCAAACTCCTGCCAAGGCCCGTGGGATAGCAATTCCTCGTTAAATATTTCCCCCATTTTAATAGGCGATTGCTAGGTACTCGAATAACCGGTTAATGCATGCGCGGACAAGCACTCTCTCTGACCGCGCTGTTTCTGGAGCCAAGGGATTTATAAAATCACATATAATGGATATTAATTTTTCGATATCTCGTATCAATCGCGCCCGATAATCTTGCAAGAGGTTAGGCTTGTCGCTGATTCGCTCTGGAGTCCATGGCTTACTGAAAGATCCACCACTGAAGAACACTTCAGGTTTGATTTTTAGGACACTTATGATGTGGCTAAGATCCAGGTAGTCCGTTACCATCATGTCCTCGGGGCCTTGGGCGTGAGCCAATTCAACCCTTTCCGCCTCTCCCTTGGGTAATTCCAAGACCAACGCTCGGCGCTGCTCATCGTTAAGATTCCTAGCGAGCGCCAATGTCAAGCGCTTCCTTATCTCCTCCGCTCCTGCGCGAAGTTTCCCATTATCCAAAGAATCGTTATCGCCATGCTTCGCGCGTAGCGAAAGCAGCGCCTCTCCAAAACTCACGGCTCCATCGGGACCACCTCTTTGACTCTCTTCGGAACTGATTAAATGCGCGATCTCTGCCAAGACAATATCGCCAGGGGCTAGCGATGTGAATTTGAATACGTCATGACGTAGGTTTACTTCTATTTCAAAAACTCCTCGCGTTGTCGCCCTGCTTCTCCACGGTGGAAGGAGCCCCCCGTCGGTACTTGGTTCCACAGAGAATGTTTCGATTTCATATGTAACCCCTGACGTGCCAATCCCAGTCACACGATAATTAAAATGAGGAAGAATTTCTCTCCTAGGGGGGGCGGGGGGGATCGTCGTAACAATGACACCTGTCGACGGAGCATCCGGCGGTGTTTCGCCACCATCAGGTGAGGGGGAAGTTCCCCCAGGACCTAAAATAATCCCTGGGGTTCCCGCTGGAGTGACGCTTGGGCCCGACGGTGGAGGAGTTTCGTCTGGTTTTTCTAGTTCCCTTTTCCAGAACTCATCGCTGTTGTATGGAGTTTCGTTCTTTCTATATTTCTTTGCCCATACAATGGCCTTCTCATTGTCATTAATCGCAAGGTAATCTTTCCATTTTTGACCTGATTGCGGCGCATTTCTTCTAAACGTTCGAAATAAAAGCCCCAATGGAGAGGTATTTACACCTGAAAATCCACTCGCCTCCCTTTTTGTCAATGGTTCATTGTTTTTAACCGCTTTTAGAAGTTGCTTCCAACTGGAATGCTCTCGTTCAAATCTGTGTTTCGTATAATGAACATAACCGTGATCAAGGTGAATCTCTCCGACAATCCTTCCACGATGTCTTGGATCGTCTAATGGATATTCAAACTCCGAATCTCCATCCTCGTCTTCCCACGAAAACACATCCTTGCATAAGACCTCGATCTTCCTTCCGTTCCTTAGTATGTCGACTCCGTATTCTTTGTCATGAGCGTATCGTTGAATCCCAAGCCAGCCATAGACTCTTTCAGGTATCTCCAAGACGTCTTCAATATCGAGTCCGTCTTTCGTTTCAAATATCTCCCCTGTGCTTCTCAATAAATATCGGACACCAAATGTGATATCGATTTCCTGGATTGGCCTTACTATTCCTTCGGTCTTTCTGTACACAGTTAATTCCGATGGCCACACACAATGTTGCCAAGCCGAAACCTTTCGATCGTTAATATTCAGGGAAAATTTTATCGGCAGAGGATCTCTATCACGCAACATTGTGGAATAGATGCTCGCCAAGCGCTCAGTGACATTATTTTTCACCCAATTACTATTTGAAAGTAAATCCCTCCATTCTGGACGTACCTTAGATACTTCTACTTCGGTTCCACAAATATTTACATCCGATTTTGTTCTCATTTTCACTTCAAGAACATAAGTACCACCTTTCGCTATTTGTGGTAGGTCGAGCTCCAATCCATACCATGTATTATCGCCTTTTTGTGTTGTCCATATCGTCGTAACATTCCCAAGACGCGCTGTAGCGATGTTGAATCCAATTCCATATAGGCCCAGAGTTCCGAACTTTTCATTCGACGTCCAACCAGCTTTTACCGCTAGCTCCAAGGCATCAATCGACATCCCCTGCCCATTGTCCTTTACCACAACAGTGTCTCTTCCAAAGGCCACCAGTACGGTGGGATCTTGTAAAGGGACACCCAATTTATCCATCTTTAAAAATTGATCGACGCTGTTATCGACCAATTCCGCAATGCATTGCCATGGCTTGAATTCAATTTCCCCAAGAACCTGCAGGATCCTTGGGTGAGGAGTTATATCAACCGATGGCTTTATTCCGGACATAATGCTCCCTTCCTTCGACTCGGTTGTAGTGAAGGTCACAGAGCTTATTGTAGATTTCAAATGCGTACAGGCGGGCGAGCGTCACAGGTACGGCGTTCCCTAGCTGTTTAATGCAAGCGCCCCAGCTTCCGTGAAAGATCCATGTGTCAGGGAAAGTCTGTAGGCGAGCCGCCTCCCGAGTAGTAAAGTAGCGAACCGAAGCGTCAAATTCCTTCTTGGAGTATCGAAGGATGTTTTCGCCCCCAGGAGTCCCGTTTGTCCCGGCCTTCAGGGCCTTCGCTGGAAAATCCCAATAACTCCCGATATGGCATTTGTATATACGAGCTCCAGGGTGTTGGACATGGTTTGGAATTCTAGGCTTATCGCCTCGCAGTACCGGTTCCTCCAAATCGCTAATAGCATCTCGTACCGTCACCCAGGGTTTGTTCAATGAATATTTTTTCCCGAGAAAATCATTGCACAGTCTTTGGACTCGCATATGGTCGGACTCTAACAAGTGGTCTTCCCGAGGCCTAATTCCATGTCGTTTCCAGTAGCCGCGTGTCACCCATTGGTCGAACAGAAGGGCGGCCCTACTGTGCGTAGGCTTCAACACAATCGGTGAAAGGTTGGTGTCTCTACGAAAAGCAGTGAAAATAACGCGTTCACGTCGCTGGGGAACACCATAATCGGCTGCGTCGACAAGTTGAAAATCTACTTCGTACTGCTCGTCCTTCTTGAATTCATTTTTCCTTATAGATTTAAGACGTGCATAGTGATCTGGCCAGTCCTCTCTTTCATGCGGACGCGCTAAGGGAAATTCAATCCGTTTCAATATGTACTGGACGTATTCTCGGAATCTAGGCCTTAGGAGCCCCTTGACGTTTTCTACCAAAACGGCCAGTGGCCGAATGGCTCCAATCACGTCGACAAAAACAGGAAAAAGGTTCCTGGAGTCGTTATGTCCGCGATTCAAGCCGGCTGTGCTGAAAGGTTGGCATGGAGGGCCACCCGCTAATAGATGGACTTTTCCTTGATGTCGAGTGAAATCAATTTCTGGATCACATACATCTCCAAGCGCGATTAATTTCGGATCGAGGTCTAGCACACGGGAGCTGTTGTCTCGAAGGGTATCAACAGCGAACTCGTTCCACTCGTAAAGCCCCAATAATTTGAAGCCCGCATCGTGCACACCCAGCGCTAATCCGCCAGCCCCAGCGAATAACTCCAACGAGGAAAAACAACTTTCTGTTCGTTTCATTCCATATAACTCCAACGTTAAGTCTGCATTGATCTTGAATTCAAAAGGCATTATACGGGTTCCCTTGCAATCCCCCACTCCGAATTATCTAGCAGATGCACATTCCATTTTCCGTCCTCGAGCCATAATTGTTTGCGCCAACCATAATGGCTGTTCCTTTGCGATTCAGGTATACGCTGACATGCCCTCACCTGTTTCATACCATATGGAGTGAGAGTCCACCCTGCGCAGCAAGACAGAGAGATTGCAATTTCCATCATCATATTCGAAATACTCTGTCAGGTATATTGACATCAATGGCCAAACAATTTTTGGGCCGGGTAGCGACAGTTGCTGTGGTGCCTAGGACACAAATTACTATTCGTATCGGAATTGAATCTGGGACCTTCGGGATGGTTACCCGAAGGTCGAATTACTTATGTGGCGCTCGCTGAAGTGATATTCGATTCAAGAATGTAGATTGGGACCACCTTGTGACCAGGCTAAGGTTTTCTATCAAGCGACTTTCAATTTACGCTTTGATGTCCCGATAACCAATTTGACTCGTACGCCTGCGTGACCAAGCATATCGACAAGGGTGTCTATACTAAATAGATCGATTTTGCCTTGGAAGAGATCGCTGATG
>Ga0209212_1006801_pt1 | contig 12933 bp, 12 predicted proteins | sample RifGroC2_FD_183996 | JGI IMG/M metagenome (GOLD analysis project Ga0209212, IMG submission 183996) | Groundwater microbial communities from Rifle, Colorado, USA - Groundwater C2 (SPAdes) (version 2) | ecosystem: Environmental > Aquatic > Deep subsurface > Groundwater | place: Rifle, Colorado...
CAGTTCCAGCTGCCCCGCCTGGGGGGGCCGACATTGCAAAAGCTAATCCAAACATAAAACTAATCTCCTTTATTCTGTTTATTTATATACTGTTTCTCGTAAAACAACTTGCGAAACATGGTATAGCTGTTGTTCCGTATCGCACATCTCACCTGTTGCATAAGGTCCAGATAGTAATACAGGTTGTGATAGGTGTTAAGGTTCGACGACAAGATCTCGCCTGCACGATACAGATGGCGCAGGTAAGCGCGAGAATAATTGCGGCAAACATAACAGCCGCATTCAGGATCCAGAGGACCTTCATCTTCCTCATAAATCTTGGCCTTGATGTTGATCCGGCCTTGACTGGAAAAAAGCATGCCGTTACGGGCATTGCGGGTCGGCATAACGCAGTCGAACATATCAAAGCCGTGCCATACCGCTTCAATAAGATCTTCAGGGGCGCCGATACCCATGATGTAGCGAGGGGCATCCTGAGGCATCAGCGGGGCACAACACTCCATTACCCCGTACATCTGCTCCTTCTCCTCGCCTACCGAAAGCCCGCCAAGCGCGTAGCCATCGAATCCTATGGAACAGATTTCATTGAGGCTGCGGGCGCGCAGATCGTGATGCATACCGCCCTGAATAATGCCGAATAGTTGCTGCCCTTGCCGGTGATGGGCATCTTTGCAGCGCTGTGCCCAGCGGGTAGTCAGTTCCAGAGATTTTCTGACATAATCATAATCAGCCGTGGCAGGAGGGCATTCATCAAAACACATGATGATGTCGGCCCCCAGTGCTTCCTGAATCTGTATCGCCAACTCCGGTGTCAGGATATGGTAAGAGCCATCCAGATGGGACTGGAATTTGACACCGTTTTCATCAATCTTGCGCAGTTCGCCAAGGCTGAAGACCTGAAAACCGCCGCTGTCGGTCAGGATCGGCCGCTCCCAATTCATGAAGCGGTGCAGCCCCCCCAGTTTTTCCACCAACCTGTGTCCGGGTCGCAGATACAGGTGGTAGGTATTGGCAAGAATGATCTGGGCATTAACCGCCTTCAGATCTTCCGGGGTCATGGCCTTGACAGTGGCGTTGGTGCCCACCGGCATAAAGATGGGGGTTTCGATTTCCCCATGTTCTGTTTTCAAAGAACCGAGACGCGCCCTGCATGTTGCGTCCTGATGCAAAATTGTGAATGTTTCAGACAAAAAACACCTGCGTGCATAGATTTTGAATTGATTAGATTAATCAGAATTATAATTCAAAATTGCATCATTGAATAAGCATGGCATCGCCATAACTGTAAAACCTGTATCCGCGATTAACAGCCTCGCGGTATGCTTCCAGGACAAAATCACGCCCTGCAAAAGCTGATACCAGCATCAGCAAGGTTGATTCGGGCAGATGAAAGTTGGTTACCAATGCATCGATAACAGCAAAGGCGTAACCCGGATAGATATAGATATCGGCCTCACCATCGCCCACACGGACATTGCCGTTGCCAATGGCCGCATGCTCCAGTGCCCGGGCTGTAGTAGTACCAACAGCCACTACCCTGCCCCCCCGTGCCTTTGTGCAGCGAATAGCGTCTGCGGTCGCTCCGGGTATGCAATAATGCTCGGTATGGATTTGGTGGTCTTTTACTCGCTCCACGCGTAGTGGCTGAAAGGTGCCCAAGCCGGTGTGAAGGGTCAGATGCATGATCTGGATACCGTTCTTTTCCAACTCTGCCAGTAAACCCCGAGTGAAGTGCAAACCGGCAGTCGGTGCCGCAACCGCACCAGCTGATTGGGCAAAAACCGTCTGGTAACGCTCCCGGTCCTGCACTTCATCATTGCGCTGCAGATATGGCGGCAGTGGTATATGCCCTTCACGTTCGAGCCAAGTGCTAAAGTTTTCTGCTCCGGTAAATTCTATCTGCCATGATGCGTTATCCAGCTTGGCACAAATCCTGGCAGTCATACCTGCGGCAAGATGAATTACCAAGCCTTCACGAAAACCCTTGGACGGCCGCATCAGGCACGACCAGCGTTCGGAGTCGCAATTTTCGCGACGTAAAAGAAAAATCTCCACTTTTCCGCCGGTATCCTTGTTGCCGAACAGGCGCGCAGGGATCACCCGGGTGTCGTTCATAACCAGTAAATCACCAGGAACGAATTGTGCGGAGATATTCCTGAAAATATCTTCGCCAATGGAACCTGTACGTCGATTCAGAAGCATCAAACGTGAAGCGTCTCGCTCGGATGCAGGATAACGTGCTATTAAATCCGATGGAAGGTGGTAGTCAAAATCTTTAACAAGCATATTATTACCGATCAACGTATGTCAGAGAACTGTTTAATGGTAGTGCCGGGGTAATAGTAGGAAAGGATCTCTTCGTAGTTGAATCCGTCTTGAGCCCGCTGTTTGCTCCCCCACTGGCACAGGCCCACTCCGTGTCCGTTTCCGAAACCTGAGAAGCCGGCCTCACCATTGGTTACCTTTACTGAAAAATTCGTGCTTTTTATGACTCCATAGCCCACTGCCTTGCGAAATTGTTCGCCTGTCAGGGAAAGTTCGCCGCGCTTATGCACAATCAGAACATTTTTAAGTCGCCCTCGATTGTTTGGAACTCCTGGCTTTATGTCGGTTACTCCTGATAAATTATAACCGGCAATCCTCAATTTTTCTTCCATATCCTTGAGTGTAAGTTTTTGTACCCACATACTGGATGCAGCTGTCAGGCAATACTGACATTCAACACCTTTCAGGTAAGGCAGGGCAGTTCCCCATATGTTTTCGGATGCCTCGGTTTTACCACCACATGCTGAATGATAGAATGCTTGAATAATGGAGCCGTTAAAGGTCAGAATCTCTCCGGCTGTTTCGGAAACACCGCGACGCGCCCTGCTGTCTTCTATCAAAGAACCGTCGTAAACCTGGTCAAGGACCGTGGATTCCATATGGTAGGGAGCATTTTTCCGGCTTTCCTTGCGATTGAGCGCATAGGTTCTTGCAATAACCGCCTGAGCTTTGATCGCTTCCATGGGCCAGGCTGATGATATTTCGCAGTTGATGAGACCTGTCAGATAATCTTCAAGGGCCAACTCGTTAACTACCAGCAGGCCTTTGTCAGCTGAGGAAATTTCAGCAACCCCCCGGTATGGCTTGCCATTGACATATACAACCGATGGAGCAGAAAAGGTCAATCCTCCGTAACTTATGCCGTCAACCACTACTCCATCTTTTCCGGGCTTGATATTGACAGGGGCGGCAAGTGCAACCGCAAAACCATTTTCACGTATTGCCAGAATGCCATCACCGTCGATGGTGATGCCTGTACTGTTTTTGATTATAGCAATACGAATAGATTCACGCGGGTTTGAGGCAATGGATCTGCCCCCTGCTCCCGACCAGAAAAAGACGAATATGGCCAAGCATGCTGGCACAAGTATGCGAAATAAAGGTAACTGCAAAACTTGATGATAAAACCACACAATCAGGCTTTCTGTCAATTGTTATGATGTTTCTTCATATTCGGAAAATAAATTAAGAATCATTATTGACATCTTGGCACAATAACTGAATATTTAATTAAAATATGTCGTCTCCTGACACGATACCGGTTCGCAGATCATCAGAAATTTTGCCTGAGCAGGGCATTTAACTTTTGTGCATAAAGGTAATTGCTTTATTTATAATACTTTTTGTTGAGCTATTTGTATTTACTAATAATTACAAGCTGTTATTGCAATTCTTGCTAAAATCCACCATATTTAGTTAAATGCCCGATTGATGCAGTGAAATGCCGCATTAAGTCAGGTTCATTGTCTGAATCAAGCAAATAAAAAGGCCATGCTGTGCTCTTCAATTCGCTCAAATTAAAGATTGTCGGACTGGTTGCTATTATCGTGGTGGCGATCATATCTATTGCATCATGGTACACGTACAACCACCAGAAAAAAGTACTAATGGATTCAGCGGAAAAGAGTTCCATTCTACTAGTAGAAAGCCTTCTCAACAGCATCCATAGTGCAATGAAATTCGGGCACACAGAAGAGGTCAACAATATCCTGTCCCGAATAAAAGCCAATAAACAAATCAAGGCACTGCGAATTGTAACAGATGACGGCAGAATTCTCCACTCGACCAACCTGACCGAAATAGGACACTACCTTTCATCCGAAGAGCGCAAGAATCTCAACTCGAACAAGCTAGATCGATTCTTTTTTGTCAATAAGGAAAAGGTTTTCGATTCTTATTCCAAGATACCCAATGCCCCTGAATGTCACGGCTGCCATTCTGCTTCCCAGCCATATATTGCCCAACTGGAAACGGAACTGTATTTACAAAACTTTTCCCAGTCCATAAAAAACGAACTAGTGAATACCATTGTCTCTGCGGTAACGATTATCATCCTTATCATCGGGGTGTTTTTTGCATTCCTCATGTATTATGTTGACCGTCCCATTCACCAGTTCATCAGATCGATGCAGCAGGTCGAACTTGGTGACTTTACAGTTGCGACAACAATTACCAGCAGTAATGAAATGAAACTGCTCTCCATAAACTTCAACCTTATGGTGAACAAGCTGGATGAGCTCATGTCCACCAAGATCATGCAGGAGCGAGAACTTGCCAGGGCCCAGGAAAAGCTGATACACCACCACGATACCCAGTTGATGAACCAGAAACTTGAGGAACAGCTCAAGGAGATTGAAAACCTCAACGTTTCCCTTGAAGAGCGAGTCGACGAGATTGAACAGGCCAACTACACCATTGCCGACCTGGCAAGTGACCTTGAACAGAAAAATCTCAATCTCGTGCATGCTGTTGAGCGGCTTTCAACAATTTACAAGATAGGTCTGGCGATCAACTCCACCATCGACATTGACCGACTTTTCAATCTGATCGTCCGCACTACAGCTTCCACGCTCAAGGCTCACATAGGCTACATCATACTTTATGATTCAGAACGGCAGATGTTTAATGTAACAAACCTGATCGGCAGCGGTAAATTGCTTTCTCCGGCAAAATTAATCCCCATAAAAGACAGCAGTGTTTCAGGCTGGGTCATAAAAAACCGGCAGCCTCTGTTGATAACCGACATCAACCAGACGCCCCAATTCGACCGTTTCAGTGATCTGGGCTATGAACGAAAGTCGCTCATCTGTGCTCCACTCATGGTTAAAGATGAAATTATCGGTACCATCAGCGTTGTTAACAAGATTGATGATTCTCAATTTGCTTCGGATGAGCTGGAGATGCTCAGCACCATAGCTGCCCAGGCTGCAATCGCCATTAAGAACGCCACGCTATATGAGGAACAGCAACATACCTATTTGAATACGATCCAGGCACTGGTTTCTGCCATCGAGGCCAGTGACAGCTACACCAAGGGCCATTCTGAAAGGGTTACCCGTTATTCCGTCGAGATCGGCCGCCGGATGAACCTGTCCAGTGATCGCATGCAGATCCTTGAGCGCGCTGCTGTTCTCCATGATATCGGCAAGATAGGAATTGACTTGTCTTTATTGCACAAAGAAGGCAAATTGACACCCAAGGACATTCGGGAGTTGCAACAGCATCCCGACATAGGCATGAAAATTCTTGAACCGATTGAATTTCTTCATGACGTGCGCGCCTGCATAGGACAACATCATGAACGTTATGACGGAATGGGATATCCCCACAGGATAGGAAAGGACCAGCTTTTAACAGAGGCCAAGATCCTGGCTGTAGCGGATTCTTTTGATGCCATGACATCAGACCGGCCTTATCGCAAGGCACTTTCTCTTGATAGCGCCATAAGAGAGTTACTGGATAATGCCGGGACTCAATTCGACCCTGAAATAGTTTTTCTGTTCACCAAGATAATTGAAGACGGAGTTTTTTTCCTTTCCCATCAGAAAACGCTGCCCTTTGTGGAATCAACAAGGGTCGCCCACGTCTGAACGTTTCATCACACTTCGAGGTAGTTTAGGCTGTGCCAGGTCTTCTTTCCGTCCATAATCTCCATACATGCTTCAATACACCTGCAGGAACAGTCAGTGCGGTCGACGGGGTCAGTCTTACTGTCAACAAGGGCAGCACCGTTGCATTGGTGGGGGAGTCCGGTTCCGGCAAATCCATGACCGCCCTTTCCATCATGCGCCTTATCCCTTCACCCGGCTTTGTCAATTCCGGCGAAATCCTTCTGGAAAATACGGACCTCCTTTCCCTTTCCGACAATGACATGCGCTCTGTACGCGGCAGCCGCATCTCCATGGTCTTCCAGGAGCCGATGACTTCTCTTAATCCTGTTTTGCGCATTGGTGACCAGGTCATGGAACCGCTTATGCTGCACCGCAAACAGTCTCGAAAGGATGCAGCTGCATGGGGCATTGAATTGCTCCGAAAGGTGGGAATTCCCTCGGCAGGTGATCGCATGCGCGATTATCCCCACCAGCTCAGCGGCGGCATGCGCCAGCGGGTTATGATTGCCATGGCCCTGGCCTGCAGTCCATCGCTGTTGATTGCCGATGAACCGACCACCGCCCTGGATGTTACCATTCAGGCACAGATTCTGGAACTGATCGACTCCGTAAGAGAATCCACGGACATGGGCATACTTCTGATTACTCATGATCTGGGTATTGTGGCCGAACGTTCGGATCACACCTATGTCATGTATGCGGGCCGCATTGTCGAATCAGCGAGCAGCAGTGCTCTGCTCCAAAAACCATATCATCCTTATACCCAGGCACTGATTGCCTCACTTCCCCAGAACAGTGAGCCTGGCAAGCCGTTAGCCACACTCGTGGGACATCCGCCGGAATCAACCGCCACTCTGCAAGGGTGTGGTTTTTGCAGCCGCTGCCCCATAGCTTTACCTGAATGCCGTCAACAGATTCCTCCATTGCGGGAGGTTTCGCGCCATCATTACGTACGCTGCTGGAAATACAATGAACAGTGAACAACCCCTCCTCAGTGGAGTTAATCTCCACAAACAGTTCAAGATGCGCCGCAGCGCTAGCTCATCAACCGGCGTGCTGACGGCTCTTGACGGCATTGATCTGTGCATTGCCAGGGGGGAGACGATTGGCATTGCCGGGGAGTCTGGATGCGGAAAGTCAACCTTGGGGAAAATACTGGCTGGACTGATCAAGCCGGACAATGGTGAGGTACTTTATCAGGGCTCTGCGATTAATGGTCTGTCGCCGGAGTCCTTCAGCATGTTTCGCCGCAGTACCCAGATGATCTTTCAGGATCCGTTTTCATCCCTCAACCCACGGATGAGAATCGGTGATATCATTGCAGAGCCGTGTGTCATCTCCGGTAAAGGTACATCATCCGACCGGCGCTCCACTGTCGAGTCGATCATGGCGCTGGTTGGGCTCACACCCGAGCACTACAACCGTTTTCCTCATGAGTTTTCAGGAGGGCAGCGCCAGCGCATCGGAATAGCCCGCGCCTTGGCTGCTTCCCCCAGCACCATCATCGCCGACGAACCTGTTTCATCGCTTGACATCTCTATCCAGGCCCAGATCATAAATCTCCTGCAGGCAATGAAGACCGAATACAAGCTCTCATTGGTTGTCATCTCCCATGACCTGTCGGTCCTGCGCCACTTATGCGACCGTGTCAGTATCATGTACCTCGGCATCATCGTTGAAAGTGCTCCGGTATCAAAGCTGTTCCAGCAATGCCTCCATCCCTACACCGAGGCGCTTATCGCAGCTATCCCAAAAATCAGCGCCGGGAAACAGCATTCAAGATCCATACTTAAAGATGACCTGCCGTCACCCATGGCCATACCCGCCGGTTGTCGTTTTCACACCCGATGTAGTTATGCCAAAGATATCTGCCGTAAGGAAGTTCCTCCACTTGAGGAAAAACATAACGGCCACTATGCTGCCTGCCATTTCAGTGACCTTATATTTCAATAGTGCGTCAAACGCACACGAATAAAACATCGTTAGACCTTAACCTTTTTCTTGACAGCACATAAATCTATATATATGCTTTTTAAAAATATATTTAAAGGCAGGATCATGGAAATCATTAGCAAGCAGTTTACAAATGAAGCAGAGATACTGAAAGTCATGGGGCATCCGATCCGCCTGAAGATCGTTGCTGGTCTTTGCACCCAGGAATGTAATGTCAAGCATATCTGGGAGTGTCTTGGATTGCCGCAGGCCACAGTCTCCCAGCATCTTGCGCTGCTTAAGAACAAGGGAGTAATCGAAGGTAAACGAGAGGGCGTGGAAGTACACTACAGCGTTGTTCACCCGCTGGCCAAAAAAATCATCGCTGCGCTAGGCTAGTCAGCGCAGCGTCGGGCCACAATGTAAATCACCTCATAGGTGACAGGTATCAACCCTTTTTTTTTAAATCTACTGTGATAGATGTTCGCCATATCGGCGAGCATCTTTCTTCCCCCCAATCCGCCTGTTGTTTCGTGTCGCGTACTTGTAGCCGCACCTATTGCTTTTATGGAGCGAAGCAGTTCGGAAACATCGGCATGATATTCAGCCTCCGTCTCCCTGCTGATCAGCACTTGACTGTTTCCAAAACAGGAAACCGCACGTTGTACCTCCCCTGTCTCCCGAAAACGGTGCAACCTGTTTTTGCGAACGTCATGGGCGCCATAATTTCTCGACACCGCTTCCCGGTAGCATTCATGCAACTCCCATAATGTTCTGCCGCCAAAAAAAGCCACACACAGTAGACCGTTGTTCTTTAGAACACGGTGACACTCTGCAAAACAGGCATCCAGATTATCAACCCACTGAAGTGTGGATGCGGAGACAACCAGATCAAAGGCGCCCCCACTGAAGGGAAGCTGCTCGGCGGTACCGTTCACAAGTATGGCTTCTCCAGCCAGTCTCTGCCTTGATAGTTTGGCCATATTGAATGCCAGATCAAGACCAATGGGTCGTATCCGGGGATATCTTTCCTGCAAGGTGGCAAGCATTGCCCCGGTACCGCAGCCAATATCAAGCACCTGTGCCGGGATACCCTTCTGGTGGGTTGCCGCCAACTGGTCAAGGCGGCTTACGACACGCTTCTGTACCGAGGCATGCTGATCATATTCTCCTGCCTGACGATGAAATGCCCGGCCAATCCTTATTCTGTCATCTACAGCAGTCACTAATCCTCCGTCTGAATTCTGTCAGCGCCATGTCAAACTCCCTGCACCGCGTAAGGAATGGGGTATGTCCGCATCCCGGCATAACAATATGCTGATTATCGGCAATTATCTGCGCCATATAATCAGATGCCCCCGGCAGACAGATTACGTCCTGGTCGCCGTTGATTATCAGTGTTGGTACATCGATACCGGGAAGAAGGCAACGCATGTCGGCCTCCACGAGCATCTGGAGGCTCTTCAAGGCAAAACCGGTGTCAGGGACCGGTATTGTAGAAAGCAGGTCAATAATTCGTGCCGACAGTACTGGGTCATCCAGCTCACCAGGGGCAAACATGCGGCCTACAAAACCATCCAATGCCCTTGCAGTGTTGCGGCGCAGCTTCACTGCCATACCATCGGCCTCGTATCTGCCCAATGCCCAGGTAAAATCCTTTGTTGCCGTAAACCGCGGCGTTCCGGAAATCAACCCGACCCCTGCCACTTTTTCACGAAGCTGCGCAAAAGCCTGCAGGACAATCTGGGCACCCAGTGACCAGCCTGCCAGCAGCACATCTTCCAGATTTAACTGAATAAACAGCGCTGCAATATCAGCGGCATATGAATCAAAATCGTATCCATCACTCGAAGATGATGATCTGCCATGGCCACGTAAATCAGGTGCAATGACCCGGAACGAGCTTGACAGTTCTTCAAGCTGGAGCTGCCATACAACGGATGACATGCACCAGCCGTGAATCAGGACAATGACCGGCCCCGAGCCGCGCTCCTCGTACCAGAGGCGGTCGTTATCCGAGTTGCTGTACCATGGCATCAAACAACTCCCAGGCGTCTGCCGACATTAGTGATGCCCTGGGCGGCCCACGCCAGATCCTCTTCAGTGTGTGTGGCCATGACTGTACAGCGAAGCCGGCATGCACCTGCAGGTACTGTTGGCGGACGTATTCCTTGTGCAAATATCCCTTGTTCCAGTAATAACTCGGAAAAACGCATGGTCACCTCGGTGTCAGCAGTCATGAGGGGAATGATCTGGGTTGTGCCAGTGCCGACAGAGAAACCGGCATCTCGCAGCAGTCCTTTGAACAGTGCGGCATTCGAAGTCAATCGCTCGCGGAGCACCTTCCCTTCCTCTGACTGCACCAGCTCAAGTGCTGCCAGAGAAGCGCCCAGCACAGCCGGCGGCAGTGAGGTGGAAAAGATGAAACTGCGTGCCCGGTTGATCAGCAGTTTTCGCAGCTCTTTTGTCAGTGCCACATAGGCTCCGAAGCTTCCCAGGGCCTTGCCGAAGGTCCCCATATGGATGTCAATATCTTCCATAACACCCAGCAGTTCCGCGCTCCCCCTCCCCTGTTGACCAAGTACTCCGCTGCCGTGGGCGTCATCAACCATAAGGAGTGCATCATGCTTGATCTTCAGTTCAACCAGCTCTTTAAGCGGCGCAATATCACCATCCATACTGAAGACACCATCCGTGACCAGCAGGCATCGGCCTTTTCCGCGATGCTTCATCATCAGCAGATCCAGGGCCGCAGCATCATTGTGGGGATAGCGCACCATCCTGGCACCGGACAGCAGGGCGCCATCAACAATACTGGCATGGTTGAGACGGTCAGAGAATATGACATCGCCCCGTCCGACCAGTGCCGCTATGACGCCGGTATTGGCTGCATAGCCGCTGTTAAAGAGCAGAGCTGCCTTCGTAAGCTTAAAGTCGGCAATCCGGGCCTCCAATAATTCATGAAGTTCCATGGTACCGGAAACGAGCCGGGAGGCACCGCTGGAGGTGCCGAAGCGCTCTGTTGCAAGGACCGCAGCCCGACTGAGAGCAGGATGGTCAGCCAGTCCCAGATAGTTGTTGGAACAGAGCATGAGAACCTCATGCCCATCCAGCACCACACGTGTTGACTGCTGACCATGAATGAGACGAGTCGTGCGAAGCAGCCCCCGCTCTCCTATCTGGGTAAGTTCATCCTGTATAGAGGTATGCATGACTCTCCTGATGGTCAACCATATATAGCCGCCGGGTTGACAAGCGGTGCAAAAAAAAGCTGAAATATCGAAGATGACTCTTTATCTGGACGCCGATTACAAACAGCTGCTGCCACGCCTGGCAAGTTCTTCAACCACTTTTTTTACATCCTGGGCACGCTCCCGATCACAAACCAGTAAGGCATCAGGGGTCGATACGATGATCAGCCCATGTACTCCTATGGTTGCCACTACTTTATTGTCGGTGTAGACCAGGCAATCAGAGGAATCGATGGACACGTGCTCAGCGGCGTTGACGCAAATCATGCCGGCATTGTCAGGTACGATCACCTCGGGCAGGGCGCTCCAGCTCCCCACATCACTCCACCCCATTTCAACAGGGACAACCTGAACCTTGGTTGATCGTTCCATAACGCCATAATCTATGGATACATTTTCCAGGTTTCTGTACGCATCCTCTATCTGATCGTTCAGATCGGAAAATCCCCAGACATCGCCGGTAAAGGAAATTGCTGCCAGGGAACTGGCCAGGTCAGGCATATGGATGGAAATTTCGGCCAGGATCGTGTCTGCACGCCACAAAAACATGCCGCTGTTCCAGAAGAAATTCCCGCCTTCCAGATATTGAACCGCATCCTCCAGCGGCGGCTTTTCAATAAAACGCCTGACCGGAAAAGGCCCTTCACCGCGCAGTTCCATATCAGCCTCAATATAGCCGTAACCTGTTTCAGGGCGTGTAGGAATGATGCCCAAGGTGACCAGATACCCGTTTCGCGCCCCATGGCAGGATGCCACAAGGGTTTCACGCAGTGCATCCTCATCCCTGATGAAATGATCCGCCGGTAATACCACCATAATGCCATTTGGATCATGGGCCGCGATAATGGTGGCGGCCAGACCGATGGCGGGAGCAGTATTTTTCCCCATAGGCTCGGCAATCACATCCATGGGGATGCCATGGTATCCGGCGACCTGGGTCTCGGTCTCGGCCGCCTGGAGGGTATTGGTGATGATTATGATGCGCTTGGGCCTGAGCGGCAATACCCGCTCCACAGTCCTTTGCAGCATGGTCCGGTCGCCGGTAATGGAGATAAGCTGTTTTGGGCGTGCAGCGCGCGACAGCGGCCAGAAACGGGTTCCTGAACCACCGGCAAGAATGACGATATACACAGCTGCCTCCGTTACTTGTACTGGATTCGATCGATGAAGTCGGCCACATCACGCCCCAGACGGCCAATACCTTCCGTGGTGTCGAACACATCCCACAATGTTTGCCTGCAATAGGCCACTTCCTGTCCGGTAGCTCCATCCAGTAGAAAGGTTTCAATAGAGACCCTGAAGCGTCCCATTTTCGTAAATTTGCCTTTCAGGATCAAGGTGCTGTCAGCAGCTGTTTCACCTTCCAGAGAAACGTTCTTGTAGATGCGTTTTGCCTTGATATAGCGCAGGATCTGCTCGGCAAGCTGAGCAGGAACCTGGGCGTAACGACGCTCCTGTAAACCCATCCTGGATTCAGGGACATCGCTGTACAGTTCACGTTTCAAATCATATTTCTGGATAACAAGAGACTTGTAGGTCGACATCGGCTTTTGGTTGCTGACCAGTTCTTCATCCATAATAGTGGTGGATGTGGCTGCACATCCGGTCAGCAATGCCATGAGGAAAATTATGGCAAACAACCCGGTCAAAGGCTGTTTGCAGATATGAAACCTGTTTGTATCAAGCTTCATCTGGAACTTCGCAACGGTTATAATCATCATCAAAACGGACGATGTCGTCTTCTCCAAGATATTCGCCGCTCTGCACCTCGATGATCACCAGAGTAATCTTGCCGGGGTTTTCAAGCCGATGGC
>Ga0209212_1006802_pt1 | contig 12927 bp, 11 predicted proteins | sample RifGroC2_FD_183996 | JGI IMG/M metagenome (GOLD analysis project Ga0209212, IMG submission 183996) | Groundwater microbial communities from Rifle, Colorado, USA - Groundwater C2 (SPAdes) (version 2) | ecosystem: Environmental > Aquatic > Deep subsurface > Groundwater | place: Rifle, Colorado...
TGATCTCCAGCCAGTCTCGGGAGAGCTTTTCGCCCTGGAAAAGGGGATGCCCCGCCACCGCGGCGACAGTCTGCTCCGCCTGCCAGAAACCGGAAATCCGCTCCGTCATCTCCTTGATCTCGTAATCCGGCAGGCCGTAGACCTTGGCCACCTCGCGCAGCGCCGATCTCCCCTTGAACCCCACGTGGTTCGCCACCATCGCCGCCCTTTTCGCGCCGTAGCGGGCAAAGGCGAAGTCGAGGATGGCGTCCCGCTCGTCCCAGGGGAAGTCCACATCGATATCCGGCGGGTCCGTCCTCCCCTCGTTCAGGAACCGTTCGAAGAACAAGTTGTGCTTGATCGGGTCGACATGCGTGATGCCGAGGCAGTAGGCGACCAGGGACGCCGCAGCACTCCCCCTGCCGCAGGTGCGCTGCGACTGTTTGGTGATCTCCTCCACCACCAGGAAATAGTGGGCGAACCCCTTGTCGCGGATAATGGCGAGCTCCTTGGAGAGTCGCGCCTCAACCGTCTCGTCGATCCTGCCGTAGCGCCAGAGCGCCCCCTGGCGCGAACGTCGTTGCAGCACCTCGAAAGCCGAGTCATCGCCCAAGCCGCGAAAGGCGGGAAAGATGGTGCTGGAGAAATCCCATTCATGCCGGCAAAGCTCCGCAACGGCCAGCGTATTCTCCAGCGCCTCCGGGCAGTGCGGGAAGAAGTCTGTCATCCGGTCAGGAGGATACAGGATATCCGAATCGCTGGCAGTCTGCTCGGGCTGCAGTCGGGACAGTTTGGTGTTCAAGTGGATAGCCCGCAGCACCCGGTGCAGGTGGAAGTCGGATCTGCACTGGCTCTCCCCTGGCGCCCCGACACTCCCCCTCTCCCCCCGGGAGAGGGTCGGGGTGAGGGAGCCTTTCCTTTCCCCGTGCCCCTCAAGCAGCACAGCCCGCGCCGTAGCCACCGGCGGCAACCTCATCTCCCTTGCCAGCACCAGCGCCCGATGCATGTTATGCCCGGGAGACAACTCGACGAAAAGCCCCTCCTCCGAATCCCGCTTGAGCGCAGCCAGCAACTTGGCGTCATCGCTCAGCACCACCATGCCGCGGCGGTACTCCGAGATCGCCCTGATCAAGTCGAACTGTTTATGGCAATGCAGATCCGAGAGCAGGCGCGAGATGTTGGCGTACCCCTCCTCGTCCCGTGCCAGCAGCACCGCGCGGTTCCCAGCGCTGACCGCTTCAGTGCCGATGATGGGGGAGATCCCCGCGTCGCGCGCGGCACTCAGAAAGCGCGGCACAGCGTACAGCCCGTTACGGTCTGTAAGGGCCAGCGTACTGAATCCCAATTCAGCCGCCTTGGCGCAAAGCGTCTCAGGCGAGTGAATACCCCAGTTAGGGGAAAGAGATGAATGGACATGGAGATGGACGATCACTAGGAAACCTATCTTTTTAAACAAATAAAAGTTCGCACACGGGGTTTGAACGCTGGTGCAGCAAGATCGTTAAATTGACAACACACTACGCTTGTAGCTACAATTGACAATATGACCTTCGAATGGGACGAAGCGAAAAACGAGCAGAACATACGGAAGCACGGTTTTGACTTCGTTGATGCCGAAGGAGTCATGACTGGCCCCTTGCCATTTTATGCTCGCCTTGACCGGAGAGAGCACTATGGTGAGGACCGTTGGCAAGGAATTGGCGTGCTTAACGGTATTGTTGTCGTGGTGATCGTTTTCACAGAACCACAAACTAATGTCATCCGCATCATTTCAATGAGAAAGGCGACCAAAAATGAGCGCAGGGAATATGAAAAACAAATCAAGAACTGACTGGGACCGGATCAATGCCATGAAGGACGAGGATATAGATCTCTCCGAATCTCCCGAACTCGATGCTTCTTTCTTCAAAGAGGCCGTATTGTGGCCTGCCCAGAAAAAACAAATAACACTGCGTCTAGACCCTGACATTTTGGATTTTTTTAAGTCACAGGGCAGAGGTTACCAGACGGCGATAAACAAGGTGTTAAGACGTTACGTCGAGGCTCAAAAACAACATTGAGAGCCGACAGTAAATCCCGACTTTAGTCGAAGGACAAGCTGTGCGATCTGGGGGATGCCCGAGATAGATGTAAAACTAAAGTCTTTGATCCCGTAAAGTCTTGGTGTAATCAGCCTTGATCAGTTAAATCAGCGTCCAAGGCCTTTGACTCTAGTTCTTGGTAACCGTCATATACTTCGTCCTCTCCGGGTCCCATTCCGGCATCGGCTCGCTATGCGTCATCGCCTCCCATCGCGCCGGCAGCGCCTTCCCCCAGCGTACCGCCTCCTTGCCATGCTTTTCCCGCAAGGCATCCAGCGTCTCCTGCAGATCGCACTGCTTCTGCGACACCCTCACCTCGGCAAGGGCGAAAAGATCCAACTGCCCCGCCTCCTCGGCCACCTGATCGCAGCTGAGCCTGATCCCCCGCACCCGCTGCCGCCTCTTGCAGGTACTGAAAAAAAGCTGCTCCACCTCGCGCAGCAACAGCAGGTCCAGCGAAGTAGGCGAGGGGAGTATCTTCTTCCCTTCCTGGCTGACGCCATCAGCGTACATCACCGACAGCGAAATCTTCCTCGCCCCCTTGTTCAGCCGGCGCAGCCTGAGCCCGCATCCCTCCACCAGGCGCAGCAACTCGGAGAGCAGAATCGCGTCGTCGTTCTCCTCCTGGTCCAGCAGCCCCTCTTCCACGATCTCCGTACTCAGCCGGGGAGGCTGCACCGGCGACCGGTCAACGCCGCAGGCGCGGTCGTGCAAAAGCGGAGCGAAGGGGCCGACCGCCAGACGCAGTTGCGGCACCGACAGCGAAGCGACCTGCTCCACCCGTTGCAGGTTCAGATCACGAAAGAGCATAGCCTGCCGCGCCTCGCCCACGCCGGGGAGAACCGAAACCGGGAAAGGAGCCAGGAAGTTTCTCTCCGACCCGTGGAACACGTCGTAGACCCCCGGCTCCCGCATGATGTCGGCGGCCACCCGCGAAACCAGCTTGTTCGCTCCCGCTCCCGCCATCGCCTCCAGCCCCAGCTGCCTTGCGATCCCCCTTTCCAACCGCGCCGCCACATCCCGCGCCGGCCCAAAAAGCCTGCGCGAAGCCGTGAGATCAAGAAAAACCCTGCCGACCCCGGGCTCGACAATCGGCGTGAATTCCCCCGAAAGTTCCGTGAGAGCCAGGTTCCCCTTTGCCGCCAGGTGAGGATCAGGCGCGATGACGATGAGCGAAGGACAGGATCTGCGCGCGTGGTAGATCGGCGTGCCGGCGTAGACCCCTTCCGAGGCGGCCTCCGCCGAGACGCACTGCAGCAGAGCCCGTTCCGAGTTGAGAGGAGCCACCGCAACCGGCCTGCCGCGCAGGCAGGAGTGGATGACGCGAGCCAGGGCGATGGGGAAGGCGGGGACAGTTATGTGGAGGATTTCCCTGTCCACTTGCGATAGAACCTCATGGAGCCGACCAGCACCCCCCTGATATGAAACTCGTCGTCAGCAGTGACGATGATCGGCTGCATCGCCACGTTGGCAGGATGAAGCTCGATGACGTTGCCCTTCCTGAGATACTTCTTGATGGTGATCGACCCGTTCACCTCCGCGATGACCGTCTGACCGTTCTCCGCCACCGCCTGCGGGTGCACCGCCACGAAGTCGCCGTCCATAATTCCCATCTCCACCATCGACTCGCCGCGCACCTCGTAGACCACGTTGCCCGGTCCCGCCATGGCGGAAGGAACCTCGATAGCGTCCGAAATCTGGAACGCCTCCACCGGCCTTCCCGCAGCCACGATCCCCACCAGCGGCAGCTCCATTCGCGCCGCAGGCGGCACACGCGGAGCGAGATCCGTAACGGCAAGCTGCAGTCCCCGTCTGGCGTTCCACTGGCGGGATAGGTGGCCGTCCCGTTCCAGCAGTCGCAGGTAATGCTGCACCGTACCGAGCGACTCGAACCCGCACCCCTTAGCGATCTCCTGCTGCGAAGGCTGGTAACCGTTGCGCTCCTTGAACTGCATAATAAAATCAAGAACCTTCTTCTGTTTAGGTGTCATGACTGTATCTCCCCCTCCCCTTCAAGGGGAGGGTCGGGGTGGGGATGGGGGTAGTTCAGGCATAACAACATACTCGTAAGTTTGTCGCAAGTCAAGAGGCGGAGACGATCAGGGAAACAGCAGCAGCTAGAGAGGAGGAGGAAAGAGGAATTCGTTTTCTTTCAGAAAAGTGGAGGAGGGGAGTGTTACCAGAGAGACTTTATGCCGTAATTGGCAAAGGCTCCATCCATTGTCAATCGGCTTTGAAAATTGACCCACCATCGGCGTCCAAAATTGACCCACCCCAGGTAGCAGTTTTTACTTCTTCGTACGGGTCTTGATTCGCCAGCTGTCGTTGCCGGTTTCGACGATCTCGCAATGATGGGTCACCCTGTCCAGCAGTGCCGTCGTCATCTTGCCGTCGCCGAAGACCTGTGGCCATTCCCCGAAGGTCAGATTGGTAGTGATGATCAGCGAGGTCCTTTCGTACAGTTTCGAGATCAAGTGGAACAGCAGTTGGCCACCGCTCTTTGAGAACGGCAGGTATCCCAGCTCGTCGAGTATGACCAGGTCGTGCCGGGCGAGATGCTCGGCCAACTTACCACCGCGGCCATCGAGCTTCTCCTGTTCCAGTTGGTTGACCAGGTCCAGCACGTTGTAGAACCGTGCCTTCTTGTTGTCACGGATACTCTGCTTGGCGATGGCTATCGCCAAGTGCGTCTTGCCGGAACCGGTGCCGCCGACCATGATGATGTTGGTGTGGTCAGCAAGGAAGCTCCCTTCGTAAAGCCGTTTCACCTGCATCTCGTTGACAGGAGAGTCGGAGAACTTGAATCCGTCCAAGTCCTTGACTACAGGGAATTTCGCCAGGCCCATCCGGTAGCGGATGCTTCTGGTCTTACGTTCTGCCATCTCCGCTTCCAGAAGGTCGCAGAGGATCTTCTCCGGCGTGGCCCGGCTCTTGATCCCTGCCGCCATGATCTCGTCGAACGTGGCCTTCATGCCGTACAGCCCCAGCGTTCCCAGCGCCTCCATGATTCGCTCACGCAGTCCCATGGGCACCTCCGGAGAGAAGGAGGTCATAGCGGTGGCAGTCCACTATGGGGAGCAGGGTAAGCTGCGGCAGCTTCGCGCTTTCCTGTACCGGCTCCGGTTGCGGCTCGTCATGCTTGCGGGACAGGATGGCGAGGATGACATCGGAACTTACCGTTTTGTCGGACAGTGCTTGGCCACATGCTTCGGCCACGGCGTCCAGACCATAACGACCGACGACGCTCAGGATCGCTACGAATTGACGGTCGCCGTCAGAATGCCCTTCCAATCTCGACCTGACCTCCTGCACCGGCGCCGGCAGGTCCCAGCGCTTAAAGGGGGCTCCGTTTCGCAAGGCGCCGGGCTTCTGCTCCAGAACGGCCAGGTAATGCCAGGGATCGTAGATGACCTTGTCGCGGCCGAGGTGCCGCCGGTGCATGCCAACCATCCGATCGTTTAACACCATCATGATCCGGTCGGCATAGGCGCGTACCGTGACGGTCTTGCCAACGGCAATGGCATTGACGCTGTAGCGGTTGCGGTCGAACCCGATCAGGAGCTGCGAAGAGGCGCGAGCCACGCTCTCCTGGTAGCCGTCAAAGGGAGACACCGGCAGCGTCAGCAGATGGCTTTTCTCCTCGGCGAAGACCTCGTCGATGGTCCGGTCTTTGCGCTCTGGATGACGCGCCGTCGCGGCATGGGTGCGGCATTCCGCCTCCAGCCACTCGTTCAACTCTTCCAGATCGGCAAAGCGTCTTCGCTTGACGAAGAAACGGTTCCTGACCACGCCAACTTGGTTCTCTACCTGTCCTTTCTCCCATCCGGCAGCGGGAGTGCACGCCACAGGCTCGAACAGGTAGTGCGAGGCAAGGTTCTGGAAGCGTCGATTGAAGATACGGTCCTTCCCCATCAATACCTTGATGACGACCGTCTTCAGATTGTCGTAGATGCCGCGCTTGCAGAGGCCCCCGAAGTACTCAAAAGCACGGATGTGGGCATCCAGCACCATCTCCAGCGCTTCGCGGGTGTAGCCGACACAGTACGGCTTACGGCTGTGGCACAAGCGGAACTGGGCAACCTTCACCTCTACCGGGACGCCGCCCAACTCCACCTGCTCATAGCTCCAGTCGAACTGGAAGGCATCTCCCGAGTCGAACTCCAGCGGCACGAAGGCCTTGGCCGTTGCGACATCCTCAGACGTCTTCCAGGCCGACACGTAACGCCTGACGGCGTCGTAGCCGCCCTCATACCCTTCCCGCTGCAGTTGCTCAAATAGGATTTGAGCACTGCGGCGATGCTTTACGGGCTTGCCGCGATCTTCTTTCAGAAGCGCAGACAGACGATCCGCGAACAGCCCAAGCTTGGGTCGTGGCTGCTTGCTCCGTTGGTAGGTCTGGTCGATCTTGCCGCTGCGGATGATGTCCCGTACGGTGTTCCTGGCAAGGTTGAAGTCGCGGGCGATCTCTCGGATCCCCTTGCCGTCTACGAAGTGGGCTTTACGGACTTTACGGATGGTTTCCACGGTCAGCATCTCCTCTGGATTCTCCCCCTCTCTGGTTAGGTCCGGAGAGTATGGAGAAGGATGCTGGGGTGGGTCAATTTTGGACGCCGATTAGGCCGAAAAGTGGGTCATTTTTGCACGCCGATTCACAATCCATTATCACCAGCGTTACCAGGCCGCCTTGGAGAGTTCAGGTGCATCGTCGACCCACCAGAGGAAGGTGCGAGTATCGAGGAGAAGGCGCATTAAGCGTACTCCTTAAAGTCTTCCGGAGTTTCATCGAAGTCGGGCGCGATGGCCAGAATTTGCCCTTTTGCAGAACCGGGGACCCGTGCACTTCGAACCTCCTGGAGCAGCGCCAGTTTCAGTAGGGGCTTATTGCCTCGAGCGATTACGACCTCCTCTCCGGACAGAGCCAGTTTCACGAGCTCCGAAAAAATGGGACTTAGTCTCAGCGATATTATACTGTTTCATGGCTTCCTCCATGATGGTCATCCTACTTGACCATCTTGAGGGCGTCAAGGCACTGTTTTCCCAGGTCTCGGGGGCACTGGATCGATACGGGAGCATTTGGTCCCAACCCCAGCGGAGGACGTTGGATCGGGTTGGGCGAAAATAACTTACATAACTTACCCCCCCGGTCCCAACGTCCCCCCCGGCCTACGTGCGCCTTGAACAAAGGTTCGACACGTACGGAATCGGTGAAGTTTTCTAATGAACCCCGGATCGCGGGCTGCCTGGTTTAAATCGTAGCTTTATAAACTAGACAGCAGCTTAAGCAGGTTGTAATTATTGGTTTTGTAGAGAGTTTTATCGATGTTTTGTTCCATAACTCTGTATTTAACAGCAAAACCAAAATTAATGGTTGTTTTGTTTGCAATTGCAGCGGTCATATACGGATAGTCATGTTTAACATCTGACAATATTTTTGACAAAATTGCTGACTCAGTCTGTTTACCCTCAGGCGGCAACTCTAATTCACATTGATATGTGGTAATTTTACTTTCATAATAAACCGATATAGATTTAATTTGCAGAAAATAGTTAGTCTTGTTGATGAGTTCGAGAGCATCCCTGTCAAATGATAGCATCAAATTGTTATCGCTTATGTTTGCGTGAGGGTAGATGTTATAAAAGTCTTTTGATTTCACCACCAAAGTGACCGGAATTTCTGGCGTGTTTGTATTTTTTATTTCGAACACATCTGGCATGGAGACCTTAAGGTTGTAGTTATTATAGCTGTAAATATTTTTGTCTTTCAATTTCAGGGTAGAGGTTGAATCGGACATAAACTTTTCATATGATAACAGCGCGTCAATTACCTTTTGCCTATATTGATTCGCGGTTGTTTGTAATTTGGACTTGTTGTCTGTTAAAGCGGCATCAAAATTTTCCAGGGTGGTGTCTACTGTGACAATGATAGGTTCTAAGTTAACCTGTTCGCTCTTCAACTCGGTTTTATTGATTGCAGCAAGTTTGTCGACACTGACACTGTTGTCATAGAAGCCAGATAGGTCATCCACTATCAGCTTCATTTTAGCGGTACCAAACTTCCTTTCATACGATGGCGCATATTTTTCAAAAATTTCAGAATATCCAACTTTTAGGACTTTAACGTTATCCTCGCGTTCTTTTTTTAAAGTCTCTAAAAATTTAGACCTGAGCACCTCCTCATACTTCGCTATCAAGGCTTTTCTATCTACCCCTATCAAAGCGTCCTTTAATGCCTTTTGGTATAAAAGATCTGAAAATACCGGCCCTTTATAACGTTGCTCGTAAAATTCTTGTAATTCTTTATTTGGAGCTAAGTCGTTCAATTTGATCGAACCGCTCTTCTTGTCAGAGGTGATCCTGCTTACAACATATTTCCCATTGGCATTTTCAATGTTGATGTACAAATCAGGTCCCGGTATATTTTCAAACTTCGGAACTGACGTACTTTCAATGGCTTCAGGTATCAACTTAGTAAGAAGTATCAGAGGTGTCCCGTCTGTAGCTTCTTGAATTGCAGAGCAGGCAGTCAAAGTCAGCAAAGAATAAAGCAATATACATTTTTTGGTTTTTTTTAAGGTGACCTTATTCCTCTTACACATACACACTCTCCTTTAGCGAATGTCCCTACAAGATAATAGTGGTGAATCTTTCTTGTTGCAGTCTTTCCTTCCCCATTGAACGCGGGCCGGTATACTATAGATATCGTTCTAATAAAACAAGAATAAAATATCATAGCCTCCAGCGATTTCCCAAGGTATCATGGCCATCGACGAGCATCGTCCTGATCCTCCAGAGGGTTACAACACACACACCAGCTGCGACTAATCAATTAGTCACTGAAAGCCGCCTAAATAGTATTCCAGTTCAATTGACTTTAGAGCCTGTTCTGTTGGTGGCAGCCTTGGACAACCTCCTTGGACAACCTCCTGGACCGATAGGGACCGATAGGGACCGATAGGGACCGATAGGACCGGGTGTTGAGATGTGGACAACTTCTCCAGTTATCAACTTGCCAACACCCGGTCCCACGGCACACGGCAACTTGTTCATCACGGAGAAGCTTAAGCCGATCCGCCGTATTCAATTCTGGAAGTCATTGGCTGTAGGGAGATAAATCGATGGCAAAGGTGTTTACAGGCAAGGTAATCATTCCGGGGGACAAGATCGACGAATACTTCGCCCTGATGAAGGAAGCCGAAAACCGGCGGGCGCCTTTCAAGAACCAGTTAAAGGCACTCAACGAGGAGTTCTACGAATCGCTTCTGGCCAAGTTCTCTGAAAGGACTGCAAACAAGCACAGTCAGATCGTTGGCGTCTTCATAGATTTTATCTGCGGCTATACCGACGCTGAATCTATAGAGGAGATAACGCGAGGAATGGTAAACACCAGCTTCAAGCAATGGTGGAAACGAAAGGTCTGGGATTCCACGCCCCCGGAGCAACTGACGGTCGCGTTGAAAAAGTTCTTCCTGTTCCTGGCAAACGAGAAGGGGATCGTGAACGAAAAGGCGATGAAAGGCCTGCTGTAATCGTGGGGGGGAAAGGACGGGGACGCCCGAGAGGGATGTAACGCTCGTGCGACTGTGCGTTGTAATCTTTAGCGCCGATATGTCCGGTATGGTGACGGGTATGGTGACGGCGCTGCGCGGAGAGGTCCGACAGTTGGGTTGAGGATGGAGTATCACGTCGTAGAAGAAACGCACCATTGCACGGGCGTCCCGGTCGCCTCTTTAACAGCGTCCCCGCCGCCCCCTCACCGGATACAGGGAGGGATGTAACGCCCGTGCGATTGGGGCGGACAATTGTGCGTTGCTAATCTTTATCGCTGATATGGCCGGTATGGTGACGGCAGAGGCCCGACAATTGGGCTGAGGATGTAGTATCACGTCGTAGAAGAAACGCACCATTGCACGGGCGGTCTACCACGACTCTTGTGCTACACAGTTGAGGGGGTAAGCGAATGAACGACACTGCGACTTCGTCATCAATTGCTGCTGACGTCTTTATTTCATACAGCTCCGAGGACCGGTACAGGATCGAGCCGATCGTCCAATTGGTCCGTGCGATGAAGAAGGACAGCGTATTTCAAGATTTTTTAAGTATACGGCCCGGGGAGAAGTGGGCAAACGAGATAATGGACGCGTTGGAGCACTGTCAGACCGTGCTTGTTTTCTGGTGCGAGCACTCTGCAGCCTCCGATTGGGTGCGTCAGGAGTACGAGGCCGGCATCGCGGCCAACAAGGAGGTTATCCCGATCCTCCTAGATGATACGAAGGTGCCTGATCCGCTTCGCATATATCAATGGCTCGACTTTCGGCGGAGCGAACCTCATGGTGGTCTGCTTGACTTCGTTCCAAGCGTGTTTTTTAGACGCTCCAACCGCCACTTTTATCCAAAAGACGAGTACGGCGAGTATCGAGATTGGGAATCCGAGGAGTTATACGAGCGAGATCAAGAGAGGAGACGAAAGTGGGAGACGTCCCAGGCGACTCGAACCGAAGAGATCGCTCGACGTATTGCCGTGCGCTTGGCGAGGCCCGAAACAACACTCAATTGACGTCGAGCATGTCGCGTTCTAACCCTTTGCTGCGCCGGTGACAGGTGTCAATGGCAATGGGGCCCCGGAGGGTCGGGCCTGGGGGCGCCGGTTAAAACCGGCGAGAGATAGTGGGTGAAAGTCCCACACGATAAAGGAGTAGCGAACCATATCGGCCCCGAGTCATGAGTTGGCGTCCGTGAGGATGCAGGCTAAGCGTTGACAGGGGGTATGCAGGCCGGGTATTGAGCCGCGAAAAGACCCTCTATCCAGGGTGCCGACGCTATCCAGGTTACGCGGAAGGCAACACGGGCTGTCTCGTTAACCGCGAGAGGCAGCCTGACCCTGCGTGGTCTTAGACCCCGAGCATGCATGCAAGTCTCTCGCGCGGGAACCGGGAGATCCTGCGATTGACCGTTGCAGATGGCGCAGCGGTCCGTAGGCCCCGCGGACCCACCGGGACGGGACCCACCGGGACGCCCATGCGACCATGGGACCCACCGGGACGCCCATGCGACCATGCGTGTCAGGTGCAGGCATTTGAATATACAGGTTGATTCGTTCTGGGGATTTGGCGTGAGTTGCAAGACGAATTTCCTGTGGCAACCTTTTTGGCATGCCCCGACAAGCACGCATAGACGCCCCCGGCGCCATTCACCACATCATCTGCCGCGGTATCGAACGGAGAAGGATCTTCCAGGACGATACCGATCGCGACCGTTTTGTATCCCGCCTTGATACCGTCCTCATTAAGACTTCAACTCCCTGTTTTGCCTGGACTTGCATCCCAAACCATTTCCACTTGGTGCTCCGAACCGGCTCCGTTCCAATCGCTACTGTCATGGAAAGGCTGCTCACTGGATACGCCACCGAGTTTAACCTCAGACATAAAAGGCACGGCCACCTGTTCCAAAACAGGTACAAGTCCATTCTTTGCCAGACTGACCCGTATCTGTTAGAACTTGTGCGCTACATCCACCTTAACCCGATACGTGCGCATCTTGTCCGGACGATGGAGGAGTTGAGAGACTATCCCTACTGTGGCCACAGGCGGCTAATGGGCTGTGACGCTGCGCCATGGCAACAAACGGGTGAAGTTCTCCTTCGCTTCGACAGCAATGTCGAGGTGGCCCAACAGAAGTATGAGGCCTTCGTCTCGGAAGGGATCGCACTAGTGGACTGCGCGGTTAATCCTTTCTAAATACAACAAAATATGTTATAGTGCCGCCATGGCACGACCACAACAAGACATAGTATTGACAGATGCAGACCGTGAAGCACTTGAAGCTGTGCTGCGGTCCCACAAGACATCTCAGAGCCTGGCATTACGCGCTCGAATCGTCCTCAAAAGTGGTGCTGGCGAGAGCGTTGAGACAGTCGCCGCGTCACTTGGAACCTCTACAAAGTCAGTTTACAAGTGGCGGAACCGGTTCCTTGAATCTGGAATGAAGGGGCTCCTTGATTTACCTCGTTCTGGCCAGCCCAGGAAGCTCACGCAGGCTGATGTTAAGAAAGTCCTGGACCTAACGGTACAGCGCGTTCCTCACGAGGCCACACACTGGAGCCTCCGCCTGATGGCTAAGTATGCGGGGGTCACCACTTGGCAGGTTCGGCAGATCTGGCAGGCTGCTGATCTGAAACCTCATCGAATCCAGACCTTTAAGATCAGCAATGATCCTGAGTTTGCTGAGAAGGTGATCGATGTGGTCGGCCTGTACATGAACCCTCCAGACAACGCTATGGTCCTGTCGGTAGACGAGAAGACCCAGATCCAAGCTCTTGATCGTACCCAGCCGATGCTGCAACTAAAGCCAGGTCAGGTAGAGCGCAGGACGCATGATTACAAGCGTAACGGTACCGCAAGCTTGTATGCCGCTTTCAATATCCTCACAGGAGAGGTTATTGGCAAGGTGACCTCTCGGCACCGTGCGAAGGAGTTTTTGGAATTCATGCGTCAGATCGAGCGGTCAACGCCGAAGGACCTCGATCTGCACGTGATCCTCGATAACAGCAGCACCCACAAGACTCCTGACGTTAAGAAGTGGCTTGCTAAGCATCCGAGGATAATACTTCACTTCACCCCTACCAGTGCTTCGTGGCTGAATGCAGTTGAAAGCTGGTTCGCACAGTTAGAACGTCGTGCGGTTTACCGTAACGCATTTAACAGTGTCAAAGAGCTTGAGAAAGAAATATACCGCTACATTAAAGTGCATAATACAGCTTGTGCTAAGCCATTCAAGTGGACTAAACCAGCAAACGTAATACTAGAATCAGTGCAAAGAGCACGAGAAAGCATCAATGTTAATAGAAAGAACTAACCGGACAGTCCACTAG
>Ga0209212_1006807_pt1 | contig 12922 bp, 9 predicted proteins | sample RifGroC2_FD_183996 | JGI IMG/M metagenome (GOLD analysis project Ga0209212, IMG submission 183996) | Groundwater microbial communities from Rifle, Colorado, USA - Groundwater C2 (SPAdes) (version 2) | ecosystem: Environmental > Aquatic > Deep subsurface > Groundwater | place: Rifle, Colorado...
GGGCCACGGCGCAGTCGCCGCCTTCGCCGCAGTAGCGCTCCACCTCGGCGCGGCCGATGTATTCCTCGCGGTGGCCGATGACCAGGTTGGAGCGCGGGTCGCGGATCTCGGCACCCTGGCGGTAACAGTCCAGCTTGGACCCGGTCTCCAGGCCGGAGTCCTGCCCGGCGTTAAGGTAAAGTTCCTCACCGTAGGCGTCGGCGATCATGCAGCTCCAGGCCTTCTTGTTGAGCTGGCTGGCTATATTGCCGACGAACTGCACCAGCGCGGCGCGCAGCGCCTCGCCCTCGAGCGTCTCGTCGTAGCCGCCCTTGGTGCCCATGCCGAGAAAGGAGGCCTTGGTGGTCTTGGCCAGGCCCTTGCCGGAATCGGCCATGATCACCTGGCCGCTCTGCACGTCTATCAGGCGCAGGTCCACGGTGACCTCGGCGATCTGCCGCTTGGACTGGGTCAGCAGGTAGTCGGAACCTTCCTTTTTTACGCCGAACTGCGAGACCGAGCCGACCACGATGGCCTCCAGGCCCATCACCTGGCCCAGCTTGGCCACGGTAGCCGGGTCCGTCATGCCCTGCGACTGGAACTTCTGTTCCTCCATCACCTTGTTCAGGCGGTCGCGCTCCACCACTATGAATTTTCCGGATTTAACCAGTTCGGTGACCAGGATATCGGAGGCGGCGCCGCCGAGGCGGCCCTGGCCGTAGGCCGACTTGTTCTCGAATTCCACCACGCCGATGCGGCGCTTCGGGCCGGTCAGCGAGGATTTCACCTTTTCGGTGACGTCGACGCTGAGCGCCTGCTGCTGCTTGACGGAGCGCGAGGGCGCGCAGCCCGCCGCGACCAGCATGGCTACTATAATAAATGCGGTTTTCTTCATATTCCCCTCCCTGGTTTTCTACTGCCTGCGAGGCAGGCCGTCCAGCGCGTTCCAGGCCGCGGCTTCAGCCTCTTTCTTCAGCGGCGTCTTCAGCAGGTTCTGCGCCAGCTTGAGCGCCAGCTGCCCGACAAAGGCGGCCTTGGCCTCATCCTTGTCGGTGTAAATCTTCAGGTCCCTGCCGGTGCCCGACGCCTCGTAGAGCGTTTCGCCGCTGGCCGCGGACAGCACCTTCACGTCCAGCGCCACGTTCTTGCGCACGATGAAACCCAAATTCTGAAAAGTGAAATCCCTGACATCCCCGTAGCATAGCAGGTCCGTGCCCAGCGCCTTGCCGATGTCCTCCGGCTTCACGGCCGGCAGCTGCCCGCCCTCCGAGACGCCCAGCCCCGCCAGGGCGGCGTCCACGACCTCTAAGGGCAGCGGCAAGTAGCCGCGCTTCTGAAAACCCTCGGCCGCCAGCTTGCGCAGCACGTCGGCCGCGCCGAGGTCGGTGCTCTGGTTGTCGAAGGGCAGCACCGCAACCCTGGGGTCGGCGAACTCGCGCAGCGCCGGAGAAACGAGCAATACCGACTTGCCGGCGCAGCCGGAGGCCAGGGCCAGCAGGCCCGCGCAGAGCAGGGGCGCGGCCTTGACCATCAGCGCGCCAGCGAGAAGGCCATCTCCCCGGGGCCCACCGCGTCCAGCTCCAGGCCTATCGAGTCGCTCCGCAGCACCGTGCTGGCCAGCTCCTGCGTGTCGGAGCGCAGCGGCACGGCGGTAAAGACCGCCCTGCCGGAAGCATAGCTCTCCAGGCGCAGGCCGGAGAAGTCGCCCCGCTGCAGCTGCGCTTTAAGCTTCTCGAGCAGCTCCAGGCCGTCGAGGCCCGAGACGGTGACGCGCAGCGGCTCGTCCGTTTTAAAAATGCGGTCGGCCCTGGAGGCGGCGTCCTGGGCCAGCAGTTCGCCGGCCGCGGCCAGGGCCTTGGAGAAGGAAGCGGCTTCGGAGGACTCCACCGCGCTGGCCTGGCCGGACACGGCCAGCAGCTCGGCGCCGGTGCGGGCGTCGTAGATCTTCAGCGAGGCGTCGGCCCGCGACGGGTAAAAGCCGGTGTCCAGGCCGCCGCCGGCGGCGGCGACCGAGGCGTGGGCCGAAAAGAGCAGGCCGGCGCCGGCGGCCGAGGCGGCTTCGGCCAGCGCGGCGTCCGGGCCGGCCAGCAGGGCCGCGTCGGAGGCGAAGGAATACTCCTTAAAAGCGACCTTGGAACGGCGGGAGAAAGTCTCGCGGAAAGCCGCGCCGAAAATCTTGTCGGCGGCGCCGCGCTGCACGAAGGCCGCCGAGGGGGCGGAGGCGCCCGGGCCGGCGAGGTTGAGGCCGCGCAGCGCCGAGGCTATCCTGTCGTGGTACAGCCACACCCGCACCGAGGCGCGGTACATGGCCCCGTCCTGGCCTTCCGAGAGCACCTTGCGCTTGGCCACGTAGAACTGGGGAGTCTTGAGCAGGCCGGCCTCCAGGGCGGCATAGCCCTCGGCCCGGGCCGTCTCGTCCATGAAGAGTTCGGCCACGCGGCGCAGCGCGGCGCGTTCGGCGTCCAGCGCGGCGGCCTCGCCGGAGGCGCCGATGTTGCGCGGGTCGAACGGAGCGGAGCCCTCGCTGAGCAGCGGCTCGGGCGCGGCGCGGAAAGTGCCGGGGGCCGGCGGGGTGGCGCAGGCCGACAGCAGCATGACGAGCGGTAATATTCTGCCGAGGGTTTTCATAAATTCCTCCCTGCTCAGGGTTCTTTGCGGGTCTTGTCCACCGGCAGCGCGAAGCAGAACCTGCAGCCCTTGCCGGGCTTGGATTCCAGCCAGATCTTGCCGCCGTGCTTCTCCACCACCGACTTGGAGATGGCCAGGCCCAGGCCGGTGCCGGGCACCTGGTTGAGGCTGGTCCTGCCGCGGTAAAATTTATCGAACACGAGCTTCTGCTCCTCGGCCGGGATGCCCGGGCCGTTGTCCTCGACGCAGATGACCACGGCCTCGCCCTTGTCGGTGCCGGTCACCTTCACGTGCGCGCCGCGGCCGGCGTACTTGATGGCGTTGATGACCAGGTTGTCTATCACCTGGGTTATCCAGCGCGTGTCCGCCTTCACGTGCGGCAGTTCTTTGGCCTCGTTGACCAGCTCCACGTTGTTCTCGCGGGCCTTGAGCAGCATCATCGAGATGGAGTTGCGCACCATCTCGGCGAGGTCCACCTTCTGGAACTCCATCTCCACCTTGCCGTTGAGCCGCGACAGGTCCAGCAAATTATTGATGAGGCTGCTGAGCCGGTTGACGCTCTGGTCGGTGACGCTGAGGAAATTGGTCTGCTGCTCGTTGAGCGGCCCCACCTCGCCGCTGAGGATGACGGAGACGAAGCCCTTGATGGTGGTCAGCGGCGTCTTGAGCTCGTGGCTGACGGTGGCCAGGAACTCGTCCTTCATCTTGTTGAGCTGGGCCAGCTCCTGGGCGGTCTTGGAGAGGTTGTCGTAGAGGGTGAACATCTCTATGATGATGGCCAGCTCGTCGGCGATGATCGACAGGAACTCCAGCTGGTCGGGGGTGAAGAAATCCTTGCGGCGGCTGCCCACGCGCATCACGCCGATGATGCGGTCGTGCAGCGAGATCGGCACTATCATCAGCGAGTGTATCTCCCAGAGCTTGGCGTAGCGGGTCAGCACGTCCGGGTCGTCCTGGGCGTCCTCGGTGATGAACGGCTTGCGGGAAAGGAAGGTGCGCACCGAGGCGCTGGCCTGGTTGCCCAGCGGGATGCTGTAGAGCATGCGGTCCTCGTCCGGGATGCCGTAGGCGCCGGGGCTGACCACCAGCTCGCCCTTGCTCTCGTCGAAGAGCAGCGTGGCCACCACGTCGGCCTCCATCATCTTGGCGACGATGTTGAGGATGGCCGCGCAGCCGCCCTGCGCGTCCTTCTCGGGGCCGGTCACCTTGGTGACCACCTCGTAGAGGGCCTTGCGCTCCCGGGCGCGCTGGATGAGGCGCGACCCGGCCACGTCGAGCTCCTTCACCATCGCGTCCACCTCCTGCTTGAGGTGGTCGGATTCCTTCTTGAGCGCGAAGACGCGGTCGGAGACCTTGGAGATGGAGGAGAGCTGGGAGGCCACGAAGCGCAGGTAGGGCTGCGCCGCGTCGAAGGCCGCCGGCGTGGGGGCGCCGAGCAGGATCAGCCTGTCGGGCGCGCCGGCCGCCGGCCGGAACGGGCAGATCAGCGCGGAGCGGATGTCGAAGATGGAGAAGAGCTCGGCGACGCCCTGGTAGTCCCCGGCCCGGGCGTCGTCGAAGCGCAGCAGTTCGCTGTCGGCGAGGCTGCGGTCGAAGGCGCTCCACTTGTAGGAGGTGAGCAGCTTGGGCTCGGCCTTGAAATGCTTGAGGTAATTGACCAGGCGCCACTGCCCGTCCCCTTTCTCGAAGACCAGCAGGCAGCTGTCGGGAAAGACCTTGTGCAGCTTGATGAGGTAGTAGTTGGCGATGTCGCCGTAATGCTCGGGCTGCTCCGGCGCGTAGGCCCGCTCCATCGTGTCGCGGGTGAACGACGTGAAGTCGTGCAGCGCCCTCTGCGAGGCGCGCAGGGCGCTCTCCATGGGCAGCACGTCCCGGAACTTGAGGTACCAGTAGGCGCCGAAAGCGCCGGCAGCTCCCAATATGCCCGCCCCTACGAGTTCGCTGAGCATCGTTTACACCAGGTCCATGAGAATTTTGGCGTAGGCCGCCTTCGACTTGATCTTGTCGGCGTAGAGCCACGCCCCTTTCACCAGGAAGCTGTCGAGGATCTTGAAGGTGATGTGGCGGAACTCGGCCTCCTGCGCGCCGAGCGCGGAGCTGGGCTGCGGGCCGAGCACGATGACGCCGTTGACGTTCTTGTCGCTGGCGAAATTGCCGATCTTGAACGGTATGCCGTAGAGCTCGTCGGAGTTGTACTCCTCCATGAAGACCTGGCTCCACTCGGTATTGAGGCCCAGTTCTTTGGCCCGCTCGTGCAGGCTGAACAGCCCGAACTCAGCCTCGCGCTTCATGCCCTTCGGGTAGAAGATGCCCCATTTGAACCAGGCGGAGTCTATCTGCGACGGGCGCCAGGAGGAAGCGTGGTGCGCGTCCTCCTCGGTAACGGCCCCGGCCACCGGGGTTTCCGTCTGCCCCAGCAGCATCTCGAGCAGCTGGGCGTGAGTGGAGTTATTCATGGCGTTCACCACGAACTTCTCCAGCTTCTTCACGGACTCCAGCATCTTAGCCACCTCGTTGAAAGGCGTGGCCGCGGAGGCGAAGAGGGTGTTCATCTCGTCCTCGGAGAGCTTCAGGTCGCGGCCCTGGAGCAGCTGGTTGAGGATGGCCTTGTAGGCCTGCGAGGCCGGCGTCTTGAGGTCCACCATCCAGCCCTGGCTGAACTCGAACCCGATGGCCTCCTCCAGCCCCGAGAGGGACTTGGGCGGGAAGACGGAGGTCACGACGATCTGCTTGTTCTGCGCCACGAAGTCGTTGAGCCACTTGGAGATGTACTTCTTGTTGGCCTCGGAGACCATCAGCATGTGCACGTCGTCGATGATCAGCACCTTCACCTTGGCGAACAGGCTCTCCAGGCGCTCCATGCCGCCTTCCTTGATCGCCATCTCCACGCCCTTGGACAGCTTTATGCCGTCGGTGACGAAGATGTTGCTCTGGCCTATGGAGGCCGAGAGGCCGTAGGAGATGGAATTGACGAAATGCGTCTTGCCGGTGCCGGGACCCCCGAACACCAGCAGCGGGTTGTAGATGACGCCCGGGTTCTCCACCACGGCCATGGCGGCGGCGTGGGCGAACCGGTTGTGGGAACCGGCTATCAGCGTCTGGAAGCTGTAGGTGGGGATCAGCGGCAGCTCCATGGACCACTTGGCCTTGATGCGCGCCGAAGCCGACGGGGCGGCCGCGGCCGGCACGGCGGAGGACGGCGAGCCGGCCTCGACCGGCGCGGACTCCTCCTTCCTGGTCCTGGTGGAAATCGAAGGTACGCCCGAGCCGGGCCTGCCCGCGGGGGGCTGCGAGGGGCGGGGCGGTTCTGCCGGACGGGGCGCGGGCTGCGGCGCCGGGGCCGGAGCGGGCTTGGGCTGCTCCGCGGGCTTGGGCGGTTCTGCCGGCCGCGGAGCGGGCTCGGGGACAGGGGCGGGAGCGGGCTTCGGCGGCTCTGCCGGCGCGGGGGCCGGGGCGGGCTTGGGCTGCTCCGCGGGCTTGGGCGGCTCTGCCGGCCTGGGCGCGGGCTGCGGCGCCGGCGCGGGGGCCGGGGCGGGAGCCGGTTCGACCTTGAGCTTGGGCTTCGGCGCGTCGAAAGGGGCGGGCTCGTCGGCGAAGGCCTCTTCCTCGGCCGGGGCCGGGCCGCTCAGTTCGGCGGTCACGGTCTTGAGCTTCTTCATCGTGTCCATCTCCAGTTTGGAGAGGTAGATGATGAAATCGAATTCGCCGCTGGTCTTCTCGGGACGCGAGCAAAGGCTGCCGAGTTTTTTTACGATCAGGAAGATGTCCTTCATCTCCCCTTTTATCAGCAGTTTGTGCCGGCTCGGATTTTTATCCGTGGGGGCCGGGGCCACGTCCCATTTTTTCAGCATAATTTCATTGTAGCGTCAGCGAAGTATCAGTTCGGCCACCAGGTCGAGCGCGGCCGAATGGCTGAACGTGGAGGAGTCGTAATAGCGGAAAAACCCTCCCGAGGTGCCGAAGGCGTTCTCGATCTCGTAGACTTTCTCCTGGGGCACGCTGCCCAGGCAGATCAGGCCCTGCGCGCCGGCGTCGGCCACGGTCTGCACGACGTAGTTCGGATTCACGTCGGGCTCGCACTCCTTCACGGAGGCGCGCTTGATGAACATCGGCTTGGTTGCGGACTTGAGGCAGATGGCGTCCAGTTCGGCCAGCGCGGTGGCGCAGAGCGCCTTATCCTCGGGGCCGTAGAGGAACATCAGCGTGCGCAGGCGCTCCGCCGGTATGCCTTCGGGGGCCTGCTTGGCGGCCAGCTCCTCCAGGTCGCCGGCCTGGGCGCGGGAAGTATTGGAAGGGGCGGACTGGTAAACCATCGTTCTGTCGCCGTCGGAGTCGCCGCCGGGGGGAGGCGCGACCAGCGTCTCTTCGCCGCCGGCCGTGCCGCCGCCCAGCTCCAGGCCGGCGCCGCCGGGCATGGCCGGGGCCGGCTCCTGCGGAGGCTGGCCCACGCTGAGCTCCAGGCCCGCGCCGCCGGGAATGGTCTGGTCGGCGCCCTCCGGCTGCGGCTGAGCGCCGGAGAGGTCCAGGGAAGGAGAAAGTTCTATGCCGCCGGCCGCGGGGCCGGTGCCGAAGGGAGAATCCTGCGCCGGGGCGGCCGCGGCTTCGGCCGGGCTTTCGAATTTAAGCTCTTCCCCGCCCTGCGCGGGGATTTCGCCGGCAGGCTCCAGGCGCAGGGTTTCCCCGCCGTCCTGGTCCGCGGGCATGGCGGCGGAGGGTTCGAGGTTCAGCCCGCCGATCTCCTGGGGCGTCTCAACGGAAGGTTCGAGGTTCAACCCGCCGGTCTCCTGCGCCGGGGGAGTTTCAGCGGAAGGTTCCAGGTTCAGCCCGCCGGTTTCCTGCGCGGGGGGCGCTTCAGAGGAGAGCTCCAGGTTCAGCCCGCCGGTCTCCTGTGCCGGGGGCGTTTCAGCGGAAGGCTCCAGGTTCAGGCCGGCGCCGGCCGAAGGCTCGAGGTTAAGCTCGCCGCCCTGGGGCTGAGCCCCGCTCTCCGATGCCGGAGAATCGATAGCGAAAGCGTCGAAAGGGCTGGGCTCCTGCGCTGGCGCGGGCTCCTGGGGCAGTCCGTCGTTCTCTCCGGTTTTCTTCTCTTCCATCATCCCCCCCGCCTGTTCAGGCTGCTGCGCCGCCGCGTCCAATCCTTGTATGGAAACGGCGGGTTCTTCCTGCTCGATGGCCTGCACGGATTCAGGTATGACCCCGGCCTCGGGCAGCGGCTGCGCGGGCTTTTCCTGTATAGAACCGTCGCCGGACAGCTGCAGCAGGGCGTCGATGTCCGGTATGCCGAAATCGCGGGTATTCTCGTAGGCCGGCAGCGCGGCCTGTTCGGCTTGTTCCGGCTCCGCGGCCTCCTGGAGGGGAGCCTCCGGAGTGGTGTTCTGCGCGGGCTCGTTCAGCGGCTCGAAAGAAATCCCGGCCTCGGGCGCCTCGGGCTCGAAAGCGGGAACGGGCCGGACCCCGGCCGGGGGCTCATCGGCTTTTTCCTCGGCGGCGGGCTCGGCCATAAACTCCGGCACGGCCTGCGGCTCGGGTTCGGAGGACGCGGCGGCCTCGGGCTGCTGCGCTTCTGAATCGGGGCCGTACATGAAATCGCCCAGGCTCTGGGGGGCCAGCTGCTCGGGCGCGGGTGCGCCTTCCCCGAGACCGTTAAAAGCCTCGAGCACCACGGTTTTCTCGGCGTCCAGAGAAGGGGCGGGCTCCGGCTGCTGAACCGGCTCCGGCGCGGGGGTTTCGGGAATAACGGGCGCGGGTTCCTGGCTTACCGGTTCGGGGGCGGGCTGAGGTTCGGGCTGGGGCGCGGCAACTTCCGCGGCCGCGGGCGTCTCGGAAAAAACGGCGTCGGGTTCCGGGGTTGCCGGTTCGGCGGCGGGCTGCGCCGGCGACGGGGCGGCCGGCTCTTCTCTGCGCGGAAGTTCCATGGGCTGCATCTCGGGCATCTTGATCCCGTCCAGGATGGACGGCATCTTGTTGAGCAGGCCGTTGAGATCGGAGAGTATCTCGTCTATCGATTCTTTCTTCTTGTCCGGTTTCCCTTCCATAAGTCCGCCCCCAGACCGATTATATATATACGCGATTTACTTTTTAATTATAGCAAGTTGTTTGCGCAACATTAAGGCCCTTTTGGCGCTCTCGGCCGAAGCTGGAGAAAACAGGTCCCGCGAGGCCGAGGCCAGCAGGGTCTCCGCCTCGGGGGCGGCGGAATAGGCCAGGCAGGCTATGGCCTCCGATTTTTCCCCCGGATCGGAGCCTGAAACCGCGCCGGCCAGGTAGGCGCTTCCCTCGGCCGCGCCCAGGCGCGACAGGGCGCAGGCGGCGTAGAGCTTGTACCGGCGCACCGGGTCGTATTTCAGCGCGTCGAGCAAGGCCCGCTCGTAGGACCTGTCACCGGCCATGGCGGCCAAAAAATATCCGGCGTACCGCAGTTCCGCGTCGCCCTCCGCCGCCAGCGCGGCGGCGGCCCGCCCCACCCCGGCGGCCCGGGCGGCCGGCGGGAAGCCGGCGGCCAGCGCGTAGCCCGCCTCGGTAGCCGCCAGGCGCCGCGCTTCGGCCGGCCCCTTTTCGGCGGCTCCGAGCAGCGCCCCGAACAGGGCCTGGCCCGTTTCACCGCCGGCGCCGGCGCGCAGCCAGGCCCCGGCCGCCCCGATGGCGGCGCGGGCCGCGGCCGGGTCCGGGCCGGCGAGGAAAGGCAGGACGCGCAGCTTGTCAGAGTCGGGCAGGTAGCGCTGCCTCCCCATCGATTCGAGCGAGCGCGCCACGGCCGCGTAGTCCGGAGGGTCGTCGGCGGCGGAGGCCGGTGCGGCGCCGGGCCGCCAGGCGAAATTCTGCAGCGCGTAAAAAAGGACGGCGCAGCCGAGCAGCACCATGGCCGCGGCAGGCAGGAGGGAAGGTTCCTTGGGACGCGCGGCTTCGGTCAACGGCGCCACCGCCGCGAGGTCGCGGCGGCAGATCGCGCAGCCGCGGGCCCCGTCGGGGTTGCCGTAGCCGCACGACGGGCATTTCTTCACGCGGCCTCCGCCAGGCAGGCGCCGGCGCGGGCCGCCGTGACGCGGCAGCGCAGCAGGCGGCCCGGCGGCACGGGGGCCGGCAGTTCCAGGTTCAGGAAATTGGAGGCCAGCGCCAGCGCGCGCCCGTCCTTGTTCTTGAGCGACAGCGCCTGCAGTTCCCGGCCCAGCATCGAGGCCGCGTAGGCCGCGCGCAGTTCCCCGTCGAGCGCGCGCAGCGCGGCCGAGCGGGCGGCCACGACCCCCGGCGGCAGGGGCTTGAGCGCGGCGGCGCGCGTGCCGGGGCGGGCCGAGAAACTGAACACGTGCAGCCCGGCGAGCCCGAGGCCGCGCACATAGTCCAGCGCCGCGGCGAAATCGGCTTCGGTCTCGGTCGGATAACCAGCGATGATGTCGGCGTAAACGCCCACGCCGGGGAACAGCGAGCGCAGCTCCTCGACCTTGGCGCGGTACCGCGCCGTATCGTAGAGGCGGCCCATGGATTTCAGCACCGGGTCGGCCCCGGCCTGCAGCGGCAGGTGGAAATAGTCGCAGAATTTCGGACCGGCGGCGCGGAGGACCTTCAGCAGTTCCGGCGTAAGCTCTCCGGATTCTATCGACGAGAAGCGCAGCCGGAACTCGCCCGGCAGCGCGAACAGCCGCTCCATCAATTGCGCCAGCGTGGCACCGGTCTCGCCGCAGCGGTAGATGCCCAGCCGCGTCCCGCACAGCACGATCTCCGCGAAGCCGGCGGCTATCAGTTTTTCTATTTCGGCCGCGGCCGCCGCCAGCGGTTTGGACTTCAGTTCGGGGCGGGCGATGTTGACCAGGCAGTAGGCGCATTTCAGGTTGCACCCGTCCTGCACCTTCACGAAGGCCCTGGCCTTGCCGTGGAATTTACCGACGGAGAAGAAGTCCGCGGCGGCCGGCGTGCCGCACAGCTGCGCCGGGATGTTCTCCTTGTCCTTGTTGGCGAAAACGGCGGCGCCGGGCGCGGCGGCCAGGATCTTCTGCGGCTCCAGCGTGGCCAGGCAGCCGGTCACGGCGATGGAAACCCGCGGGTTGGCGGCCGCGGTCTTGCGCAGGAAAGCGACGCAGTCCCGGTCCGCCTTGGCGGTCACCGAGCAGGTGTTCACCACCACCAGGTCGGCCTCCTCCGGGGAGGCCGCGGCGGAGTGGCCCAGCGCCGCGAATTTCTCGCGCAGGCTTTCCGTCTCCACCTGGTTTACCCTGCACCCGACCGTCTTGAAATAGATTTTCACCCCCATATTCTACAAATTCCTATCGAGGCTTCGCCTCGATAGCGGGCGGAGACCGGAGTTTGCCTCAGCCGCCTTAGGGCCTTTGGTGCGCCTATCGAGGCGAAGCCTCGATAATGTGACTTTTGTGACATTTGGCGTAATTCGGAGAAAAGCCGGCCGGCTTTATGCTATATTTAGCCTAGAGTCAGGGGGAAAGCTGCAAATGAAGAAGATATTGATAGTGGACGACGAAGAGTCCATCCAGGAGATGCTGCGGCGCGTGCTCGAGCACGACGGGCATCTCGTGATCACCGCCGGCAAGGGCCAGACCGCCCTGCAGTGGCTCAGGGAAACGCGGCTGGACCTGGCCATCGTGGACCTGGGCCTGCCGGACATCAGCGGCATGGAAGTCTGCCGCGCCATCAAGGAAGACCCGCGCACCCGGTGCATCCCGGTCATCATCCTCACCGGCGACAACAGCAACGAGGCCCGGATAGCCGGCAACCTCAGCAACAGCGTCGAACTGTTCCTCAACAAGCCCGTCAGCATAGACGACCTCAAGAAGGCCGTGGCGCTGAGTTTCGAAAAGGCGGATAAGAAGAAGCTGCTGCTGCGCAACTCGGTAAGGTCCAGGCTGGAAAACTAAACCCTCAGCCGAGGCGGGAAAGCAGGGCGGACGACGCTGCCAGGCAGGCGGTCTCCGCCCTGAGCGTGTACAGGCCCAGGTTCATGAAGGCCGCGCCCCGGGCCCGGGCGAACTCCAGTTCCCCCCGCGTAAAGCCCCCCTCGGGTCCCACGAAAAGTTTTATCTCCCCCGCGCCGGCCAGCGCGCGCGCCGCCTCGTCCGGGGTCTGCCCGTCCGCGGAGGCGAAGACGCAGCTGCCGCCGGCCGCGAGCAGGTCGTCTAGCTTCTCGGGCTTGCGCAGCTCGGGCAGGCGGCCGCGGCCGCACTGTTTGGCCGCCGCGGTCACTATCTGTTCCAGGCGGGGCAGCCGGCGCTCCCAGTCACTGAACAGGTCGAACTGCACGCGGGAGGCCATCACCGGCTGGAAGACGGCAGCGCCGGCCTCGGTGCAGTGCTCCAGGATGCTCTCCAGCGCGGGGCGCGCCACCACGGCGAAGCAGAGCGTCAGCCGCGCCGCGTACTCCGGGCTCGGCAGGGCTTCTTTCACCGCCCCCTCCACGCGCTCGCCCTCCACGGAACCTATCACGGCCCGGTAGCGGCGGCCTTTCCCGTCGAAGATCTCTATCTCGTCGCCGGCGCGGGCGCGCGCGGCGCGGGCTATGTGGTTGGATTCTTCCGGGCCGGCGAAGAAGCGGCCGTCCCGGATATTCTCGGCGGGGATCAGGTATTGCGGCATGTCAGCCCAGTATCTTCTTGAAGAAGCCCTTTTCCTTGCCGGCCTCGGGCGCCTCGTGGCCGGCTATCTGCGCCAGCTCCTCGAACAGCTCCCGCTGCCGCGGCGTCAGGTCGTGCGGCACTTCCAGCCTGACCCTGACCAGCAGGTCGCCGCGGGCCTTGCCGCCCGCCCCGGGCATGCCCTGCTCGTGCACGCGGAACACCTTGCCGTGCTGCGTGCCGGGCGGGATCTTGATCTTTACGCGGCCGCCCTCTATCACCGGCACGTCGGTCTCGCCGCCCAGCGCGGCCTGCCAGACCTGCACCTGGCACTCGTACACCAGGTCGCGGCCGTGGCGCTCGAAATGAGGATGATGCTTCAGGCGCACCTGGATGTAGAGGTCGCCGGAGTCGCCGCCTTTCAGGCCGGCGTCGCCGCCGCCGGAGACGCGCAGCACCGCCCCTTCCTCCACGCCGGCGGGGATCTTGACGTTGATGGAGGCGCTCTTCTTCTGCCGGCCGGCGCCGCCGCAGGCCTTGCAGGGAGTGGAAATGATCTCGCCCTGGCCGCCGCACTCGGGGCAGGCCTGGCTGAAGGCGAAGAAGCCCTGCGAGTACTGCACGCGGCCGGTGCCGCGGCAGGTGGGGCATTTCTTGATGCCGGCGCGGCCGCGGGCGCCGGTGCCGTCGCACTCGCCGCACACCTCGGTGCGGTCGAAATTCACTGGGATCTTCACGCCGGTAAAGGCCTCCTCCAGCGT
>Ga0209212_1006810_pt1 | contig 12915 bp, 12 predicted proteins | sample RifGroC2_FD_183996 | JGI IMG/M metagenome (GOLD analysis project Ga0209212, IMG submission 183996) | Groundwater microbial communities from Rifle, Colorado, USA - Groundwater C2 (SPAdes) (version 2) | ecosystem: Environmental > Aquatic > Deep subsurface > Groundwater | place: Rifle, Colorado...
CCGACGATGGCTCAACGCTCTTCTCACGACCCCGATCTGTCGCCACTGCGGGAGGATCAACTCCCGCGGGCAGTGGGTTTTCTTTGATACGGGATAACGGATCATATACTTAACGGAGTAGTACTAATTAAAAATATATATGAAATAATGGATTTTGTTTTACATGACAGAATTTATTGAATATTATATTTGTAGGGGGTAATTAGGTGGATATTAGTTTCAGGCGAGGGAGTATTGTTGAAGTAAAGAGTGCAGAAGAGATAATTTCTAGTCTTGATGAAGAAGGAAAATTAGATTCACTTCCTTTTATGCCTGAAATGGCTAAGTATTGTGGGAAGCGATTTACGATTGATAAACGCGTTGAAAAGTTTTGCGACACAATCAATAGTTATCGTAGCAGAAGAATGCAAAATACATTTATGTTAGAAGATTTGCGTTGTGATGGCTCTGCACACGATGGTTGCCAGGCAGAATGTCGTATCTTTTGGAAAGAATCGTGGCTGCGTTTAACTAAAGAGGACGAATTGTCATCGCCAGGACATGTCAAGGATACCGGTGAAAAAGAATTGGAGACACTTACCTCTAAGCATATTAAAAAAACAACGAGAGTTGAGGAAAAGTTAGTTGACATTTATCGGTGCCAGGCCACCGAACTCTACAATGCATCCACGCGGTTGAGTAGATGGGATCCACGGCCATATGCTCGGGAATTTACTAACGGTAACGTTACATTCTGGGATTTCCTCCGAGTCAGCGTACGTGCTTTTATTGAAGAGCCGCTAGATAAATTACACATTCTTCCGAGGGTATGGCTTCGTGGGACTCGTACTACACCGGCTCCAGACGAACCAGTTAATTTGGAACCGGGAGAGTGGGTTCAAGTGAAAACAAAAGAGGAGATTGCCGCATTGCTCACTCTCGATGGAAGGGGACGTGGATTGTGGTTCGATCGAGAGATGCTTCCGTTTTGTGGTGGTATATACCAAGTCAGGAACCGCGTGAAACGGTTTATTCACGATCACGATGGACGAATGATTGAGTTCAAGAAAGAATGCATTATCTTGGAGGGCGTTGTGTGCTCTGGAGAACTCAGCTTACACAGATATTTCTGTCCTCGAGCGATATATCCCTTTTGGAGAGAGAGCTGGCTTCGTCGAATTACGAAATAGTTTTTGTTTCAAGAAAAAATTCCAAGATCGCCTTTCCTCTTCGAAAAATCATAATAAATAAAGCAAGCTACTGTGCAGATCCAAATAAATAAATAGGATATGAATGAGGGGAAAATTTGACAATCACTAAAGAGATCGGATAACTGAGGTATGGTGGGCAATATCGTCGGTAGGTTGCTCCACAAATTGGCGTTCGTCGTCCCCGGAGGGTACTCCTTGCGCCCATGGCTTCACAAGATCAGGGGCTCCAGGATCGGGAAGGGAGTCTGGATCAGCCAATTAGTATACATCGACGAACTGTACCCGGAGGCAGTGACGATTGGGGAGAACAGCACCATCGGCCTCAGAACCTCGATCTTCACCCATTTTCATTGGGGGGAACGGCGGGAAGGGGGATACGGCGAGGTGTTGATCGGCAAAGATGTTTTCATCGGTCCGCACTGCCTGATCCTCCCCAATGTCCACATTGGAGATGGGTCTGTGATCAAGGGAGGGACCGTCGTCACGAAGGACGTTCCGCCCTATACGTTTTTCGGGGCGCCCCCATCGGTAGCCCTCGGGAAAGTGACGGTTCCTCTCACGCCGGAGCACGACTACAAAGAATTCATCCGCGGTTTGAGGCCCGTTCGGAACGGCAAGAGAACGAAGTGATCCGCGGGGAATAGGTGGATCCCGTGTATACCCGAAGACAGACGTTGCGGCAATTGCTGTGGGCCTGTGGTGCGATGACCCTGGGATCCGCGGCATTGGGAAAGCCCCAAGGGAAGGCGTCGGTCCGTCGGGAACCGGTGGCGGACCCACTGTGCACGGTGTACCGGTCGGTGAATGGATCTCCCCCGGAGAATCTCCGGAAAGTGATTGAGTTGATGGGGGGGATCAACATAGTTTTCGGTGAAGACGACGTGGTGTTGATCAAGCCGAACGCGCAATGGTGGAACCAGGGTGCGACGAATCTTGCCGCTCTGTCGGCCTTCGTAGATCTGATCATGGAGAGACCCCGAGGTTTTCGGGGGGAAGTGGTCATCGCGGAGAATTGCCACCGGGGGAATTCGCCATGGACATCTATCGACAGCGGGTGGGCGAAGGGCTTCCAGCGGAACACCGATATCCCCGGGATGAAGAACCTTGCAGAATTGGGGCAGTCGCTGAAGAAACGATACGGAAACCGTTTCACTCTGCGTCATTGGATCAATGTCGCCTACGGTGCGAAACGTGTCTTCGGGCCGAAGGACGGGGCGGGGTACGTGTATTGCGACGGGACGGGAGGCGTTCCGCTGCTCTCCTTCGACAACGGGGTGGCGGGGGAGAGGCATCGGGCCACGATCATGACGTATCCCGTCTTCGTCACGGACCGGGGGACGGTCGTCGACTTCAAGAACGGGGTTTGGGAAAAGGGGGAATATTCCGGGCGTCCGTTCCGGTTCGTCAATTTCCCGGCCCTCAACCATCACAGCGTGTTCTGTGGGATGACGAGCGCCGTGAAGAATTATCTCGGGGTGACGGATCTTTCCGGTGGCTCCGATCCCCATCAGGGGGGCAAGTTGACATCCCAATATTACAACTTCCACTCCTTCTCGTTCGACAAATCGGATCACGGCCCACGTCCAGGTATGCTGGGGGCGGAGGTGGGGGTTTTCCTGAACACCGTGAGAAAGGCGGACCTGAATATTACGGCCGCGGAGTGGGTGGGGTTGGTGTCTCGCGTCGATCCTCCTGTGGCCAGAACCCGAGCCGTCCTGGCGTCGACGGATCCGGTGGCGCTCGACTATCACTCAGGGAAATACGTTCTTTTCCCGAACTCGAAATTGGCAATTCATGATCCGGACAATGTAAAAAGCCCATTTCGGCAGTACCTGGCCACCTGCGCGGAGAAAAGCGGCTGCGTTCTCGACGAAAGTCGCGTCGACGTCGTTTCTTACGACATCGGCAATAAGAGGATCCGGAACGACGACCTCGTACTCTATGGAGATGTGGAATGGGGACGGGATCCAATGTTGCTTTTGAAGTACATTTATCTACGATTCCTACCGATATGAGCAATGAGGCTATGGGAATTCGGGGGGTCGAGGGGTTGGACGTTCTTGAAACGATAAAGACTTATGTCGTCGAGAACTTTCTGTTCGGAGACGACCGCCGGATCGGCCCGGCCACCGATTTCCTGGAGAACGGGATCCTCGATTCCACCGGTGTGCTCGAACTGGTCGGTTTCCTTGAGGAGAAATATGGAATCCGGGTCGAGGACGAAGAGCTGGTGCCGGGCAATATGAACAGTCTAGAGAAGATCACCCTCTATATTTTGAAAAAGACCGGCAAGACCCACCCGGCTTAGCTCTTCAGAACCTATGTGTGGCATTGCGGGCATCTGTTTGCTGCGAGGACGGGGAAGCGTCTCCGTTGAGACGCTTTCCCGGATGACGGGGATCCTGCGCCATCGAGGGCCCGATGAGTCGGGCATCTACGTCGACGACCGGGTCGGGCTTGGACACGCACGGTTGAGCATCATCGACCTGGCAGGAGGGGCGCAACCGATCCCGAACGAGGACGAAACGTTGTGGATCGTTTTCAATGGGGAGATCTTCAATTACCCGGAACTCCGGGAAACGCTGGTCTACCGGGGGCACCGATTCAGGACATCTACGGACACCGAGGTGATCCTTCACCTCTATGAGGAAAAAGGCTCGGCGTGCCTTTCAGAATTGAACGGGCAGTTCGCCCTTGCGATATGGAATTCGAAGGCGGCGGAGCTCTTCCTGGCGAGGGACCGCGCTGGGATTCGCCCTCTGCATTATGTCGTGACAGGGGATCGGCTCCTCTTTTCCTCGGAGATCAAATCGATTTTTCAGGATCGGGAGATACCGAGAAGGTTCGACCCGGAAGGGATCGATCAGGTATTCACCTTCTGGACGACATTGCCCGGGAAGACGGTGTTCGATGGTGTCCGCGAGTTGCCCCCGGGTCATTTCATGCAAGTCAAGTATGGCGATGTTCACATCCAACGGTTCTGGGATTTCCCGTTCCGATCCCCGGGAGATCAACTCGATTGGCCGCTCGGGAAAATCGTCGATACCGCGTCGGAGTTGCTTCTGGACTCTACCCGTATCCGGCTTCGCGCGGACGTTCCTGTCGGGTGCTACCTCAGCGGGGGACTCGATTCCTCGATCATTGCGACGCTGGTCCGAAGGAATTTCCAGAATGATCTGCGGACATTCGGGGTTCGGTTCGACGAGGAACGGTTCGATGAGGGCGCCCACCAGGCAACCATGGTGGATCACCTCGGGGTGCACCATTCCGAAGTCCGTGTGGCGAACAGGGAGATCGGGAAGCATTTCCCCGAAGTGGTCTGGCATTGCGAGAAGCCGATCTTGAGGACTGCGCCGGTCCCGATGTTCATGCTTTCCGACGCCGTGCGGCGTTCCGGCTACAAGGTCGTCCTTACCGGGGAGGGAGCGGACGAAATTTTCGGGGGATACGATATCTTCCTGGAGGCCCTGCTCCGCCGGTTCTGGTCAAGACAGCCGGATTCCCGCCTTCGATCGTTGCTGGTCGGGAAATTGTACCCTGACATCTTCAACGATCCCCGCCTGCAGAGCACGCTGCAATCCTTCTTCCGGAAGGGATTCGAGCGGCACGACGACCCGTTCTACTCCCATCGCCTCCGCTGGGAGAACACCTCCAGGAACAGGATGTTCTACTCGGAGGAGATGAAGCAGGCGACGCTTGGGATGGATGGTCTGGGGGAGCTGGAACGGTGTCTTCCCGACGACTTCCCGGGTTGGGACCCACTGGCGAAGGCTCAATACCTGGAGATGGTACTTTTCCTGGGGAATTATCTGCTCTCGTCGCAGGGAGATCGGGTCGCGATGGCGCATTCTCTCGAAATCCGGCTTCCATACCTCGACTACCGTCTCGTCGGGTTCATGGGAAGAGTCCCCCCGAAGTGGAAGATATTCGGGATGCAGGAGAAGTACCTGTTGAAAAAAATGTACAGGGACGTGATCCCAGAATCGGTGATCCGGCGGCCGAAGTATCCGTATCGCGCGCCGATCGCCGAAGGGCTCTTGACCGGGGAGCAGGAGGAGATTCGCACCGCCTTGTCGGATTCCGCGGTGAAGAAAGCGGGGGTGTTCGACCCGAAGAGAATCTCCCGGTTGGTGGAAAAGGTACAGCGTGTCGGGCAGGCGTCCGAGGTCGAGGGGATGGCGATCGCCGGGATCGCCTCTACTCAAATTCTTTCCCGACAGTTCATCGAAGAATTTCCCGTGAACGGAAATATCTCTCTCTCGCCGACCGTCTTCGTTGACCGACGCACGAATCCCGCCGGATGGATTCCTGAGTGCTCATTCACGAATACTTGACATCGTCCGCTTTGCTGCGACCCGAAAAGGTCGCTATTATTCAGGGGAAGCGTCGCGTTTCGTACAAGGATCTCCTTGGAAAAGCCGAGGCGTTTGCCGGAATGTTGCGGAATGCCGGCTTCACCCGCGGGGAACGGGTTGCGATCCTGCTGGAAAACTCGCCGGAGTATGTCATCGCCTGTTTCGGCGCCCTGATGGCCGGGGGGGTTGCCGTTCCGTTGGGGGAACAGATCACGGGAAGACGGCTGGCGTCGATCCTGAACGATTGTCGGCCGGCAGTCCTCGTCGCCCCCAACCTTCTGATCGAATCGATCGTGGAGATCCCGGAAATGAGGAATGTAAGGTCCGTGATCGCCGCGGAGCGGATGTGCGAAGGAATCGGTTCAACCGGTGGTCCATGCGGCGCGGGGCCGTCGGAGAGCGACCTTGCATTGCTTCTATACACCTCCGGGACGACGGGGGAACCGAAAGGGGTGATGCTCACCCACCGGAATCTCACGGCCAACGCGGGATCGATCGTCGAATATCTCGGCTTGTCCGATTCCGACAAGGTCATGGTCGTCCTTCCGTTTCACTACTCCTACGGGAACTCGCTGCTGACGACGCATCTGATGGTCGGGGGTAGCCTGGTCCTGGAGAACCGATTCGTCTTTCCGAACCTCGTGCTGGACAAGATCAGGGAAGAGCAGGTCACGGGGTTCGCCGGCGTGCCGTCGACCTTCGCGATCCTCCTGAACCGTTCCAACTTACGGAAATCCGCCTTCCCCTCCCTACGCTATGTCACTCAGGCGGGCGGGGCGATGTCTCCAAAGCTCGCGCGGGATCTTCGCGAGGCGCTTCCCGGGACGGAAGTCTACATCATGTACGGCCAGACGGAAGCGGTCGCCCGGCTGACCTACCTTGATCCGTCGGAGTTGATCCGGAAGGCGGGGTCGATCGGGAAGGCGATCCCGAGGGTCCGGATCACGTTGCGCAAGCAGGATGGCGACTTCGCGCCTCCTGGAGAAGTCGGCGAGATCGTCGCCGAAGGGGAGAACGTCATGGCGGGGTATTGGAACAACCCCGATGACACGAAGGCGGTGCTGAAGGACGGGCGTCTGCACACGGGGGATCTCGCGCACTTGGACGAGGAGGGGTTCCTCTACATCGTCGGGCGGCGATCGGAGATGATCAAGACCGGGGGCCACCGGGTCTTGATGAAGGAGATCGAGGAGGTCATCTCCGGGATGCCCGGTGTTCACGAGGTGGCGGTGGTCGGCGTGCCGGACGAGATGCTCGGCCAGGCGATCCGCGCGTTCATCGTCCGCGAACCGGGAGGAAGCGTTTCCATGAAGGACGTGCTGAAGCATTGCTCGGAGAATCTGGAACCGTTTCTGGTTCCCCACGATGTCGTCTTCCCGGATGAGCTTCCGAAATCACCGACCGGGAAGGTCGACCGCGCGGGCCTGAAGCGTTGGGAACCGCAGCAGCGTACTTCCGTGGGAAATCAGCGGTAAAGGATGTCGCGGGCCGCCTGGAACAGTCGTGTCCCGATATAGGCCCCAAGTACGTTGTTCATGACGTCGGTGAGCGAGGAATCCCGGGTCGGAAGATACACCTGCAGCAGCTCGATGAAGAGACTGATCCCCGCACTCAGCAGGAGTGCTGTACCCGTAGCCAACGAGCTCTTCCGCTCGCCACGATTACGCAGCCAGGCGTACACGGTGAAGCCGAACGGGATGAATCCAAGAATATTGACGAACACGTCTTTCCAAAACGGCCGGTCGAATTTTTGAACTCTCCAAGGTGGTACCAATACCCCTTTCGCCGGTGCGCGGAAAACGGCGGGGATGACGAGGTCGTATCGGAAGTCGGCGCTGCCGCGGCAGACCGCCCCGCTCCCTTCCGAAAAGCCGTACAGGATGACGGGCAGTGTCCCCCCGGATTCGATGTCGCCCGGGGAGAGCGCTTTCGAATAGATGGAAAGCGAAAGTAGATCCCCGCGCCAGGGGCTTTCTCCGGAAGGGGAGTTCCCGAGGATCATCCACGCTGGTTCCCGTTTCTCCGCCAGGAGGGAGAATTCGACGCCGGATCGCGTTCTTGCGGGTACCCCGTCGACGAACACGGTCAGAACATGATCATCCGAGCGCACGACGATGGAATGCGTGACATCCTTTTGCACTCCACCCGCTCCGGTTTCGCGGTATTTGAGGCGATGAAACCGTTCCCCTTCGAGGATTCTCACGACAAGGCCGGCCCGCCACTGGCCAAGGAAGAAAAGTTCCCGACCTTCGCCGTCATATGCGGATAAGATCCTCGGCAGGGACCCGGACGGTTCCTCTCGGGGGCGCACTTCCATCCGGAGAGTGAAGGGGAGCGAAAGATCGACGGCCCCCCCGGGCCCGAAAAGAGGCTCCTTGCCGGACACGATCCCGAATGCATCGAACCGCAGGCCAGGCGATCCGTCGATCCACCGGACGTTGTTCACAGTTTGGAAACTGAACGGCCACAGGCCCGCGAAGAGGAGCCCCAGGAAGAGACCGATGCAGATGTATGACGTTCGTATCCTGAACCCGTCATTCCTGGAGGGACGATGGTCGCCGATCATTCCCGCAATCGTATCATTTACCGATGAGCGCTGAATATTCGATCGAGGCCGTGAAGCGGGGCAAAGGGGTGGTCCTGCTCGCGGCGCTGCTGGCGGGCGCGGGGATCCTGATGTACGTCATCCCGCTGGCCGGACTTTTTCGGGGGGCGTACTGGGACGACACCTTTTCCTACATCGTCTTTATCCCCCTCGTCAGCCTCTATCTCCTCTACGAGGATCGGAAGAGGATCTTCGGCGCCGTCGCGGGGTCCCCGGTCTTGGGGATCGTGCTGTCGTCCCTGGGGATCCTCCTGTACCTTGCTGCGCGGAAGGGGCCGGCGGGGCCGTCGGTACCCGTGGAAAGTTTCGCTTTGTACGCCCTCTCCGCGGTCCTCTTTTTCGAAGGGATCCTCGGGTTGCTGGTCGGCGCCGGCGGGCTTTGGGTGGCACGCTTTCCCCTGTTGTTCCTGTTTTTTATGATCCCGATCCCGGAGGGGATCCTGAGGCCGATCGTTCGATTCCTGCAGGTAGGGTCCGCGGAGGTCTCCTACTGGGTGATCCGCTCCGTGGGTGTGCCGATCTTCCGGGATGGATTCCTGTTCACGTTGCCGGGCCTGACGATCGAAGTGGCGGAACAGTGCAGCGGGATCCGGTCGGGCATTTCCCTGTTTCTCGTCGGAGTCCTGGCAGGGCACATCTTCCTGAAATCCGGTTGGAGAAAACTGGCGTTGGCGGCGGCGGTCGTTCCGATCACGATCGCGAAGAACGGACTGCGGATCGTGACGCTTTCCCTGATCGGTGCGTACGTGGACCGGGGGGTCCTCCACGGTCCTCTTCATAGAGCCGGGGGGATTCCGTTCTTCGGGGTTGCGCTTGTGATGCTTGCCGTTGTCCTCTGGGCGTTGCGGAGAGGGGAGTCCCGGAAGACCCTGCGATCTCATCACGATCATGATCCCATCTCTGGTGGTTGATATCGAAGTAGGAGGACAGGCGTGCACTCCTGGCTGGAGATAAACGGGGCGGAGGAGATCGAGCGGATCTCCCGGAGGATGCGGGAGGTCGTCGGCGATACGCTTCGAAAGAAGGGTGTCGTGGTCGCCGTCTCCGGAGGGATCGACAGCTCTGTCTGCGCCGCCCTGGCCGTGCGGGCATTGGGGGCGTCCCGAGCTCTGGCCCTGATCCTGCCCGAGGCGGATTCCTTCCCCGAGAGCCGGGTGCGGGGGGAAATCCTGTGCCGGCATCTGGGCGTCCGGTTCGAAGCGACCGACATCACGCCGATCCTCTCGGCGTTCGGATGCTACCGGTGGCGTGACGAGGCTATCCGCTCCGTGTTCCCGGAGTTCGGGCCGGAGTGGAAGTCGAAGATCGTCCTGTCGGGGTCTCCTTTGGAGGGGGACCGGATAAACTTCTTCAAGGTCGTCGTCCGGAACCCGGCGGGCGACCTCCAGGAGAAGCGCCTGCCGCTCGACGCGTACCTGCAGGTCGTGGCTGCCACCAATTTCAAGCAGCGGGCCCGCAAGACGCTGGAGTATTTTCACGCGGATCGCCTGAACTACGCGGTGATAGGAACGCCCAACCGGCTGGAGTACGACCAGGGGTTCTTCGTGAAGAACGGCGACGGGGCCGCGGACCTGAAGCCGATCGCACACCTCTACAAGACCCAGGTGTACGCCCTCGCGGACGCTCTTGGCCTTCCGGAGGAGATCCGGACCGCCAGGCCCACGACCGACACGTACAGCCTGCCGCAGGGGCAGGACGAGTTTTTCTTCGCTCTCCCGTACGACAAGATGGACGTGGTGTTATACGGGCTGAACCACGGAATGCCGGCGGCACGCGTGGCGGAGGAAACCGGCCTGACGGCGGAGCAGGTCGAGCGAGTCTTTCAGGACATCCGGACCAAGCGGAGGACGACGTACCCCCTCCACATGAAGCCGGTCCTGATGGAACCGGTCCCGGAAATCGCGTAACAGGTTCGCTCTTCTCCGAAGGAAAGGGCTTCCCTCCGGCATGGAGAGAGGCCTTTTTTATTTCGCCAGGTCGTCCAGGCCGGTCATTTCCAGGCTCAACTCCCACAACCTCTTTGCGGCGGCTTCGTCCTTCGAGATCCCGGACGATTCGATTTCCCGCTTCCGGAAGAAGCACTTGCCCGAAACGCCCTCGACCGCGGGGGAGGACGCCAGGAAAACGATCGTCTCGGCGCCTTTCTTCGGCGATACCAGTTCTTTTTTCAGGGCGTGATAGCCGATATGCCGCAACCAGCTCATGAAGCCGTTATTCCTCGCGAAGTTGGTCGCGACACCTCCCGGGTCCATGGCGTTGGAGGTGATGTTCGTGCCCCGCAACCGCCGGGCCAGTTCATAAGCGAACATCAGGTTCGCCAGTTTCGAATTTCCATAGGCGGCTTTCCGGTCGTAGTTCTCCGCGAGAACGTGCCGGACGAAGTCCCCGCGTCCGCTGCCGTGGGCTCCGGAGTAGACGGTGACCACCCGGGCGGCCTCCGCCGCTTTCAACTTGTCGAGGAGGAGCAGGGTCAGCAGGAAATGGCTCAGATGATTCGTCGCGAAGGTCGATTCGATGTTGTCGGGAGTCAACCGGAACGTGTCGATCCGGGCGCCTGCATTGTTGATCAGAACGTCGATGCGCGTGCAACGCGCCTGGGTGGCGGAGGCCAATTCACGCACCTCCCGCTGGGCCGAGAGATCCGCTCGCAGGAAGTGCGCGCTCCCGCAGGCGTGACCCCGTTGCAGTCGGCGGACCAGTTCGGCTCCCTTGCGCTCGTCCCGGCCGGTCAGGATCAGGTCGGCCCCCAACCCTCCCAGCTGCACCGCGGCAGCCCGGCCGATCCCGGATGTCGCCCCCGTGATCACGCACGTCTTGCCCTTCAACGTTCCTCCGGCAGGATGCTTCTCTTTCCTTTTCCTGGCTAGCTGACGTTCATTAGAGGTCGGATGCCGGCAAATTGGAAGGGGCCCCGAAGGGCCCCTGTCTGTTTATCGGAAAAGATGCGATGGCGACTTACTGCATCCGGCGAACTCTCCTGTAGCCGACCAACCCGATCAGCCCGGTGCCAAACAAAAAGAGTGCTCCGGCTTCCGGAAGGGCCGGGGCATAAGCTCTCACAGAAGCGATTCCACCGTCGATCAGAACCGCGGAACCAGCGGTGTAACTCGTCGCATTCGTTTTGATAAAGATAAAGCGACTCTCTGAACCCGGAGCCACCAAGCCGGGTGTTCCCGGGAAATTCGTGAAGTTGAAACTGACGGTTCCTCCTGATAATTGCCTGTCCGCATAGGAGGGAGCGACGCTGCCCAACCCATCGATCCGCCAATCAACATCGGTATCCCACCCGGTGAAATCGCTTAAGGAGATACGTTCGATTCCGTCCAGGGAGCCCGCGGAGTTACTGATCTTGTAATAGAAATCAAGCGTTCCCGAGATGTCTTCGCGGACGATTCGAACCTGGAGATCGCCGGAAAACCAGATGTTCCCATAGGAATCGATTCCGGTGAAACTCTTGAGGTCGTCTACAATCACCGTACCCGCCAACTCGGGTCTCGATGCAGAGGTGGTTCCTGCAAGAAGCTCGGCGCTTCCAGGTAATAGGACAACGGCCCCTGATCCCGTTGCCGTGACCGTCAGCAGAAAAACGATCAATCCGGTCACTCCAAATTTCCTCATCCTCGCCTCCATCGTCCCCTGTTTATCAAACTCGAACCGCATTCTCGTTTGTATTAAAGAGCAAACGGCATGCCAGACATCGAATGACAGTTTTATTCAAACATAACAGGTGGTTGAACGTTATATATTTTTCCTGATTGGAATCGGGCGGATATTACTGGAAATAATTTACCCACATTACGCATGCGTCCGGTTACACCGTAACAATCCGGCGCCCTCAAGGCCCCCAAGCCGGCGAGGAATACGTGGGTTGCAATATCGAAATGACGATTTCAAGCATGTAATAAGGATGGGCGAATATATCGTCTAACTGCATGATATATTTACAATTACAATTTGGTATAGGTCTTGCTCTTCCACGAATTCAGGAGGAGAAGCGCGTGCACCCCCGAACCCGATGGACCCAATCCCTTGCGACGATGCTCATGCTGGCAATTCTTGCCGGCTGCGGGGGAGGGGGAGCTTCTTCGTCCGGCGATGGAACCCCGCCTCCCGCTGACGGCGGTGGAACTCCTCTTCCCTCCAAGATCTTGAGTTGGGCCGCCCCGGAATCGTATACCGACAACACCTCTCTGAACCCGCTGACGGATCTGGACGGATTCGAGATCTACGTGAACGAATCGGGTACCTTCGCGGATGCGGATACACCCAGCGCGGTCGTCAGCGCGGTGGACCCTACGACCCATACCCTTACCACCTCGTTCAACCTCGCCAACCTTGGACCCTATCTTTCCAAGGGAATCGCCTACCGGGTATCGATGCGCGCCGTCGCGATCACGGGCCTCAAGTCCGATTTCTCTCCCCCCGCTTCCTTCTCCTTCTGATTGCCCCTTCCGCGCCCCTCACGTAGAATTCAATCGGTACCGGGGGAGGTATTGCGGATGAGCCACATCGAGGGGGCGATCCTGTCCAGTTTCCGCGCCGGGATCATTGCGATCCGGTCGGACGGGACGGTGGCCTACGTCAACCCGATCGGGGCGAAGATACTGGAAGGCTGTTCCCTCAAGGAAGGGGAGAACATCCATCCCCGGGCGGGGGAGAACGTTTTCTTCCGTGTGTTGAGCGAAGCCCTCACGATGAATTACCTGCCCACCCGCGTCGAGGCGGAATTGCCCGGGAGGGACGGGGAACGGCAAAGTCTCGGGTT
>Ga0209212_1006811_pt1 | contig 12915 bp, 7 predicted proteins | sample RifGroC2_FD_183996 | JGI IMG/M metagenome (GOLD analysis project Ga0209212, IMG submission 183996) | Groundwater microbial communities from Rifle, Colorado, USA - Groundwater C2 (SPAdes) (version 2) | ecosystem: Environmental > Aquatic > Deep subsurface > Groundwater | place: Rifle, Colorado...
ACTCTTATGGGTTGCGGGAATGAAATTAGGATGAATGGAAAATTCATGACAGGATTAACTTTTATTCCTGACACAGAACAACCGGAAGCTTTCAGGTCAGTCCCAGAAAAAAAGGTGATAAATCTTTCCCCAAAAAATGAACTGACCCTAGCAATGAACGAGCAATCGGCGCTGGTTACCAGGTTTATGAAAAGCGAACTGCCCTTTAAAATCACAACAACAGTTGTGACCTCAGAAGGTGGTAGCGTCACAACTGTGATTGAGGCGAACCGAAATCAACAAAAAAACGAATCTTCTCAGGAAAAGAAGAATTAAAAAATCTTCAATTTCTAAAACTTTAATCGAAAGATGCCGTTACAACTTGTTTGTAACGGCTCTTTTTAATTATATTTTGAAACTGAACATACTAGCATAGGTATTGACAGATAGTATTGACTTATTGCATAATAAAAAGACAGGAAACTTAAAGTCTGGTAGAATATTAATATTAATAAAAAAGTGAATATTATGGACAATTTTTTTGCAAAACATAACACTAATGAAGAAAACCCCTCAGCCAAAAATGGTGGCCAAACAGTGAACCCAACAGAAGAAAACAATCCTATTGAAAAAGAATTACCATTGGGATTAGAAACAGAAGTTTCCGCCCCTTTATCCAAAAAGATAGATGAATATGACGAAAAGCTAAAAACAGCACGAAAACACAATCCATCTAGAAGGAAATTAAAGTCCATACTCAATAACCTGAAATCTATTCAAAAATTAGCAATTTTTGGATTTGAATCTGGTCAAAAGGAAGTAAAAGATAGTCCAGAAAATATAAAAGCAGAGCTGTTAGAAAAAATAGCTAATTTATCTGAGGCAGAAGATTTGAAGGAACTTTCTGAAATTCTGAAAAAGAAGCTGGGGATAAATGAACTAGAAAAAATAGATCAAGAAGATAAAAAATTATCAAATAACAACGATACAATATTATTAAATGTTTCAACGTCAAAAAATATGGAAGATAAAAAAATAAGAGCTACAGAAAAAACAAAAGCAACCAATGCCGAGAACAAAAAGTCTAAAATTTTAACATCTATTGAATCGGCTAGAGAGGAATTGATTGAAAAATTATACGACACTTCTTTACTTAATTATAAAAAAATTAACTCAATAAAGAATGTATTATGGCAACTAGAAAAAGTTAGGGATGAATTAATTGAGAATAATCTATCAAACATAACTTCAATTAATATAGACGAATTGCCAGATGATATTAATAAACAAGATATATCAAATATTAATAATCTACTTGTCGGACGTAAGACAAAAACAGAGAATAAAACTACAAATAAGATATTGGTTGATTCTGCAAGGGAAGAAGTTTTGAGTGCATTTCCTTCTGTTGAAACACCAGCTACAGTAGAAGAAACTCCAACTGCGACAAATAAAATTAAATCTTTCGGTAGTATAACAGGGGGTCGCCCTGTATTCTATACAGAAGAGGAATTAAAAGAATTAAATGAAAAAAATACAGAAACATCACAGGGGACTATACCTAAAAAGGAAAGTTGGTGGGGGAAAATAGGGCATAAAACTTTCGAGTTCTTTACAAAGAAGCCTACAGTAAATCCAGAAAACCCAATTAACTTCATGGCTCCAACTGGAAGCCTTCCTGCTTCTCCTGACCAAAAGATAAATACACCTCCAGAAAAGAAGAAAGTTGCCACAGAAATAGAGGAAGAGAAAGAAACTGAAAACCCAATTAACTTCATGGCTCCAACTGGAAGTCAGCCATTCTTTCCTAGTGAGAAAGAAGGAATAACCTTGCCACCAGAAAATAAGAATACTTCGAAAGTAAATGAGGGAACTGAAAACCCAATTAACTTCATGGCTCCAACTGGAAGTCAGCCATTCTTTCCTAGTGAGAAAGAAGGAATAACCTTGCCACCAGAAAATAAGAATACTTCGAAAGTAAATGAGGGAACTGAAAACCCAATTAATTTTCTGGCTCCAACTGGAAGTCATCCATTCTTTTATAATGATCAAGAGGGAATAACTTTACCACCAGAAAATAAAGGTAGTGAAAATGAAGCGGGTAATAAAGAAACTGAAAACCCAATTAACTTCATGGCTCCAACTGGAAGTCAGCCGTTTCTATACAACAAAGAAGCACCCGTCCAAACTGATGAAACTGAAACAATAAAAGACCAAAAAATACCTTGGAGTGCTAAATCCATAATGTCTAGCTTATACAAAGGTATTGATAGTATTCCAGTAGTAAATAGGCTTGTTGCAAAAACAGGTATTGCTTATAATCAATTTTTTATAGATAGGAAAGAAGAAAAATCTGTAAATCTTAAAGACAAAATGGATACTTTAGATTTAGACCTAAAAAATCTAAGTGGAGCAAAATCAAAGATACAAACTGTTATAGGAAATCTAAAAGATCATGGTGAAGTTGGATATAACTCATTCCTATTAGAAATAAAAAGAATTGAAGAGCAAGAAAGGAAAATTGCAAACAAGAAAGATACACTTCAGACTAGGATTGAGACAAGGGAAAATTCAATAAAACTTTATGTAAACAAAAGAGACTCTATTGCAGATAAGATGATAAATAAATATAATGAGAAACTTTCTCCAATAGAAGAAAATCTCAAAAATTTAGAAACAGAAAAAGATATATTGGATATTTACAGACTTGGCAAAGAAGCAGAAATAGAAGAGATACAGGAAAAAACAAACTTCTTGATAAAACAAAAAGAATTAGTAATGGAAAGTCTCTTGTTGCGGGGGATTCCGGCTGAAAGAGCAAATGGCCACAAATCTATGAAAAAATTCAATAAAGAATTATCTTCTATGAAGAATACAATATCGGATATAAAACACAATCTTGCAAGGAGAGAAACTGCAATAAATGACAAAATTGAAAAAGCTGATAAAAAAGCAAACCCTTATAGAGACCGCAGAAATGAATTCATACGTGTCACAAATAGAAAACCTATAAAAATAGAACTAAATGAGAGAGTTAATTTGAATGAAAACACCAACAGAGAAGAAATGGTAGTACACACAAGAAAAGACGAAGAGGAAATCGAGTCTAAAGAAAACACATCTTCTAAGATCGATATGGGAAGTGATTATTCAGGATATGAAAATAATCCTAAAATGTTTGAAGCAATTACAGAATTCAATAAGTATGTGAAATCAATAAGCTCTGATACTTCGTTATTAATAGATGAAGAAAAAATATTTAAGATAATAAATCAAGAAACGAGAGTTACTACAAATAAATTAAAAGAAATTATCTTGGCTTACTACAAATTTACAAAGGTCCCAGAAAGTAAGTATAAAAACTTAGTAGATAATATTAAATAATTATTTTATGACAACAAATAAAAATGACGATGAGATAATAGAAGAGGAGATGAAAGATTTACTTGAGAAGTTAGATCAGACTGGGAGTGATGTCCAGAATCTATCGAGGGAAACATCTAAGGGTTTTGATGAAATTGAAAATAGAGTTGATCAGAATGTAAAAGAAATTGATGCAGGTTTATCTGATCTAGATAAGTCAGAAAAGGAAACAGAAGAGGAAATGGAAAAACTTGTATTAGAACGGGCAAAAGAAGTAGAAAAGGAAGAGGCAGAGGATAAAGAAGAATAAAAATGTTACAATGAATGAATGCAATATATTGATTCATTAAATGACAAGCAAAAAGAGGCAGTCCTGTATACGGATGGGCCTCTTTTGATAGTGGCGGGGGCGGGGGCGGGGAAGACGAAAACTATAACTCACAGGATAATACACTTGATACATGAGGGGGTGAATCCTTCTTCGATATTGGCAGTCACTTTCACGAACAAAGCGGCAAAAGAAATGCGGGATAGAGTCATGACACTACTAGAAGATAAAGTTCATGGGGTTAGTCAGCCATTTAACCATGCAGGGGTACCATTCGTATCTACCTTTCACTCTCTAGGAGTCCACATTATAAAAGAGAATGCCCACCTAATAGGATTGACGAAGCATTTCGCAATTATCGACGAGAGTGATGCTGTATCTATTATTAAAGATGTGATGAAAGAGCACGATATAGATCCAAAGCAACATGAACCAAGGAAGATTAAAAGTATAATATCGAAAGCAAAAGGCGACTTCGTAACTCTCGAAAGCTACAGGGCCAACGTCAAAAGTAGTATTCAAAGCATTGTTGCTTTAATCTGGGGAGGATATGAAGCGAGACTTAAAAAGGAAAAGGGTCTAGACTTCGATGATCTACTTTTGGAATCCGTTTTGATTTTGAGAAAGTTTCCAGAGGTTAAAAATAAATATCAAGAAAGATGGCAGTACGTGCACATAGACGAGTACCAAGATACCAACGAAGTTCAATACGAGATGACAAAGCTTCTGGTCGGGAAAGAAGAAAATATTTGTGTAGTAGGGGATACAGATCAAAATATTTATAGTTGGAGAGGAGCCAATATAAAGAACATGCTTCACTTTGAGAAAGATTATCCGAACGCAAAGATAGTCATGCTTGAGCAGAATTATCGTTCAACGGGGAAAATAATTGAAGCAGCAAATAATGTGATAGAGAAGAATCAATACCGAGTACCTAAAACTTTATTTACTAAAAATGTGGATGGCGAGCAGATAGTGGTCTGCGAAGCATACGACGAAGTCAGCGAAGCAGACTTCGTTGCTAGAGAGATAGATGAACTCCTAAAGAAAAATAAACCTGAGGATATAGCTATACTTTATAGGGCGAATTTTCAATCGCGTGTGCTAGAAGAAGCTCTTCTTTCTAGACAAATACCCTACCAAGTACTGGGGGTGAAATTCTTTGAAAGAAAAGAAATCAAAGACATTCTCTCTTATGTTAAAGCCAGTTTAAATAAAGAAAGCCTAAGTGATATCAAAAGAATTATAAATACACCAGCGAGGGGGATAGGGAAAGTAACACTAACGAAAATATTTGCAGGACTCTCTGCAGAACTTCCAGCTGGAATGCAAATTAAAATAAATAAATTCTATGCATTACTCGAAGATATTCACGAGTATATAGATACACACAAGCCATCGGAAATAGTAAAATACATAATTGAGAAAAGTGGATTAGAAGAGGAACTTTCGCATGGCACAAATGAAGAAATGGAGAGGCTTGAAAACATGAAAGAGCTGGTGACACTCGCAATAAAATATGATGCACAAGACGATGGAATAGAGAAACTACTTGAAGATGCATCGCTCTCTAGCGACCAAGATAGTCTGATACCAAGCGAGAAAAATAAAAAGAACGGAGTGAGACTTATGACTGTGCATGCATCGAAAGGACTTGAGTTCAAATACGTGTTCGTGACAGGATTGGAGCAAGATCTCTTTCCACATGCTCGTACTGGTACTGGTACAAAAGAAGATAAAGAGGAAGAGCGCCGTCTCTTCTATGTGGCTCTCACTCGTGCCGAGAAAAAATTGTATTTAACTTATGCATCACTTCGTACAATCTTCGGTATGAAGCAAGTAAACACTCCAAGTGAATTCATTTACGACATCCCCGCACACCTTACAGACTTCACACAAAGTTACTCGAGGGGAGGGGAGAAAATTGTTTATCTTTAAAATAAAAAAAACATTACGCAAAAATTATTCTCGGACTCACCACACAATAAAATTCTGCTGAATTTTTTGCTCGCACTCGGTCCGTCGACCTGCGTGAGGGTTCGCTCGAGAACATTTTTTACTACATGTTTTTAGAAAACGTAAACAAATAGTCTTATCAGAGGGGCCGGCGGAGGTCGACGGACCGAGCAATGAGCAAATTTCTAGCAAGAAATTATGCGGACCCTCTGAGAAGAGCTATTTGTTGGAGTTTTTAGTATACTAATACAATAATATGATTCACAAAGCGAAAAAATCTTTAGGTCTAAATAAATTTTCAGTAGAAAATTTATCGCCCGATTTTTCTTCCCATAGGGCCAAGAAAAATTTAGGGCAGAATTTCTTGAAGTCTAAAGAGGCACTTTTCAAGATGTGTGAGGCTGGGGGAGTGAGTGATAAGGACGTGATAGTGGAAATAGGCCCCGGGAAGGGAGCCCTGACTGAGAAACTACTAGAAAAGGCTTATAAAGTAATAGCTATAGAGAAAGACCGTGATTTAATCGATATTTTAAAGGATAAGTTCGCAAATGAGATAAAAAATGGCCCTAATTTGTCCAACAAGACAAACGGGCAATGTAAATTAACCCTTTTAAATGAAGATATATTGGGCTTTGACCCTGCAAAACATGGACTAAAAGAAGGTGGATACAAAATAATTGCCAATATCCCTTATAATATAACGGGCTCTATTATAAGAAGATTCCTATCTGAAGTAAATAAGCCTATAACTATGACCCTTTTGGTACAAAAGGAGGTGGCTGAACGAATTGTAGCTAGAGATGGCAAAGAAAGCATCCTTTCCTTGAGTGTGAAAGCGTATGGAATGCCTTCATATATAATGAAAGTTCATAAGAGATTCTTCTCCCCCTCGCCCAAGGTGGACTCAGCGATAGTCTCTATAAATGATATTTCCGGCAAACTTTTCAAAGACAAATCGACAGAAGAGTCATTCTTCACTCTCATAAAGGCAGGATTTGCTCATAAAAGAAAAGTCCTCAGGAAAAATTTAGAAGACATTAACATTAAGGAAGTCGAACCCTCCTCTTCGGCAGGTAAACTTCCTAAGATAGATGAAATATTTAAAAAATTAGGAATAAATCCCAAAGCTAGAGCAGAAGACGTGCCGTTCTCAAAATGGGTAGAAATGAATGACTATTTTAGAGAATTAATCTAAAATAATCTAGGATATTTTGTATTTAAATAGTATAATAAAAGTGTAAATGGATAGTAAATATTTACCAAGTAGAATTTTCGTGATTCGTATAGTAGTTATTCTCTTAATAATAGGAGTTGTTTTCGGTGTGATTAAAATAGTGAAATATTTTAAGAATAAACCAAATAGCAAAACTCCTGTGAAAGTCTTAGTAAAAGATATTGTTCAAAAAGACAGTAATAGTAATGGCATTGCCGACTGGGAAGAGTACCTTTGGGGACTTAACCCAAGTAAAAATGGCCCAGAGAATAAGGAGTTTATTATGGCTAAAAGGAAAACACTAGCCGAAAATAACAACACTTTATCTCCTCAAAATAATGAGGCAAAAGAAAATGAACAGTTGTCTAAGGAACTTTTCTCTGTAGTTATGTCCCTCATGCAGTCAGGAAATCTATCTGAAGAATCTATTTCTGAAGTTTCGAAAACTATAGGCTCAAAAATTGAAGTGGAGCAAATACCAGACATATACACAAAAAATATGTTAATAATAAACAATAAAGAAGATGGAGATATTGCCTATTTCCAAGCATTTAAAGACTTAAATGAAAAGTATAAAGATGCCGACTTGGGGGGAGAGCTGACTATAATTGCCCAAGGAATAGAAAAAAATGATCCACAAGCCTTATACATAGCAACAACCATTGCTTCATCTTATAGATCTTTTGGAAAAGAGTTAATTAAAATTCCTGTACCAGAATATCTATCAGAAGGAAACTTAAATTTGGCTAACGATTACGAAAAAGTGTCCCAATCCTTGGAAGGGATGCTAAAGATTCTAGATAATCCACTGATAGGGATGAGGGCTCTCCTTAGTTATAAAAAGTATACAGACAAGATAATGACAGATCTTGAAAATATTTCTAGCAATTTAGATTAAACATTGTTATACTATAAAGAGTAATTATTATATCCATGAAAAAACAAGTAGTACAAAAAATAATACTATCGCTAATAATTTTCACACTAGTTACTCCGTACATATATCAGTCTTCTAAAGCAGAAGCTGCTAAAATAGAGTGGGATAATCCAAGTAAAAATGGTAATCCTTATAAAATACAATTGACTGATACTTTAAATGGTAAATTACTTACCGACGTTGTTTCTTGTACAGGGTTGGTGGATTCAGGTGTAAAGGCTGTAACAACTTTTTCTTCTGATTTATTAAAAAAAGCCGTTATAAATAAATTAAAAAAACAAAAAACAAAAACTTGTGAGCTTGCTAAAAAGGGAGCAATTTCTGCAGTGGCTGGTGCTGTAAACCTAAGTTTAACCGATATAATAAAACAGGTTAAATGTGAGGTTGATCCTACAACGGGGATTACAAATGTAAGTGACACTGCTTCTCAAGCAAAACAGCAAGAAATATTAAACCAATCATTAAAAGAACAAAAGAGAAAAGAATGTTTAAATGGTATTGCCATAACACTTGCTAAAAACCAACTAGCTGCTATGACTAAGTATACAATGAACTGGGTAAACTCTGGATTTGAAGGAGACCCTATGTATGTCCGTAATATTGATACATTCATGGGAAGAATGACAGACGACATTCTTATGAAAGAACTTAATATGTTCAAGGGTCAGCCACAATACTACCCATATGGTAACAGCTTCTACCGTAGTACAATCCTTGGTAATATTGCTAGAGGTAATTTTAAAGAATCAATGAAGCAAAACTTGTCCAATTATTTGGGATCAGGTGGACTTGGTAATGATGCGGCAAACGTAGTTGATAGATATACAAATAATTTCGGGGAAGGTGGGTGGAATGCATGGCTTGCCTTTACTCAATACCCTCAGAATAATTATTTAGGATATACACTAAAGACAACAGAGTATATAGCTGACAAACAAAATACCCAAGTTCAAAATACCAAAGAAGAATTGCAACAGAACAACGGTTTCCTGTCACAGAAAAAATGTGTTGTTTATGGAACTACAGAAAAAGCTGCTCAGAGAAATTCGGAAAAGGAACAAGCCCAAGCATCACTAGCGAGAAAATTGGAGGTTAGAAATAGTCTACAGAGTGCTATGTATACAGCATGCAAAATTGTGACGAATCCTGAGTGTAAAGGAGCAAATACCAACTTTCAGATAGCAGACAATGATTATGGTGAGGAGTTCGCTCTATATGCTAAAAAGTATAGCGAGACAGATGGAGCCACACAAGGGCAAGATAGTAAGAATTGTACTAAATGGGAAACAGTTACTCCGGGAAGTGTCATAGCAGGGAAAATAAACACATACTTGAACTCAGAAGTAACACAACTAGAACTCGTAAATGGAGTAAATGATTTCTTGTCAGGAATATTTGACTCGTTGATATCAACACTCCGAAACGAAGGTCTTTCAAGTATATCTTCTATCAATAATTCTAAGGGGGGTACTGGTTATAATAGTCCTATATATACCGATCCTAAAACAGGAGAAACATTGACTTCAAGTAATTATACAAATGAGTCTGTGGATTTAACAAAGGATCTAGGAAATACTTACATACATGATAAGTTGGCTTATAAAGGACTTTGGAATGCTAAAACAAATACACCAAAACTATTCATGGATACGGGTATTACAAACTCATATTATACTGTGTCTGTTGCTGGAAATACAGAAATAATTAAAAATGGATACAATGGCTGGGAAGAAGGAGACAGAGCCTTCTTTGATGGAACAAATTGGCAAAATTGGAAAAAGGGAGAATTAAACCCTATAAAGACTCGTGGGACTGTTCAAACTCAACAAGACTATTTGATTGCAGCTAGAGAAGTATTAACCATATTACCAGGAATTATGCCGAAGCTAGGGGAGCTTGACTATTGTATTCCTGGACCAAACCCTGGCTGGCAATTGAACACAAGCGAGACATCTGACGCATTTATGGCTTATGTGGACGGGCTTGATACTGACTATACTCCTTCAGGAGGATTCCTTGGTGCCAGAGATTATACAGAAATAAAATCTCCAGACCAAAACTCAGAAATAGTTAAAACATATCAAAAAATGTTTGAAAGCCCAATAGATAAAACATTTAGTATTGCAAACATCTGGAGTAAGGTATTAAATACTTACCCTTATTCTTCAATCATGTATACAGATACACTAAGAGAGACAGGTCTGGGATGGAAGGGGACATATCGTGAGGGAGGAGCTAAATACTCAAGATCAGAAGAAGCTATAGGGGTGGTAACAGACTTAAAAGATAAAATCTTAAACGATTTAAATTTATTCCAGACAAAATACAATACTGAAATAAACAAAATATATGGACCAAATAGTTTAATGCAAAAAGAATTTTTAGAAAATGAAAGTACCAATGAATTAACCCTAAATCCTGCCTTTTTAGAAGTGTCTAAACCGGGGTTAAACATAACAAAAGATATAACTTCTTATAATGATACAATTAAAGAAGCAACCGATACATACACAGAAGACATAGTTACCGCAAATATAAATATCAAAAAGTTGAACCTAATAAAGGATCGTGTAAGTCAGATAATTGTAGATGCTCAGAAAAGACGAGACGTAAATCGCGAAAGAATAATTAAAGAATACAACGAAACAAATAACACAAATATTACCCGTGCAGAATATGATAAATGTGCAAAAGAAGAAAATGTTTCATTCTATGAAGACACAGAGGTCCTAAAAAGCGGCACGACTGGAACAGAAAGATGTAGTGATGGAATAGACAATGATTTGGATGGATTAGTAGATGCACAAGATCCAGATTGTTGAGCCACAACAACCGTAACAGCCTAAAGAGGGAAGAGTAAAAATAAGTTATCTGATTAAATTATTAAATTAAATTGTATTTTATGGAAAATAACCCTAAAAAAAGTAAAGCATTCATAATAACATTCATACTGATATTGATACTTTTGATAGCAGGTTATTATATATACAAGAATAGAACTCAAATGTTTGATGCGAAGGGGTCTACTTCTATGAGCAAAATATTCTCGCCACTTCTAGGCACTTCTAAGACTAAAGAAGTAAAGGTTATAGAAGATCCAAATACAAAAATAACTACAACTCCAATAGTTCCTAAGAAGACTGGAGTAGTGATCACAGATGTAAACGGCAATAAGATGGTCCTATCCGAAGCAGGTGAAATACTCAAGAAAGGCGACGTACTATATATAGCAGGCTTCAACAAGAACGACCAACCAATAGTCATGAAGGCCATAGCCAATGACAAGAACAAGTCTCTGGTCTTCGGAGTGGCAGGCGAAGACATGAATAAAGGAGCCCTAGGCAACGTAATTATAGAAGGAATACTTACTGGAGTCCCTACCAATAGGAAGGAGGGTACCCTCTGGGTAGCCAAGAATACTCTCTTCCTAAGTGACAAGGTATATGGAGGGATGACGAAGAACTCGCCAAAGGCTCCTTCGTATATAGTACCTGTCGGAAGTGTTATAAAGGTAGATCCAAAGAATGGGTCTATAAGAATAGGAGGCTTGAATGATACTCTAACTGCCAACCTAGAGAAATTAAATCTACTACTTTTAAGTAATTCAAACATGCAACTTATAAATGCTGTTATTAGTGATCTTCGTGACTACTGGAGTTCTATATTTGGTAACGGACTCTTTGGAAATATTGACTATACAAGTGGTGGAAACATAACCCCCGGTACACCCCCTATAAATCCTATCAATATTCCAGCTGGTAATAATATAGGCGGTACTAATGTAGGTGGTGCTAACTATACTACAACTGGTAGTAATACAGAATGTTCAGATAAGATTGATAATGATGGGGATGGTCTGATAGATGAGGCTGATTCAAATTGTCATATCAGTGGAGACCTCGCTAAGGCTTATGTACCACTTCATAATTCGGAGTCAACTTCACCTGTAGACCCAAATGCTGATAAAATAACTGATGACAATTCTTGTAAAATAATAGAACAGAATCCTTTAACCTTCACCTCTGCAGAAAAAAAAGAGCTCGATGATCTATTGCGTAAATATTATTTAATTGCTTCTACTCTAAAAACAAAAAATGATATAAATCTTGTGTATGCTGAGATAGCACAATATAGAGCATTTATTGAACAAATAACTGATCTTACAAATCAATGTTATACTGAATTAAAATCCCCAAATTATACTGGACCAAAGACACAGTACGGAAATCCTTGGTATAAATATGATAGCAGAGGGTCTTATCTTGCAAATAGTTTGAATTCAACTTGTAAGTACGAGAGCTCAACTACGAGTGGAAGTGGGTCCAGAAGAGGTGGAACTACCACTTCCGGATCAGCAAATGATCCTTATTGTGAGCCAACAGTTGGAGCCAATGGTGATACCCGCCCAGAAAGATATAATTTCTGGAATATTCCAGCATTTAATTCACCAGTTGACTTGAGAGATTTCGAAATACTTTTGAATGTGTGGTAAGTAGTGAGTAGTAATAGAAAAAAATAGTAAGTGGTATGTAAAATAATAATGAAAAGAATTTTATCTTCTATTTTAATATCGTTCGTTATCCTCGCAAACTTCCTTGCGCCTTTTAGTGTAGGATGGAGTGACAAAAATAAACTCCCAAACATAGAAATAAAACAACAAAAGGCTGAGGCTGAATATAATTATGGATTAAAAGTAACTCCAACATTAGGAAACACATATATTAATCTTGGAATAGAATTAATTGAGGGAACAGCAACTGGTGATTATGCTACTATTGTTACAACATCTAGTACTGCCAAACTTGAGCTTAGAGCAACAGTATTACTAAATGATGAAAAGATAACTGATGATACTGCTAGTAATTTGGGTTCAGATAACAAAAAAACAGCCCTTAATTTAGATGGGCTAGAATCTGGAAAACCATATAAAACAAAAATTGAATTAGTAGAAGTTTTGAATAGTTTTTCTGCAAGTGGAATGCCGGGTTATGCTGGTAAAACTTCTAAAACATTATATGAAAAAATAATTGACACCCCCACAATAGAAGAAGGGGAACAAGCTGTAGTAAAAGAAGGAATAGACATAAGTGGAAAGAGTGATACACTAAAAACTCCTGTAGATAATCCCGACAACATGCC
>Ga0209212_1006812_pt1 | contig 12914 bp, 15 predicted proteins | sample RifGroC2_FD_183996 | JGI IMG/M metagenome (GOLD analysis project Ga0209212, IMG submission 183996) | Groundwater microbial communities from Rifle, Colorado, USA - Groundwater C2 (SPAdes) (version 2) | ecosystem: Environmental > Aquatic > Deep subsurface > Groundwater | place: Rifle, Colorado...
AATCTGGGTCAATTTGAAAATTTTTTAAAAAAGAAAGAAATTCTTCATATTTCTCAAATGTATCTCCTCCATGTATTACAACTATTTGTTTCTTCATTTTTTAAAGCAACTCAATAAATTCATCAACAGTTAAGTCCGCTTGTTTTATGATGTTCCTAAGCGTACCCCGTTTTGTTTCTGCGACAACGCTCTAATGCAAGAGACGCAAACGGTTTGACCTTCGCGAGTGGCGATGTATTTGTTGCCGCAAGAGCAAACCAAGACCGTGCTGCGCGTAGGCTTATAAACCCATTTGCCCGGTTGATTCGGTTTTTTGTTTATTTTGATTGCATTTTGAGTTGTGTTGTTTTTCATATTCTTTATTCGCATGAATTACGAAATAACATTATTCTATAAAAGTAAGCGCTTTGCCTTGTTTGTCGCCTCGTCCCGTCCGGCCAATGCGATGCACATAATCGTCGTATGTTTGCGGAATGTCGTAATTGATAACATGGCTGATGTCGGCGATATCCAGGCCTCGCGCGGCCACATCGGTCGCCACCAAAACTTGGGCGTGATTATCCTTGAATTTGCCGAGCGCTCTCTGGCGTTGAACGTGATTTTTGTTGCCATGAATGGATTCGGCTTTGATGCCTTTTCCCACAAGCATTCCGGACAGCTTCTCCACTCCGCTCTTGGTGCGGCCGAACACGAGCACTTTGCAAAATTCTTTCTTCGTCAAAAGACTGTGCAAGACGTTGAATTTATTTTCTCCTTTTTGGATTCTTACCACATCTTGGTCCACGTTTTTGGGAGTGTCGCCTTTTTTGACCGAAACGCGAATCGGTACCCGAAGAAACTCGCCGATCAATTTTTCAATCGTCGGAGAAAGCGTCGCCGAGAAAAACAAAGTCTGCCTTTCTTTCGGCATACCCGCCACAACAAATCGCATTTCATCAATGAATCCCATATCCAACATCCTGTCCGCTTCGTCCAAAACAACCGTGTTGAATTCCGGAAGATGAATCATTTTTCGGTTGATAAGATCTTTTAACCGCCCCGGCGTGCCGATGATGAAATTATATTGATAACGCAATTCCGAAATCTGCCGCCCGATGCTCATGCCCCCGACAACGCACACCGAATATATTTTCATTCCAGCGGTAAAGCCTTTCAGTTCGTCATCTATTTGGATAGCCAATTCGCGAGTCGGCGCGATAATCAAAACTTGTTCCTTCCTGTTGAGCCTGACTTTGTTTATAAGAGGAATGAGAAAAGCGCCGGTTTTGCCGGTGCCGGTGTTGGCGATGCCCATAAGGTCTTCGCCTTTGAGAATGTGGGGAATGGCGACATCTTGAATCGGCGTAGGAGTAACATATCCTTTGGCGGTAATCGCCTTTTTAAGAGTTTCGTCAATATGGAAATCGGCAAATTTATGCGCGGGAACAAACTGCTCCACCGAACAATTAACCGCCGCTTTGTTGATAAACCTGGAGGCGTTGATGTTTTCGCCCCTTCCGCCCCGGCGCTTTTGTCCGCCGTAACGGGAAGAACCGCCTCTTTGAAAAGAGGGTTTGAGAGAAGATTTTTGCGCCTGCCTTCGGCTGCTGTAAACGCTTCTGTTTCTGTTGAACATAATTGAACTAATAATATATTAAAAGGATAATTTTGTCAAATTAAAAAGGATAATGCCTTGCGCAAAACATTAAAAATAATTAAATTGATTGTTGTTTGAAATTAGACTTTACCAGCGATAGCAAATATACTCTAATTTATTTATTTTCAATTAAATTTAATTTTTCCTTTCGGCTAAATTTTTTTATTTCCGCTTCGCGTTTTAACGCCTCGCTTCTTGTCGGATATTTTTCCGTATATAAAATTTTTTCAACTTTATGCGCGCGGGTATAATGCCCGCCGGCCTTGTCGCTATGCTCTTTGAATCTCCTTTCCAAATCAGTCGTAATACCGGTATAAATACTGCCGCCTTCGCATTGAATTAGATAAACATAATACATAAAACACCTGACCTTTGTTTATTTAAATTTCGTTTAAATCATGCCTAATCTCTCCCGATTCGGTTATGATACCGATAGCATTTGACAGTAGTTTTCTGCGAATGTTTAAACGGTTAAATTCTTCCTCGCTCAAATATCCGTCCGGATTCCAAATCCACAAAGTCTGCCAATCTTTTTTATCTCGTTTGTTTAATTTAATTAAGTCGTCATAAATTTTCGGCAAGTATTCTTTTGCCTTTTCTCTGTCTTCAAATTTAAGCGCAGTCTCTGCTTCATCAATTTCCCAATCTAATTTTCTAATATCTCTCCACAACAGGGCTTCATTGGATATTTCTTCAAAAGGGGTTTCGATACTTTTCTTTTTAGGTTCTTGTTTAAATTGTTCTGACATTTGTCAAATTATATTATATTTATACATTTCGTACAATGTTCAATTTTTTCTGCGGGACTAGGATTCGAACCTAGATGACATGATTCAGAGTCATGTATCCCCGCCTCTCCAGCGAGTCGCCGATGAGGCGACTACTCATTGGCGTCAAACCTGCCGGACTTGGACTCGAACCAAGATTAGCGGATTCAGAGTCCGCGGTCCTACCATTAGACGATCCGGCAGGTTTAACGCCAATTATTCTTGAAGATAATTTTTAAGCTTTGTTTTTAATACTTCTCGGCCATAGCCAGTTTTAAAAAATAATTCATCTTTCATAGCGTCTTTCTTGTTTAAAAAAGCTTCATAAAATACCAACTTAAACGGCCTATTGTTTTTGGTGTATTTTCCTCCAACTCCATCATTGTGTTCTTTCAGCCTTCTTTTTATATCATTAGTACTGCCAACATACAATCTTTCGTTTTTCAAACTTTTTATTACGTATACATACCACATATTTGTCCCCGCCTCTCCGGCGGGTCGCCGATGAGGCGACTACCATTAGATGATCCCGCAACAAATTAAATCTAGCAAAAACTGGCCAAAAATCCAGCTCTTCTAGTGAACAAAACAAACTATTTAAAATGTACACGCTTTCTAGCGATCGCTTCAGTTCGTGTACATTTTTAAATTCTAATGGTTAAAAACTGTTTTATATCTTTAAATACCTCCTGACGGCGATAAGGCTGGAGACGGAGCAAATAAAAACGCCGACGCCAAGCAGAATCGCGAATATCTGGCCGAAGTTGAAGATGTAATAATGGAATAGGTTTATATTAGTTGCAAGAATGCTCATTACATGGTTCGTTGTAATATGTTCAAGCCAGATAGTGTATGGAAAGAAAAGGATCATAGTTATAATAGTAGATATTACTCCATACATTATCCCTTCTATAATAAATGGTCCGCTTACGAATTTATTGCTGGCTCCAACAAGTCGCATTACCTCTATTTCCTCTCTTGAGGCGTAAATAGTGAGACGAATAGTATTGAAGGTTACAAGTATGGCAATGATTGCCAATATTAAACTTTTAGTCAAATCTGTCCTTTTTGTTGAATCTATCATGCCGGAAAGATTGTCTATAACCTTTTTGTTCTGAAAATAGTTCACTTTGTCTATAATGGAAACCCCCGGCGTTTCGTTCTTGCCGTCTAGAAACTTGGCCACCAAACCGTATTGGGAAATCTCTTTGGCTTTTATATTGAGCGCCGCCCCTAACGGATTTTTGTCCAGTTCTTCTATGGATTGCAGGAGAGTGGCGTTGTCTTTGTGCCTTTCTTTGAAGTCCGCCAAAGCTTTGTCCGCCGAAACATATTCCACGCTTTTCACTTCGCTCAATTTGGCGACAATATCTTTCATAGCCAAAATATCTTGTTCTTCTGCGTTCGCCTTAAAATAAACGCTGATGTCTATCTTATTTTTGACTTCCTCTAAAGTAATGTCTAATGCCGCTTTGGAAAATATCAGCGAGCCTATCGTAAACAAAGTCATCACCACGACCAGTATCGCCGCCAAGGAAACCCAGCCGTTTCTCCAGAAATTCACGAATCCCGCTTTCACCACTCTTTTTATTTTTGTAAAAATCATAATTTTATTATATCTCAAATTGTGAAATTAATATCGTTTGCGACGTCTTGCACAGCGCGGCGGCGCGAGCAGAGCAAATTTTCAGCAGAAAATTATGCGAACCGAGCAAATGATGTTAATTTCACAATTTAAATTTATGCATTATATCTTCCGCTTTTATCATCTCTTATTATTTTGCCTTTTTCCATAGTTACCACCCTTCGGCCGAGGGAATCAACCACTTCTTTGTTGTGCGTCGCCAAAATAATCGTCGTTCCCAGTTTGTTTATTTTCTCAAAAATACTGACAACTTCCCTGGTGCTTATGGGATCAAGATTGCCCGTCGGCTCGTCCGCCACCACCAAGTCCGGCCGATTTATTATCGCTCTGGCGATGGCCGTTTTTTGGCGCTCTCCGCCGGAAAGCTCGTCCGGAAACCTTGAGCCTTTGTCCGTCAAGCCGACAAGGTCAAGCACAAAAGGAACATTTTCTTCTATCTCTTTGGAAAGACGTCCGGCCGCCTCCATGGCAAAAGCCACGTTTTCGTAAACGGTTTTATTGGAAAGCAGGCGGAATTCCTGAAAGACGACTCCTATTTTTCTCCTTAACAGGGATAATTTTCTTCTCGGAAGAGAATGCACATTGACCGATTCAAAATAAACGCTCCCTTTGGATGGCGCTTCTTCGGCCAGCAATAATTTAAGCAGTGTGCTTTTGCCGGCGCCGGAATGGCCGACCAGCGACACGAATTCTTTCGGCCCGATTGATAAACTCACCCCTTCCAGAGCGACGGATGTTTTGGAATAAATTTTTGAAACCTTGTCAAAAAAAATCATAATTTTTTCTCCGCTTCTATAAACTCGTCCAGTTCTCCGTTTAACACCGCGTCCACATTGCCCGTTTCCACTTCCGTCCGATGGTCTTTTACCATCTTATACGGATGAAAGACATACGACCGAATCTGATGACCCCATTCGGCCTCAACTGTTTTGCTTATCCACATCGTTTCTTTTTCTTTTTCCTGCTCTTTTAATTTTAAACTATAAAGTTTGGATTTCAAAATTCCCATCGCTCTTTCTTTGTTTTGCCCTTGTGATCTTTCCGCGTCCACGTGAACGGCAATGCCGGTGGGAAGATGGACCAGCCTGACCGCCGTTTCTCTTTTGTTAACATTTTGCCCGCCCGCTCCGCCGGATTTCATCAAGTCCGTTCTCAAATCTTTTTCGTCTATTTTTATCTCTTCCGGAGCCACAAATCTGGGTATAACTTCAAGAAGGGCGAAAGCGGTATGCCTTAATTTTTTGGCCGAAAAAGGCGATATTCTTACTAGCCGGTGAACCCCGGCTTCGCGCTTCAATGTTCCGTAAGCGCCCTTGCCTTCCAAATCAAAAGTTATGTTTTTGTAACCGCCGTGCTCGCTTTTGTGCTCGTGCAAAATCTTTATCGTCCAGCCCTTCTTCTCGGCAAACTTCCTATACATTTCAAAAAGAATCCTCGTCCAATCTTCCGCGTCGTCCCCTCCCGCTCCGGCAAAAAGCGTCAAAACCGCATCCCCTTTGTCGTATTTTTCTCCTCCGGTCAACTTTTCCTTAAGCTCGCCCAGCTCTTTTATAGCCTCCTGCGCCCTCGCCTTATCGCCCCAAAAATCCGGCCTTTGCATCTCGTCTTCCAACTCTTTTATTTTCTTTTTTATCTCCTCCATCGCCCTTGATTATACCCGATAAAAACCCATTGGGCAAACATCAGGGCTGTGGTATATTGTTAGAAATTATGCCAGAGCCGGAAATAAAAGAGAAAACAGGAAATAAACGCTTGATGTTGTCTATTTTGGCTCTTTTAGTTTTGTTTGTTTTGATTTTGGCCGGCCGTTCTTCTTCCTCAACGGAAATAAAAGAACCGGCATTTAATTATGTGCCTGCGTATAAACAAGGCTCACCCGAGCCGGAAATTTCCGCTCTTTCTTACCTTGGCGCTTATCTAGGAGAAGACGGGAAAACAATAATTCTGGCCGATAAAAATTCGGAAGATTTACTGCCGATGGCCAGTCTCACCAAGCTTATGACCGCCGTTGTGGCCTACAAAAATTATAATTTAGAGGACGAAATAACAATGGGGCCGAAAGTAAACGACTGGGCGGACAGCTCCAAAAGATTCATCCCCGGAACAAGTTTCAAAATAAGCGAATTGCTCTGCGCTTTGCTGATAGAATCAAACAACGACGCCGCCATGGCGCTGGCCGGCAGAATGGGTATGGATAATTTTTTATCAGCGATGAATAAGGAAGCTCAAGATCTGGGCATCATTACCACCTATTACGATAATCCCGTCGGAATTGACCCGTCATCCAAAAAAGAAATCATAAATTATTCCACCGCCGAAGAGTTGCTCATTTTAGCCCGAGAAATAATAAACAATTATCCGGAAATTTTGGAAATAACTTCCCTCCCGCGATACGACATCAAAACGTCTTCCGGCGGTTACAACCACACAGCCATAAGCACCGACAAATTTCTTTCCGATGAAAATGAAAAACTTTTGTGCCAAGGCGAGCCGCTTAAAATTCTGGGCGGCAAAACCGGCTCCACCGATTTGTCCAAGAAAAATTTGCTTCTAGTAACCGAACCGCCGAACAAAGTCGGACATTTGGTAACCATCGTTCTTTCCGCCGACGACAATTTTGAAGAAACAAGAAAATTAACGGATTGGATTTGCGAATCTTACGACTGGCCAATCAACGATAAAAACTTGACAAAATAGCTTTATTTAAAGCCCTATTATCACTTTTTCTGCTATCGCATTTTTTTGATAACTTAGAAACAAAAACTTCTGACGGAATTTATTCCACAGTCACCGATTTGGCCAAATTTCTCGGCTTGTCCAAGTCAATCCCTTTACAGTCGGCGATATAATAAGCCAGCAGTTGAAGCGGAATGACATTGATTATCGGGGCGAGGAAATCGCTAGCTTTGGGAACTTGGATTATAAAATCGGAAAGATTTTCTATCCTTCTGTCTTTTTCATTCGTTATGGCGATGATTATCCCCTTTCTGGCTTTTATCTCTTCCATATTGCTTAAAATTTTATCGTAGGTTTTGTCTTTTGGAGAAATGAAGACCACCGGCATATTCTCGTCCACTAAAGCAATCGGCCCGTGCTTCATTTCGGCGGCCGGATAACCTTCCGCGTGAATGTAAGAAATTTCTTTGAGCTTCAGCGCTCCTTCCAAAGCCACAGGGAAATTCATCCCCCGTCCGAGATAAAGAAAATTTTTGCTGTCTTTGAATTTTGGGGCGATTTTCTTTATTTTGTCCGCTTGGCTTAAAACTTCTTTTATTTTATCCGGTAGGCTCCCCAGTTCCGCCAGCAATTTTTTATCAAGAGGCATTTTCTTTTCCTGCCTTATATACAAAGCCAGAGTCAGCAAGGCGACGATTTGGCAAGTGAAAGCTTTTGTGCTGGCCACCCCGATTTCCGGCCCGGCGTGAAGGTAAATTCCCGAATCAACGGCTCTGGCGATGGTTGAACCAACGACGTTGACTATGCCCAAAGTTTCAGCGCCTTTGCTCTTGGCTTCCCCCAAGGCGGCCAGCGTGTCGGCCGTTTCTCCCGATTGGGAAATGGCGACAACCAAGTCCCCTTTTTTTATTATCGGACTTCTGTATCGGAACTCGGAAGCGTAATCCACTTCCGCGGGAATTCCTGTTTGCTGTTCCAAAATAAATTTTCCCATCAAGGCCGAATGCCAGCTCGTTCCGCAAGCGGTTAGTATGATTCTCTTGATTTTTTCCGGCTTGATTTTAAGAGTCAGCTTTATTTTATTTTTCTTTATCCGGCCTCTTAGCGCATTACCGACGGCTTCCGGCTGCTGGAATATCTCTTTGAGCATAAAATGCTTGAATCCGCCTTTTTCTATTTCTTCCAAATCCCAATTTATCTTGTTGATTTTTTTGTCCAACTTTTTGCTCGCCTCGCTGGAGCCATCGGGGCGAAGCGGGCCGTTAATGTTTTTTATCGCATAATTATCGCCAGCCACGACGGCCAGTTCGTTTTCATCAAGATAAACGATTTGACGAGTGTGGTTAAGCAGGGCGGAAACATCCGAACTCACAAACATTTCCTTTTTCCCCGCGCCAATCACCAAGGGAGAGCCATATCTCGCGGCTATTATTTTATTTTCTTTTTTATGAATAATCGCCAAACCATATGCGCCTTTAAGCAAAGGCAGAGTTTTTGCCACCGCCTTTTCCAAGTCGCCGTCGTAAAATTTTTCCACCAAGTGGGCGATTGCTTCGGAGTCGGTTTGGGAAGCGAATTTATGGCCTTCTTTTTGGAGCAATTCTTTTAAGGCCTGATAATTCTCTATGATGCCGTTATGGACGACTGCGATTTCTCCCCGGCAATCCAAATGAGGATGGGAATTGATTTCATTCGGTTCGCCGTGCGTCGCCCATCTGGTGTGAGCGATGCCAAGGCGCATTCCGCCCAAATTCGTCTGAACGGCTTTTTCCAATTCGGCCACTTTCCCTTTTCGCTTGAACACGACCAAATTTTCTCCGTCGGACACACAAACGCCGGCGCTGTCGTAGCCCCGATATTCAAGCTTTTTTAATCCGCCGATAAGCAAAGGAATGGCGTCTTTATTTCCAATATATCCAAAAATTCCGCACATTTATTTATAGTAACACGAAAAAAATAAAAAAAGTTTCAGATAGAAACATTATAAAACGGCGGGGATTGCTCCATTGAACCCTTATTTTGAGCATTTAGCTCATTTGCAAAGAGTTTAAGGTGTCTCTCTAGTGCGCTTTTTTGTTGAGAAAAAACATTATCAGAACAAGATAGATATTGACCAAAATTTACTAACTGCACCAAACTATCATTATTCTTTTCTATTGGTCCATCTTTCTTTTTTGATTTGCAGTAAAAAATCACTTTCTTGGGTGAAATTGGCATGAATATCCAAAAATCTTTCTCGCCAATTTCCCACCAAGGGACAAAGCGTAAAATAGTTTGGCGTTCAAAATCTAAAAATATCACAGGGTTATCAGATACCACGAGCTCGTCAGTACTGTTTTCTGGGATTTCAAGAATGTGCAAATTACCCCTATAAATTTTTTCGCCGATATCAGACGCGATAATCAACGACAATAACAATCGTTGTGGCTTGCCACCCTCTACTCTTGTATTTGCAGTGCCATTTTGTAATTGTTTATATGTTATACCAATATCATTATGAGCAACTTTTCGCACCAAGACTTCTTTGTTGCCAAAATCAGAGTGATCTATAAGTTTATTGGAATATCCAATCGAAAAAAATCGTAAGAGATAATCGTGGAATAGTGGCACTCTTGTTATTTGATGACCCATAAAAACCGCAAGAGTACTTTCTTCCAAAAAAGTTAAATCCAAAAATGTGAATGTATTGATATGCTTAATAATATCCGAGGCTTTACTCTCCAAAACTTCAGCAAATAATTTTTTACGCACAAAATCACTAGGCAACCCTTTTGTTTTTCCAATATCCCAATCTGTCTCACCGGCTATACTATTGATTGCCACTTTCTCAATAGAATTTTTACTTTTTGACCAACAAAATATACTGCCTTTATCTGTTCCTGTTTCAGCCACACGCCACCTTTTCAATAAAAGTCTAGGAACATAATGATCAAATACTCCCGTCTCGCCAGTATTTAAGTAAACCCTTGATTCAAAATAACCAAAGAAGCTCATTATTGAAAAAATGAGTTTTGCCGACCACTGCTTCCTCCCTAAACGCTTACGAAAGACAAAATTGCGGAACTTATTTCCAGCTTTATAAAAAAACCAAATGAAGAAATTAATCTTACTATTGCTCATGTGAACAACTTTACTTTAAAGTTTCAGCTTCTGTTTGCCTATTAATTAGCAAGGGCTGTCCTCGCTAAATATCAAGCAATATTTTCAGGGTCAACCTCGTTGCGTTTTTTGAACGGCATTTGAGGTTTCTGTCCGATCAAGACATAGAGGAAAATTGACTGTGCAATCCAAGCGAGCAAGGAAACCCCCGCTACGCCTAAAATAAGTATCAGTGAAAATATTCCCCAACTCCCATCGTAAGATGGTTTCTTCAAGAGGATTTCAAAATTATCTGAATTAGAGATTGCGCCAGTATCACGGGCTATCGCGTAGTCTAACTTGAACTGCTCTTTGTCTAATGTTTTTGATGGATCGAGACAAACGAAGCGACTTATTTCCGTTCCACTGTCGCTAACAAAAGATAATTTTCCATAGTGGTATAAGTCGCTCCCTTTGATGTCTCCTCTTAACACTCCATCCACACTACATTTGATTTGATATGTGCTTGCGTATTCATTGAGTGTCGGCTTTTCTTTCCAAGCACCTGCGCTTACAATTACAAGCAAGAAAATAATGACAAGAATGTGGGCGACTTTTAGAAGTCTATACCACCAATGATTTCTTAAATTTTCTTTTGAAAGTGTCGTTTTCATATTCCAAGGGGGTTATTCGGATTTTCTGACGGAAACTTTGAAAAACATTCTTGTCTTTGCTGTGCTTCAACATCTACACCATCTCCAATACCGATAGGGTCTTTGAGTTTATTGAGACAATCTTGTAGCGAAGAAGCATTACCGTTATTGAGCAACCTAACTTCAAAATATGGGTCTGGTGGCACATCTTTTCCGCTATCGGTTTTATTTACCCACTCATCTAATTCTTTATCTGTCTGTTTTGGTATTTCACACAATTTCTGCAGTAAAAAATTCTTTTCGCCTGTGTACTTACCTTTATCGTCAAAATCTTTATCGGTAAAGTAAAGTTTCATTTTTTGAGAACCCAAACCGACAGCCCCAAAGAAGCTGTCAAAAAATCCGCCTTTGTTTATTTCAATATCTTTTGCGGAAAAGGTTTTTGCATTTCCCTTTAGACAAACAACTTCTACTTTTTCGGTAACATCACTGTAAACAATGGTGTCTAAATACTGACCTGCTTCCCAGTTACGCCCCGCTTCTAACTGCAAGTCGTATTTATAATCGTGATAGAAAAAACCGACGAGAGCGCCGACAACTAATCCCAAAATTAAAAGACTTGTTCCTTTGTTCATAAAAAGTATTTTATATCTTTCTTGTATAAGTCGGCGAATCTCTTTAATTCCATTATATCCAACCTTTGCTCACCAACCTCAACTCGTGAGACATACGACTGTGTGCGTCTCAACTTTTTAGCGACCTCTATCTGTCATAAACCTGCTTCAAGCCGAGCTTTCCGCAGTTTTCCGACAAAATCGCTATATTCCTTTGTTCGTATTGTATCTACCATAATACTATCAGCGTATATGCTGGATTGCAATACCTAAACTTTGCATATTGTGATAAACTGAATTTTTGCTACCGGCGAAGCAAAACCAAAAATTTCCTTTCCATTTTTTGACGGCTCTGTACATTCCCACCTTTCGGATTCGGAAGTTTCTTTCTGCGGTGAGGGAGGGATTCGATTTTCTTATGGAAAATCCCGGGGAATGACGTTAGGTCATTCCCTTCGAATCCCTCCCTCACTCGTAAAATATATTCGCTTCGCTCATTATTTTTCGGTGAGGGAGGGATTCGAACCCTCGATACGGAAATTAACCCGTATAACAGGTTAGCAACCTGCCGCCTTCAGCCGCTCGGCCACCTCACCAATGCTTATTTCTGCTTAACCATAAAATCAAACTCAAGATAACACAAAAAACTTTAATTTACAAAAAATTACGTAATATCGACATCGAACGTCGATATTGGAAAAATTAAATTTGATTATTATAATTTTCTAAGTAAAATACAAATATATGAAAAATAAAATAATTTTATGGGCAATCATTATAGTTGTCGTTATCGGTTCAATTTTTGGCATCGTTAAGCTGGCGTCAAAATCTCAAACTCCCGGCTCGGATAATTTGGCTATTACCGTTTCCGCCATCAATGATGACGAAAATATCAAGGGCGACAAAGAAGCCTTGGCGACTCTGATAGAATACAGCGACTTCCAATGCCCCGCCTGCGGTTCTTATTATCCGATTGTCAAAAAAGTCAGCGAGGATTTGAGCGCGAAAGTAAGATTCGCCTATCGGCACTTTCCTCTTCCCCAACACAAAAACGCCAAATTGGCGGCCACTGTCGCCGAAGCCGCCGGAAAGCAAGGCAAGTTTTGGGAGATGCACGATTTGATTTTCCAAAACCAATCCGACTGGTCGGAAGAGAAAAACGCGGCGATTTTTTTCGCCAAATACGCCCAGGACATCGGCCTTGATCTGGCCCGATTTCAAACCGACATCGCTTCCGACGATATAAAAGCCAAAATAGAAAATGATTACAAAAGCGGAGTCAAAGCCGGAGTCAACTCCACCCCGTCTTTTTTCTTAAACGGCAAAAAAATGGATAATCCCCGCAATTATGACGAATTTAAAAATTCTATTGAACAATCTCTTGGGCAGTCCGACTAAAAAAGTTGTCTTTATCGGCCTGTTTTCTTTCCTCGGCCTCATTGACGCTTCTTACTTGGCGGCCAAGCATTACACCGGTACAATTCCTCCTTGCTCTATTGTCAAAGGATGTGAAGCGGTCACTACTAGCCAATACGCGACTATCGGCTTGCCCGCCGTGGAGGGCGGAATATCGGTGGCGCTTCTCGGAGCGATTTATTATCTTGCCGTTCTTGTCATTTCCATCGCTATCATAGATACAAAAAGCGACCGACTTAAAAAGTTTCTAGCCGGATTTTCCGTCATCGGACTGCTGGCTTCAATTTGGTTTATCTCTTTGCAGTTATTCGTGATAAAAGCCCTCTGCCTTTACTGCCTCGTTTCGGCGTTTTCTTCCGCCGCTATTTTCCTAACGGCATTTTTTCTCAAAAAAGACATTGTCGCTCGTTGATTTGCAAAATTGCGTTT
>Ga0209212_1006813_pt1 | contig 12914 bp, 8 predicted proteins | sample RifGroC2_FD_183996 | JGI IMG/M metagenome (GOLD analysis project Ga0209212, IMG submission 183996) | Groundwater microbial communities from Rifle, Colorado, USA - Groundwater C2 (SPAdes) (version 2) | ecosystem: Environmental > Aquatic > Deep subsurface > Groundwater | place: Rifle, Colorado...
CAGCAAACACTCTTGTGCTATAATTTGTTTTGTGAGAAACCATTAAGCAAAGGAGTGACGCCGATGCAGAATATAAAAATAACTCAGATCGAACCAGTCGTTAGAAAACGTGGTAATGACCTTACTTTTATTATATTCGATTTCTTGACAAAATTCAAGTTAAAAAATATCTGCGACCGATTTCACATTCAAAAAGAGCAGGGTCATAGTGCAATCGAGATTCTATTCATCGTATTGTCGATGCCTTTCATGCTCGTGACCAGCATCAACGCGATTTTTCGCAGCGAATTCAAATGGGTCAACAAAAGGGTTGATAAATGCAGTATTTACCGTTTTTTGAGCGATAGCCGATACGATTGGCGAAGGCTGATTTACAGGATTTGCCTGATATTTACGCGACTTTTTCCCGCAAGCGACGAGACGGCATTCATTATCGATGATACGGTGGTCAAAAAAGAAGGCTATAAAGGCGAAAAAATAACGAAAGTTTATGACCACTGCAGCAAGCAATTCCATTATGGTTTCAAGCAGGTTGTGTTAACTTATTGTGATGGAAAAAGCGTTATTCCGGTAGATTCGAGCCTTCACGGAGAAAAGAGCCTTAAAGGCAAGACTGACAAGCAATACATGAAGCCAAGAAAATCCGGGACCGCGGGCGCTAAACGGGCAAAGGAACACACTTTAGACAAACTGACCAGCGCTTTAAAAATGGTCTGCAGAGCCATTAAAGAGGGTTTAAAAGCGAAATACGTGATTTTTGACAGCTGGTACGCATCGTCGTTTGCGTTTATTAAGGGCATGATCGCGAATGGTTTGATCGTAATGTGCGCCATGCCAGTCAACAGAAAGTGTGTTCACAGGCAGCAAAATATAAATATTTCGAAAGTGCTGGCGTTCCTGAAAAACGGCAAAAAGCCCAAAAGATGCGCTGCCCGAAGCCTTAGATACTATGAAACCACAATTGAAATGCCCGAATTGGGCATAGTTAAACTTTGCTTATGTCGGAAAATAAGCCACAAGGAATGGAAAGCGATAATCAGCAAGGATGTTTCGATGTCTGCTCTCGCAATTATGAAGGTATATGCTTTAAGATGGTCCATAGAAGTGTTTTTCAAAGAGGCGAAAACCCTTTTAAGGATGGGAAAATGTCAGTCGGTCGATTTCGACGCTCAAATAGCGAACATCAGCATCAGTCTTCTACTTTATATTGTCATGGCCTATTATCGACGAATAATGGAAGTTGATACGACCGGAACTCTATTTGAGATCGTAAAAAAGGACATCTATGAAAAAACTATCGCAGAAAACCTCTGGCAATATTTCGTTGAAACTATTGAAATAATTTTCAAAGAACTTTACGACGAAGGAAAAACTATCGTGAAAAAAATCAAAAACACTAATGTTTTCAAAACCATCAAAAAATAGCAAACCGATTTCGGAAAATTACTTGAATGCCTTAATTAATTGTGATAAAACCTGTTTATAATGGTTTTCAGGTGCGAAACTTAAGTAAGTTAAATTGCAATTTTATATACTGACAGCAGGTTTATTCCTTACACCCATGGGCGTCTTTATTGATGGTAAGCCATGCCGCGCAGCCGGTGCTGTTTTGCGGAATTGTGGCTTCGCCTACTATACTTACTATAACGCACGCAATACCGACGCCGGCAATGCTGGTTGTTACCGCTTTGTATTTAGCATCGGTAACGCCGCCGGATACGGCGCCAAGTTGCTTATCGGAAAGTTCCGGATTGGAGTTGGCGGTGTCGGATAATTCGGCGCGCGCCTCGAAAAGTTCTTCGGCGTTAAAGTTGAACCCTGCGGCTTTAGCCGTCTGGATAATTTTTTCGGCGGCTTCGTTTTGCGTTTCGGGCTTAATGCTTTCCATAGCGGCTAAAAAGTTTTTTCTGACGGTTTCGTCCTGTTCTACTTTGCCAAAAAAATTTTTAACGTTTTCTTTGCTCATTATTTCTCCTTAATTGATGCAGATTATAAAAACAACCGGATCGAACCGGTCGTTAAGAACATCGTGCTGACAATATTTATTATATTCTATTTTTTTACAAAATTCAAGTTAAACATTATATGCGGCTGATTCAGAAAAGTTACTTGAAAGCCCGAATTAATTGTGATAAATCCTTTTTATAAGAGTTTTCAGGCGCAAAACTAAAGTATAGTAAGCGAAATTAGTTAGTTAGTTAATTTTGATTTTTAACTCTTAATATGCTATAATAAAGAGAATTTTTTCAACCGCCGGTCGGAAAAATCAGCTGGACTAACTTAGTTATCATGTAAAAATGAAAAGATGACCTTGAAAGGTAATTTTAAAAATTTAATTAATTTTATGAAACTGGCGTCTGAAAAATATATTGGAAAGTACTTAAGCAGCAGGCAACGGAGAGCGATAAATGAAAAAAGGATTCTTCTCCCTGGGTTTTACAGGCCACGTGCTGGTGGCTGTAATATCAGCCGCGTTTTTAGCGGAAATATTCGAGAACGCTTTTATGAACCTCATAAGAAGCCTTTTCCCGACGGATATCGTACTCGAAAAAATTTACGGTTCGTCCCCGGGCGGCTCGGATATCACCATAGCCAATATCTTGCTTGCGACAATACTTTTATGGCTCTACTGGCGTATAAGGCCTATATCGAAATTTCTAAAAACATCTGACGAGCGGTTGAGGGAACCCGCCCTTCAAAGATTTAACGCCATTTATAAGACCATCATCATTTTTTTCATTTTAAGCTCGCTCTGCAATTTATGGTGCTTTCTGTATAAGAACTACGGCAATCCCGCGTTCTCTTATTCATATATGCCGTATTTCCTTGCAGGCGAGCTTTTCAGGTTTTACTACTCGACATATTTTACGGTGCTGTATCTCGAGCCGCTTCTTTTTTTAAATGTAGCTGCCGGATTTTATGATGATAAAACGCTTTACGCGAAGAAAAAAGGGCTCGCCCTGAGCATAAAAGCGAAACTTTATTTAATGATATTCAACCTTCTCATAATTCCGATGATCATGATCGCATGTTACGCTTTTTTAATTCCGGTACCCTATTTCGCGGCGGCCGACCTCGATAAAGTGATCAAAAATTCGCAGACATTTTTATTCGATCTCAGAAAATGCAAAGTATATACAACGATAATTATTATCGTGTCGCTGACCTACGCCATCGGCTATCTTGAAATGCTTTACAAAAGCATTAACAGGCCCCTGGACACGCTTCTGAAGAAAATGGAACAGCTCGCCTCGGGCGATCTCGCCGTCAAGACGACCGTTCTATCCGACGATGAAATAGGAACGCTTAAATATAATTTCAACGTAATGGTGGAAAGCCTCGCTGAACGGGAGCGGCTGCGTGAAACGTTCGGCAAATTCGTTTCCATAGAAATAGCCAGGCATCTTATGGCCTCGGATAAAATAGACCTTGGCGGCGAGGACATAGAAGCGACGATACTATTTTCGGATATCAGAAATTTTACCGCGATGAGTGAAAAAATGACCGCGCGCGAGGTCGTCAATTTTTTGAATGAATATTTTTCTTTTATCACGGAGCCTATCATGCAAAATAAAGGCGTCATAAATAAATTCATTGGCGACGCCGTCATGGCGTTATATATCCCGCATCTGGGCTCGACCGATCACGTAGCAGACGCGGTCAGAAGCGCCGTCGGAATGCGCGAGAAATTAAAACTATTCAACGAACTGAAAAAAATGCCTGTAGAGGTCAGTTTCGGCATCGGCATACACACCGGCGTCCTTGTAGCCGGTAATATCGGGACCCCTGCGCGGCTCGAATACACCGTCATCGGCGACACGGTCAATGTCGCATCGCGAATAGAGTCTGAAAATAAAACTTTCAAATCCGATATTCTGATCAGCGAAGAAACTTTTCTTAAACTCGGCGATGATCCTAAGAAATCGCACACGTTCGAAAAGTGCGAGCCTGTTTCGGTTAAAGGCAGGCAAAAGCCTTTGATACTTTATAAAATCGTATAAATCGGGAATAGACCAGGAGCGGCCGTTACAAAATAATGAACGAAAAATATGAGATCAGGCTTTTAAATCACGCGGAAGCCGAAGCCTTTAAAAATATGACCTACGGACGGTATAAACCGTTCATTGCCTGGATGGACAATGTTCTCGGAAGACTTTTTGCGGTCGGGCTTTATTGCGAAGGCCGGCCGGCCGGGCTTCTTCTCGCCCTCTGCCTTTCATCGGGAAAAAAAACCGATATACTTTCGATATTTATCGAAAAAGAACACCGCGGTCAACAAATCGCGATTGAAATGCTTTATTTTTTGACGGATAAATGCCGTGAGGCGGGAATTAAAACCATAAGCGCTTTTTATTTTAACGATCGTCCGTTCGTGCCGGTCATAAATAATTTATTGGATAAATGCGGATTCGCCCCGGCCGAGCTGGAAGTGTTTTTCTGCAAATGCGATAAAAATTTCGCGAATATGCCGCTGATCGAATATACTAATCTGCCGGCCGGCTTTGAAACGTTCAACTGGAAAGATTTTGACCCGGTATCGAAGGAAAGGCTCAGGATCGAATGGCAAAGTAAAGAATGGTTCGACGAAAAGCTTTCGCCTTTTACGGGCGAAAAGACCATGGTCGACGGATTAAGCCTCGGGCTTCGCAGGGGCGATGAGATCGCCGGCTGGACCATATGCAATTATTACAGCGAGGACACCATATTATATACCTCTATTTTTATAATGCCCGAGCTGCAGGGTACGACTCTAGGCATCGCCCTGCAGATGATCTCGATCAGGGCGCATTTGCTTACCGGTCTCGCCCTGAAATATCCTTTCGGCCTGTTTCAGGTAAGATACGATAATTCAGCGCGGCTTAAAACGGTCAAGAAAAAATTCGCGAAATACTCCGTAGAACAATACGATCAGATAATACGCAAAAAAGATCTACAGTAAAATAGCCGCCGCAAAAAGTCTCAGGATAAATGGCTCATATAAAACAGTTCAGGATAAAATAGTTAAAAAATAATATCTCATAATAAAATTTATAAAGTTAAAAGAGCCCGCATGAAACTAAGCATTGAAGATAAAAAGAAAATAGCCGCGAAAGCATCTTTTTTAGAAGATCGGATCGCGGGGTTCGTCAGGGCTTCGGGCGGCGGCGGCGGCGGACATAGCGCAGGCGATAATACCGGATCCGAACTTTTGCAAAGATGGAAAAAGTTAACATCGGACGGCTCCGACAATAAAGGATTCGAACGCCGTCTGAAACTCGCAGGAAAAAGTTCGGATGAAATGAGCGAACTTGCAGGCCCGGTCATATGGAACGACGAAAAACCTCTGCCGGAATGGATCTCAACGCTCGAAGAATTTTTAGAAACACTTCCGGCCTCTTACGATAAAATTTGCGAAACTCTGCCGGCGCAAACTCTGACAAGCGATCATGACGAGCCTTTTCAACACGTCTGGGCGCCGTGGCTGGCGCTTTGCCATAAATTCTTCAAAGCCGAAGCGGGAAAGGCACGCGCTTTATTAAGTGAAAAGGCCGAAGCTTCGTGGCTCAGCTATATATTAAATTTAATGAATAAAGAATTCATTCTATGCCTTAATTCGGCGTTCGATCTGATTAGATACGATGGTTTCGACTTTTTAAAAATGCCATCTGCCGCTTCGTTTCCGCCGGGCTCGAAAACCCGCTACGATAATTTTTGCCGCGCCATGCTCGAAGGCGGCTGGCTCGATTTTTTCAAAAGATATCCGGTCGCGGCCCGGCTCATATCAGTTTTTTGCCGGCAGCAGGCGCTTTATTTTGCGGGCGCGCTTAAAGATCTCGAAAAATACGCCGGCAGTATCAGCGATACCCTCAACGGCGGAATAGATTTCGGCATCGTAAAAGATATGGAGACCGGCCTTTCGGACCTTCATAACGGCGGCAAAAGCGTTATCAGGTTTGAATTTGAAACCGGCCGCGCGTTTTTTTACAAGCCGCGCTCTGGCGAGATCGATACGCTATGGACCAGCATTTTAAATTGGCTCGCATCGAAAATGAGCGGCGTAAAATTCAAAACGCCCGTTCACGCCGATTTCGGCGCGCGCACCTGGGTCGAAAATATTCCGGCTTCAGATTTAAGCAAAATAGAAGACGCGCACGCTTTTTATTATAAGGCCGGCGCTATATTAGCTTTGAGCTATACTCTCGGCGGCACGGACTTTCACCAGGAAAACCTCATAGCCTGCGGCGGCGAACCCGTTTTAATAGACCTGGAAACGCTCCTCAACCCGCTGGTAAAACCTTTCAATTATATCAACATGAGCGGCGACGATAAAAAACTGTATCTCGATCTCGAGCACGACTCGGTTTTAAGGACCTGCATGCTGCCGCTGTGGATGCCCGTCTCAAAAGACGTTTCAAGGGATTACGGAGCGCTTACGCCCGACGATAACGCTTCTTATTCAAGCCGGGAGTGGCTCGACGTCAACACCGACGCTATGAGGCGCGATTATGTCGATCGTAAAAACAATCCATCGCCCAACGTCCCGCGCATCTATGGAACCCCCGTCAGCGTGATAGAATACAAGGACGATATTATAAAAGGATTCGAAGACGCGTATAAACTAATTATGAATAACCGCGCGGAGTTTTTAAGTGAAAACGGGCCGCTCAAAAAAAAAGGCGGCGCACGCATGCGTTATTTAACAAGGCAGTCGCAGGTATACGCCGATATGATCGACCGGCTGAGATCGCCCGCCCTGATGCGCGACGGCGCGGCTTTTTCGATAGAAGCCGAAGGACTCGCCAGGCCGTTTTTAAACGACGCGGCCGAAGAGCGTATAGAAGCCGTCTGGAAGGTATTCGACGCCGAAAGGCGAGCCGTGCTTTCATTGAATATTCCATTATTCGAATTTACTTCCGCCGGACTTGCGGTTTTCGACGCCGCCGGTGAAATTCTCGGCGATTATTATTTAGAAACCGCCATAGAACAGGCCGAAAGACGCGTCATGAAATTGAGCGCCGGCGACATGGAATTCCAGTCGAATATGATAGACGCATCGCTTCTGTGCAGGTTTCCCGGCGAAAAAAATAAAAATACTCCGCTTAAAAAGAAGAACAACGAAGCCGCCCTTAAATTACCGCCGATCTCAGAAAAAGAATATATAGAAACGGCCCGGCTGATTGCCGAAGAAATAGCCCGAAGAGCGGTTTACAGAAAAGGAAAGCCGCAGTGGCTCACGCTTAAAACCGATCCGGCTAATCATATCAATTATATCGGGCCGGTCGATATAACTTTATACGAAGGAATCTCAGGTATCGGCCTTTTCCTGTGCGCGTACGAAAAACTGACGGGCGATAAAACCCATCACGAGCTTGCCGTGAACTGCTTTTCGGATATCAAAGAAATGTTAAACGACGGAGCCGCCGCCGCCGCGAAATCATCGCCCGGCTACTGCGGTGGAATGCCAGGCATTTTATGGGCGCTCTATAAATCGGGAAATTATATCCGAAACGAAGAATTAACCGCGGCTGCTGAAAAAGGCGCAAAACTGCCGGCCGCCTCCTCGCTCGAAAACGACGGCGCGCCTGATATAATCAGCGGCGCGGCTGGAACGGCGCTTGTAATTATGAGCTTATACGAAGCCGGCGGCGAAGAAAGCCTCCTGGAGATGGCAGCAAGCTGCGCCGAAAGTTTGATTAAAAAACGGTTCAAATACGATAAATGGAAATTGTGGCCGTCGAGCCACGCCCGCAGGCCTCTCACCGGCTTCGCGCACGGCGCGGCGGGATACGCGCTGGCGCTGGCTAAAGCCTACGAGCTCACGCGTGCCGCGGCGTTCAAAGAAGCCGCGCTCGAAGCCGTCGATTACGAAGCTTTCAGCTATATGCCTGATTATAACAACTGGCCGGATTTCAGGCATAACCGCGACCTGAAACCCGGCGAAACGGCTTTTATGGCCGGCTGGTGCTCGGGCGCGCCCGGCATAGGTCTTGCCCGGCTCAAAATGCCGCATGAATTCCACGACCGGCGGGTGAAAAACGATATTGAAAACGCTCTTGCATTCACGCTGGGGTTCAAATCCTTCAGCGGATCGCGCGACCATTTATGCTGCGGCGGCGCCGGCCGCGTCGATTTTTTGATCGAGGCCTCCCTGGAACTCAACAGGCCCGAGTTAATGGAAGAGGCTAAAAAACAATTTTCATTCATAGTTAACAGAGCCTCGCTCAACGGCAGTTACACGCTCCCGGTCGAAGAATCGAAATCGATCTTCACTCCGGGTCTTTTCACGGGGCTTTCGGGCATAGGCTTAACGGCGCTCCGGCTTATCGATCCGAAATCGATTTCGAGCGTCCTGGTCCCCGGGCGATTATAAAAAGGCTTTTGAATCAAGCGCTTTATCGAGTTTAGCGGCGCCGTCCGGCGAAGCCATTTCATCTATGGCGAGCGATGCCATGCATACGATCGCGGCCGTCGTAAAATCGCCGCGTAAAAATGTTTTTCTGTGCTTTTTATCGAAAACTTCAACGTTCAAAGCCGCCGCGCGCAGTATTTCGCACATCGCGCCGAACGCCCCGTCCGAAAGGGGCGGCGTTCCCTTATAATTATTAATTCGTCCGGCCGGATTAATTTCAGGCGGCCTTTCGATACCGCAGAATTTAAAAAACAACGAGCTGTCATAGGCGCCGAACGCCTCGCATATTCCGGCGTAATCGGCTATAAGTTCGTCGTGCGCGTGATTTCTCATGGAACCCAGGCATCTTTTAGTGAAATAATGCGCCGATTCGTGGCCTAGCCTTATTTTAAGCGAATACCCGCGCCAGGCCGATTCTTCGAAACCGGCTTCGGCCGCGGAGATGCCGCTGTAAGGCCCGTCGCTCAGCAGTAAAAACCTGTCCTGATAGCGGCTTTTTTCAACGGCCGGATCTTCAGGCGCCGCCAGACCGAAAGGGTCTTCAAGCTCGCGTTTGTTTTTAAAGGCGATGAAGCGTTCGCAGTTGTTGTAGCCGCTTATGGCGCAGGCGCCGGTCGATGGCGGAATATCGGCCGGTTCGTTTTTAAACGCAAGGGCGCGGAACAGCGCCGTGAAATCATAGCGGTTTTTAACTATCAGTACTGGAATGGGCCCGGCCGGCGTTTCATGTATGATCAGTTCGAGCTCACCGGGCGCCTCGAGCGTTAGAGCTGATTTTGAAACAACGTTGCATGGCGGAATTTCAGCTCTGACGGCCGCGCGGTATTTTTCATTAGAGCTGATCCCTTTTTCAATCGGAAAATTAAACTGCGGAATATGATTTTTAAGGGCGCAAAATACTCCCGATTTTAAGGACTCATCGAGGTAATCCCGCCATACCGATACAAACTCCTCTTCGGGCAGCGGAAGTTTTTCGATAAGCCCGGGTGAATAAATAAACGCGTTCGCGAAATAATTATTTAATTCGTCGCTGATCGATAAATTTATCATAACTATAAACTATCATACTTTCAAGATATTGTCATCAAATATTTAATGTGTACTATTCAACGCGAATATTTTGTGAAATTAAATTCGTATATTATCGTATATTATATTCGTAATTTAAATTGATATAGTTCGTTAAAATATGCTATAATCTCCTCTAATGAAAACTAAGCAGGATATCTATCAGCAAGGAAAACGTTAAACATGTTCGCTAAATTTGAAATAGATCCTTTTGTTTCAGGCGTTTTTCAAAAAAAACATCTTACTCTTTATATAACGCTGCACAAAAAAAGACCGGGGATGTTCAAATGAATCATAAATTCTAAAGGAGTTACCGCATGATTAAAATCTCTAAAGTTATTATTTCAATTTTATTTTTTGCGTTGTTATCGACGGGTTGCTTAAATGGCGATGATGCCGCTGTAACGACCGCCGCCAGGCCCGGTCAGCTTCCGATCAATCTCGATACAGTCAAGCAGCAGATAATCGAGTACCGCGACTCCGGCAACTGGAGCAGGGACATCGACGAGGCGGGAGACAAGGGCGTCGCTCTGCTGCGCGCGGCTTATAACCAGAATGACACGCAGGCTGTTGTTTTCGACATCGACGAAACAACTCTGGATAATTATGAAAATTTAAAAGCTGACAAATTTGCCGTTGTCAAGGAATCGAGTGTCGCCTGGATGACGGGCGCGAAAGCTCCCGCCATCAAGGGAACAAAAAAAATATACGACGAGGCCGTCAGTAAAGGTATTTATGTATTTTTCATCACGGGGCGCGATAAAAGTCTGCGCGCCGCGACCGAGAATAACCTTAACATCGCGGGTTACACTAAATACGAAAAAATAGTCATGCACGAAACTACCGGCGAAACCGCACTCGTTTACAAGACGGCCGCCCGCGCCGCTTTAGAAACCGAAGGCTATCGAATTATTTTGAACGTCGGCGACCAGGAAAGCGATATTCTCGGGGGCCATTCGCTTTATACTTTGAAGCTGCCTAATCCCATGTATATTCTTTATTAAACGAACGCGCCGAACGGTCTTTTTTTTTGATTGTAATGATAAGGAACACTTATGAATTTATTACCGGTATGGTGTTAGCTTGATCGACGCGCGCCTGCGAAAAATCGGCGCAAAAACTTTACGCGCCGAAGAATTTCGCGCTTTCAAGAAAGCATACAGCGTGGCGCCGACGCGTGCGGCAAGGACCTGCCTTTATGGCGAAAACAGCCTCCGGGCGGCCGAAATGCTTGACAACACCGGCCGCCTCTATTCGTTTTACGGCAAATTCAAAAAGGCTATTGGATATTTCGAAAGAGCCCGGAAAATATTCGAGCGCGCCGCAGGCTGCGATCAGGACGCCAAATCGGCCCGTGAAAACGGGCCTGAGACCGGAAAAATAGCCGCAGCAAAGCTCGCCGCCTGTCTGGTGAACATCGGAAACGTCGATTACTTCAAAGGAAATTACGAAACGGCGCTCGAATATTATGAAAAAGCGGCAGGCCTTCTTGAACGCCTCTGCGGCGGATCCGACCAAGGTTCCGGCGCGCCCGAAGACATTCCGCTGACCGCCAGAATATCGAACGACATGGGCGTCGTCTATCTGAAACTCGGCCGCTTCGACCGCGCGCTCGAACTCATCGGACGCGGCCTGCAGCTCCGCTCGCGGCACTTCAGCCCGGATCATCCCACTACGGCGTCTTCATACAACAACCTCGGAAATCTTTACCTCGACATGGAAGAATACGAAAAAGCGCTCGAATATTTCGGACGCGCGCTTAAGATCAGGCGCGCGTGCTACGGGGCGTCGCACCCTTCTACCATGACGTCGGTCAACGACATCGGCGACGTCTATCTGGAGCTCGGAGAATATGAAAAGGCGCTCGAAAATTACAGCAAAGCGCTCAAGGTCAGATCAAGGGCGCTCGGAGCGCGTCATCCGGCCGTAGCCACCTGTTTGAACAATCTGGGCCTCGTGCACTCGAACCTGGGCGAATATGAAAAGGCGCTCGAATGCCACCGCCGTTCTCTGAAGATAAAACTATTCGCCTACGGCCCGAAGCATCCATACGTCGCCATAACATACCACAACATGGGAAGCGCATACTCAGACATGGGCGAATACGAAAAAGCGCTCGGCTGCTTCGAACACTCGCTCGAAATAGACCGCGGAATTTTCGGCGGCGAGCGCCCCAGGATCGTGGAGACGCACAATCATATCGCCGAAATATACGCCGCTACAGGGCGTTTCGACGATGCCGTCGAAGCTTACCAAAAAGTCGCGCTCATCATTGAAAAAAACGACAATCTGAAAAGCATCTATCTGGTATCCACTCTGTCCGCTGTGGGCAGGCTTTATCTCGAATGCGCCGATCTCGAAAACGCCGGCGAATATTTAGAGAAGGCCCTGAAGACCTCCGCGGGACTGCACGGCGAGAGCCACGCCGACACATCGCGATGCTATTTCGACATGGGGCTTTTGCGGCTAAAAATGCGCGATTATTCAGGCGCAGTGTCTTTTTTCAGCCGCGCCGCCGCAATCGACGGGGAGCAGGCGCCGGACGGCCCGAAGACCTCAGAATCCGAAAAATTTTCGGCGGACTTTCTCATTGGGATACTCAGCTTCAGCTCGGGCGATCTCATGAAGGCGCTGGAAGCCTTTGAAAAATGTAAAAGCCTGATCGCCGCCTCCACGGGCGCTTGTATAAAAGAGGGGCTCGAAGGCTTCCCGCAGGCCGTCGACGAATATATAGCGCTGATCAGGCGGAAATATCGCGACTGAAAGATTTACCGATTTTATTTGCGAACCTCGCCGCCGGGAAACGTTTTTTTAAAAAGTTCCCTGCAGCGTCTCAAAACCTCGCCTGAAGCCATTCCCCGGCACCTTTCAATGACGAGCATATCGTCGGTGACCCTGCCGCGGGCGTCGATGATTTTGAAAAAAAACCTCGTTACGCGGGCCCGGGCTTCGTCGCCGTCCCATTTAACGTAGTTTGCGTATCCGAGCTTCCGGATCTCGCTCTTCAAAGTATCGATGGCCGCGACTTTTGTTGTTCCGTGTTTCCAGATCAGGACAGGAGGCCTCTGCTGTACCGGCTGTTCGCAATATCCGTCCAAAATGTAAAAATGCAGGATCATAAAGCATAACATAAGATACAACCCGCATTTTAATAATTTTATCAATTTAAATTGTTTTCTCATAAAATTTTTGCTTTTAAATTCCCGCGCAAAAGTTAATATCGATTATTTGTTAAAAAACGCAAATATTAGCGATGCGTTTTGTTTTTTCACTAAATTTATAATACTACATATCTTCTTCATTATCAATTATTAATTAAAAATTATTAATTAAAATTGTCCGGTTAAAAAACTATTTTTGTTTCTGATAAAAAATCCCCGGTCTGAGAAAAGCCATTGATAAAAATTTATTAAAACTTAATTATTTTTAAAACTTCATTTAAAATTAATTTATATTG
>Ga0209212_1006816_pt1 | contig 12913 bp, 13 predicted proteins | sample RifGroC2_FD_183996 | JGI IMG/M metagenome (GOLD analysis project Ga0209212, IMG submission 183996) | Groundwater microbial communities from Rifle, Colorado, USA - Groundwater C2 (SPAdes) (version 2) | ecosystem: Environmental > Aquatic > Deep subsurface > Groundwater | place: Rifle, Colorado...
TGGGATCCGCCTCCCAGCACCACCGCGAGCTTCCCGCCGCAGACCTCTCCCGCGATATCCCGCATCAGGCGGGCGATGTTCCAGTAGCACGGCCCGGTGAGGCCGATGTCGCCGTAGTCGCCCTGGTGGGTGTCGAAGCCGAAATACCAGAAGATCAGGTCGGGACGGAACCGGCGGACCCGGTCGGGGAACTGGTGCGCCACCCGGGCGAAATAGTCGTCGTTGACCGATCGGACCGCGCCGGCCCGGCGGGAGTCGGGGAACCCCACGTCCACCTTCGTCTTGTCGGGGGATTCGTACTCCGTGCCGCAGAAGCAGACGTGGAGGATGTCCGCATCGTCGAGGAAGATCTCCCGCGTGCCGTCCCCGTGGTGGGCGTCGGTGTCGAGGATCGCGAACCGCCGGAGGCCGTACTTCTCCCGCAGGTTGACGACGCAGAGCGCGACGTCGTTGAAGCAGCAATACCCCCCGAAGGCGTCCCGCCCCGAATGGTGCCCGCCGGCGCCGATGAAGGCGAAGGCGTTGCCGATCTCCCCCGCGGCGATCTTCTCCCCCGCCATCACCACGCCGCCCGCCGAATGCCAGGCGGTCGAGCAGAGCGGATCCCCCTTCACCCCTTCGATCAGCCCGGGGGTGTGGACCTTCAGCACCAGCTCCCGCGATACGGGCCCCGGCTCGTAGAGTTTTACCCGGCCGCTTTGCAGGACCCCGTCCAGCGCCATCGGAAAATCGGCCAGGCGCGCCCCGACCGTCAGGTAGCTGCGTCGGGAAAAGGACGGGTGGTAGAAGACGCCGGCGGCGTATGGGGTCACCGATCCCCCCTTTCCGGCCGTCTCCCCCGGCTCCCGCTTACCCTCCTAATGGAGGTCCCGCGCCGCCGCAAGGGCCGCGGCATAGTCCGGCTCCTGGGCCACCTCCTTCACGTGCTGGACGTACCGGACCGTGTCGCTCCCGTCGACGACGAAGATCGACCGGGACAGGAGCTTCAGCTCCTTGATGAGCACCCCGTAGGCGGAGGCGAAGGAACGGTCCTGGTAATCCGAGAGGGTCTTCACCTTGTCGATCCCGGCCGCCGCGCACCACCGTTTCTGGGCGAAGGGGAGGTCGAGGCTGACCGTGAGGACGACGACGTTCCCCGGGAGTTTCGCCGCCTCCTGGTTGAACCGCCGCGTCTCCGTGTCGCACGTCGGCGTGTCGAGGGACGGCACGGCGCTGATGATCTTGACCTTTCCCTTGAAATCCGCGAGCGTGACCGGCGACAGCCCCGTGTCCACGACCCGGAAGTCGGGGGCCTTGTCCCCCGCCTTGATATCGGGCCCGAGAAGGGTCATCGGGTTCCCTTTGAACGTGATCACTCCCGTGCGCTCCTGCATGGCGGACTCCTTTTCCGTGGAAGAATGTACCCGCTGTTCATGATTTTGACGCGCGCCGGGGAAGAAGGTTTCCGTGCTCATTCGCGTTCCTCCATTCCCGTTTATGGAATAAACTGGGCGCCATGAGTCTTACCGGTTTCTTCCATTCCTACCCCGGCCTGTACGTGACGCAGGCATTCTTCCATTCGCTGGTCGCTTCCATCGTCGCCGAAATCGCGATCAAGGCCTGGGACGTCCGGGACCCCGCTGTCCGGCAGAGGGTCTTCCTCGTCCCTGTCGTCGCCCCGGTGTTCCTGCCGCCCCTGTTTCAACTCATCCACCCCGGGCGGGGTTCGACCTACTTCCGTTTGGGGACGATCTTCGAGAGCGGCAGGTGGCTGGAACTCGAGATGCTTGGAATCCATCCCGTGATGGGGGGGCTGTTGCTGGTCTTCGCGATCACTTCCCTCGTGTTCCTTTTCCAGGAACTCATCCCGATCTTGAGGCATTCGTTCGAGTCGGGAAAGCCGGAAAAAACCGTCGGCAAGGTCGATTGCCTGGAGGACCCGGCGATCCGCACGGCGATGGAAAGCTTTCCGGCCGTCCCCGCCGTTTTCGTCGTGGAAGACGACGATTTCCTGATCTACTCCACCACCGGGAAAAGCGCGGCGGTGTATGTGTCCTCCTCGCTCGTTACGACCCTCACGGAGGGAGAGCTGCGATCCGCGGTCGCCCACGAGATCTCCCACGTCGTCCGGAGCCGGCATCCGATGCTGGTCGCGGCGTACCTGCTTCGGGCGCTCATGTTCTTCAACCCCGTCGTCCTGATGGAGTTCCGGAGGGCGGCCCAGGAGGAGGAGAAGGTATGCGACGAGTTCGCCGTTTCCGTCACCCGGAACCGGCGCGGGCTGGTTCAGGCGCTCCGGAAGCTGTACCTGCAGCCCGAAGAGCCGCCGCCCCAAGGCCGGAAAACCCGCAAAACCGCGAAGGAAATCGAGGAGCGCAGCCACCGTCTGAACATCGAGAGCCGGATCTCCAGGCTGGAATCCGGGGAGAACCATGAATCCGGGTTCCGGTGGCTGGTACCCGCGGCGGTCACCGTGGCCGTCGTCCTGATCAACTACTTCATCGTGTAGCGGAGAGTGCCCATGAGGAACAAGGCGTTCGGTGCCCTGGCCTTCGCGGCGGGATTGGCGATCCTGGTCATCGCCCTGAAGGCGCTCAACTGGATCCCGCTGATCGCACAGAAGGATCTCATGCGCCGCTACGGGGACTTCGAGGAGATGCGAACGGCGCTGGCGATCCCGCAGGTATTCGTCCCCTCCTATTTCCCCGAAGACTTCCGGTGGCCCCCCACGGGGATCCTCGCGCAGGGGAAGCCGTACCCCGCCGTCATCATGGAATTCGAGAGGAGCGGGGAAGGGAAAACCAGGGAGGTCGGGATGATGATTTACCAGGCGGCCCGGGACGACTTCTCCCCGGGGGGACCGCTGCTGCTCTCCCGGGTCAGGGAGCAGGCGACCTATCCCCTGAAGGGGAGATCCGCGGTCCTCGAGGTCGGCATCGGCGTGAAAGGGGAACCGTGTTCGCGAATCTCCTGGCGGGAGAAGGATGTGCGGATCACCGTCCTTGCACTTTTGACCCCGTTCGAGTTGATGAAAGTGGCCGAAAGCATGCTCCAGTAGGCGTTTCCCCTCTGCCCGCCCCATCGATTTTCCCGGAAACTACGCTATTTCCCTCCCCCGGGTAGGGAATATTTCCCTCGAATCTAGGTATTTTCTCCAATTGTTCGCCCCAGGTCCATCCCCTAGAGTGGTTCGCAAGAACAGGAAGTACGCCCCGAACACCGAGACCGGAAGGGGGTACGGGAGATGGCGAGGCACAGCGGCGGAGACATCGTGGGCGCCGGGATGTACTGGAACCTCAAAAGCATGAACGTGGTGGGAATGAGAACGGAGGGGATCCTCCCCGGCGGGGAGGAGTCGAGCTATCGCCGTCTTCCGTTCTTCGTCCTGTTCCTGCTGATGACCGCCCTGGGGGGAGTGTATGTCCTGTTCCTGCCGGTGCTGATCATCTGCACGACGATCTACATGGTCGGAGTGAGAGTTTTCGGGAACCTCTTCCTGCAGATGAGGAAGAGCATGTCGTTCGGGTGGAGGCCCTCGGAAGCGTATCTCTCCGGCAAGGGGACGGCGAAGAAGGAAGCCAAGACGGGGAGAAAAGAAGGTTGACCGCACGGGAAACTCACAACGAACGCCCTGGAAAGGAGGCGCCAGATGCACACTCTCGTGGATTTTCTTACGCGCGTGAAGGGGGTGGAGTACATCCTCTCCGTTCTGACGATCACGGGTTTCGTCCTCTTCCTCGAGGTGCTGAAGCCGGCCCCGTTCAAGTCGCTGCGAAAATTGATCGGTGAGGACATCGCGTTCCTCCGGGAGGAGGGTTTCCGGAGCGCCCTCAAGACCGTCGGGCGTTTCGTCGCGGGGCCGTTCATCGGCCTTCTCTATGTCATCGCCCTGCCGTTCCTGTTTGTTTACTACCTGGCCGTGGAGCTCCACGGAATGGCCGCGGAGGGGATGGCCACGGCACTCGACGCGGTGGGCGCGAGCGCGGTCTTCGGCTGGAGGCCGAGCGAGGCCTACCTGGCGGGAAGAAAAGCGAGGAAGGCGGGAAAGGCGGAGAAGAAGGACGGGAAGCCGGAGAAAAAGGACGGCGACACATGAAAACGAAGGCCGTTTTGACCATCGCCCTCTGCTGGATGGTGGCGCTCGCGGCAAGCCTGTACGCCGGCGCCGAGGCGCCCTCCGCGCGACCGGCGTGTTCCCCGAAGGGCAAGATGCCCGGAAAGATGCTCCTGGGCTCCCTCGCCGACAAGTACGGGCCTGTGAAATACGACCACGAAAAGCATGTGGAGACGGCGGGAAGTTGCGCCGAATGCCACCACCAGCACGGAGGCGGACAGGCCCCCTCCTGCGGGGGGTGCCACACGATCGACGCGTCTTCCTTCAAGAAGAACGTGAATCTTGGCCGGATCCGTCCTTGCGGAGAATGCCACCCGGCGTCGTACGACGCCGGGAAACTTGACCGGCCGACGCTTTCGGCCGCCTACCACCGCGCCTGCATCAAGTGCCATCGGGAGGTGGGGAGCGTCGGCACGGACCCGAAGGGATGCACCGAGATGTGTCACGAGAGCACCGCGCAGGCCAAGGCACGGTAGGAGCCGGCCGGAGGATACGAAGGAAAATCCCAGGGGAGGATTTCTTCGATGGAAAAACCCGTGAAAGACGCCGGGGAAGGCAACGAACGGGCCGAGAGGAAGGACGGATGGAAGTCCGTGAACCGGAGGGATTTTCTCCGTGGCGTGGCGGTGGCCGGGGGGGCCGCGTTCCTCGGCACCCCGGCGGACGCCGAGGCGCTTCACGATCTCTCCGGTTGGCCCGACCGGATGGGAATGCTCACCGACCTGACGGAGTGCGTCGGATGCCGCACCTGCGAATCCGCCTGCAACGCCGCGAACGGTCTTCCGGCCCCGGAAGTCCCGTTCGACGAGAAATCGGTGTTTGAACGGAGGAGGCGGCCCACCGCGAGCGCGTACACGGTCGTCAACCGGTACGGCTCCCCGAAAGGCTCGGGGAACCCGATCTATCGGAAAGTGCAGTGCAATCATTGCGAAGAGCCCAGCTGCGCCTCGGCGTGCCCCGTGCGCGCCTACACGAAGACGCCGGAAGGTCCGGTGCTCTACGACAAGGACGTCTGCTTCGGGTGCAGGTACTGCATGGTCGCCTGCCCGTACTACGCTCCCGCGTACGACTACGAGAGCGCCCTGGAGCCGAGGGTCGTCAAGTGCACGATGTGCCACGGGAGGATCAAGGCGGGGGGGATCCCCGCATGCGCCGGGAGCTGTCCCGTGGGGGCGATCACGTTCGGAAAAAGGGACGCGCTGCTGAAGATCGCGAGGAATCGGATCCGGAAGTTCCCGGACCGGTATGTCGATCAGATATACGGCGAGGTGGAAGCCGGCGGGACAAGCTGGCTGTACCTCTCGGGGGTTCCCTTCGGGCAGCTGGACTTTCCGACGAATCTTCCGCGGAAGCCGATCGTGGAGAACACCAAGGGATTCCTCTCCGCGGTTCCCCTGGTCCTCACGCTGTGGCCCGCGCTGCTGGGGTTGTGCTACGCGGCGAACAAGAACAAGGAGGAGAAGGGATGAACGACAACTGCCTGGTAAAGGAAGAGACGTACCCCGCGCGATTCCTGGGCAAGCTGACGATGGGCATGCCGTTGTCGGAATATGCCCGTAAACTCGTCACGCCGTTCAATGTCGTGGCGGTGATCATCCTCTTCGTCGGCCTTCCCCTCATCGGCCTCCGGTTCTGGAAAGGACTGGCCACCGTCACGCACGCTTCCAACGAGTATCCCTGGAGCATCCTGCTGGGGTGGGGGCTCTTCTCCGGCGTTCCCCTCTCGGGGACGGGGTACGTGATGGCGACCGCCGTGTACATCTTCGGGTTCAAGAAATACCACCCGCTCGTCCGCCTCGGGGTACTGACGGGGTTCATGGGGTATCTCTTCGCCGTGATCTACCTGCTGATCGATATCGGCCGGCCCTGGCGGATCTATTACCCGATGGCCGTATCCTTCGGCCCGACGTCCGTCCTCTTCCTCGTCGCCTGGCACGTCGCCACGTATCTGACCGTCCAGTTGCTCGAATTCAGCCCGGCGATCCTCGAATGGATCCAGGCGCGCAGGACGCGGAAGTGGGCGATCCTGATCACGGTCGCCATGACGATCGGGGGGGTGATCCTCTCCACGCTCCACCAGTCCGCCCTCGGGGCGCTGTTCCTGATGGCGCCCGGAAAGCTCCACCCGCTGTGGTACTCGGCGTTCATCCCCGTCTTCTTCTTCATCTCCAGCATCTACGCGGGGCTCTGCATGGTGATCGCGGTGAGCACGGTCGCCTCCAGGTTCCTGAGGGAGAAGGCGGACAGCCAGTTCCTGGACAGCCTGGACGGGTTGACCGTCGGTCTCGGAAAGGCCGCATGCATCGTGATGTTCGTCTACTTCGCCCTGCGGATGATCGGCGTCGCCCACGACGACAACTGGGCGCTCCTTTCCTCCCCGCACGGCCTCTGGTTCCTTACGGAAGTCCTCTTCTTCGTACTGCTCCCCTGCATCGTCCTGACCGTCGGCGTCAAGCGGAACAGCGCCATGCTCGTCCGGGTGGGCGCATTCCACGCCATTGCCGGCGTCATCCTGACCCGGCTCAACATCTCGATCCTGATGTTCAACTGGAACCTGCCCGGGCATTTCCAGGCGATCGTGCCGCCGGCGCGGGAGGTGTTCATCGTGCTCTCCATCATCACCCTGCACATCCTGATCTTCCGGTGGATCCTGAACCGGATGCCGGTGATGCGGGAGGACCCCGCGTACCTTGAGGATCGGCATTGACGGTTTGCGTTCCTGTGGGATTTTGATACGTTGTTTTGAAGTCCCGGAGGGAGGGACGTCCATGATCAAGGGGAAGGGACTCGCTCTTTGTTTCGGGCTTGTTCTCCTGGCCGTCGCTTCCCAGGCAGGGCATGCCCGGGAGTCGGACCTGTCCGCGCAGGCCGGGAAATGCCTCCAGTGCCACGCAAAGGAAGGGATACGGACGAAATTCGCGGAGGACTCCGAGTCGGTCCCGGCCCGTGTGATCCCCGCCGCCTTCAAGGATTCCGTGCACGGCGTCCTGGACTGCACGGCCTGCCACGCGGCGTATCTCCCCGAGATCCACACGAAGAAGCGGTTCCGCAGCAGGGAGCAGTTCCGTGCGGCGACGACGTCCGCCTGCCGGGGCTGCCATTCCAACGCTCAAATCGGGGGAAACCCCATCCACACGAACTTTCTGAAGCGGGAAAGGGAGGGCGAGGCGCCCGTCTGCACCGATTGCCACGAGGCGCACTCGATGACCCCGGTCAGCGGGGGGAAGATCTTCACGAACGAGAAGCAGTACTGCATGAGTTGCCACCGGTACCAGATGGAAATGATCTGCCGGAACAAGGAGAGGATCCCCCTGAAGGTGGATCTCTCCGAACTGGAAAAGTTCGCCCACGACAAGCTGCGCTGTTCGGACTGTCATTTCGGTTTTTCCCAGGAGGAGCATCCGAAGCGGACCTTCCGGAGCCGGAGGGACTACACGGTCGCTTCTTCGGAGAGCTGCCGACGGTGCCACTTCGACAAGTACACGAAAACCCTCGACAGCGTTCACTACGCGATCCTCAGCCAGGGGAACCTGAACGCGCCGGTGTGCAACGACTGCCACGGCGCGCACGGGATCGCCCACGTGTCCCATACCGCCAAGGGGAGGGTGCTCACCACCCAGAAATGCCGGAAATGTCACCCCCAGGTCTACGAGATGTATTCGAAAAGCGTCCACGGGAAGGCGCTTATCGACGAGCAGAACCAGGATGTTCCCATCTGCATCGATTGCCATACCACGCACGATATCCAGAACCCGCTCACCCTCCAATACCATGAACGGATCCCCCAGATGTGCGGGAACTGTCACGCAAACCCGTCCGTGGTCGCGAAGTACGGCCTGTCCATCGATGTCCTGAAGACGTACCTCGCCGATTTCCACGGCGTCACCCTGGGCTTCTACAAGAAGCAGAGGGAAAAGCTGTACAAGCCCGCGCGCCCGATCGCCGTGTGCACGGACTGTCACGGAACGCACAGCATCACCGGCACCGGGAGCTCCAACTCTCCCACCGTCAAGGCCAACCTCGTGAAAAGGTGCCAGAAGTGCCACCCGGGCTCGAACGAGAACTTCCCGAACGCCTGGCTGTTCCACTACAAGCCGTCCCTTTCGAAACATCCCCTGATATTCATCCTCAACACCGCCTACAGGATATTCCTCCCCATCATGGTCATCGGCCTTATCCTGCAGGTCCTTCTGCACGTGTGGCGTTACGCGGTCAACCGCTGAAGGAGGGGGAGCGCGATGAAGGGAAACCCGGCCGAGGGCGAACGGATGATCCGGAGGTTCAGCCGGCTCCGGATCCTCGAACATTGGGGGATCGTCCTTTGCACGCTGATCCTGTTCGCCACGGGTCTGTCCCAGCGGTTCTGGCACCTGGACTTCTCCCAGTGGCTCATCCTGAAAATGGGAGGGATCGACAACGTCCGCTGGATCCACCGGTATGCCGGGGTCTTCTTCACACTCGGACTCATCCTGAACATCGTCGTGGCCGTCGCGGGAGTCGTTCGGGGAAGATGGTCGCCCTCGATGTTCATCACGAGGAAGGATTTCACGGACGCGATCGAGAACATGAAGTACTACTTCGGGCTGGACGACCACCCCGCGAGATGCGACCGGTACGACTACATGGAGAAGTTCGAGTACTGGACGATCCTGATGGGCGGATTCCTGATGATCTTGACGGGAGCGGTACTCTGGTTCCCGATCCTCATCACGAAGATCCTGCCCGGCGAGATCATCCCCGCGGCGAAGGCCCTGCACTCCAACGAGGCCCTGCTGATCTTCCTCATCAACGCGCTCTGGCACATCATCAACGCGGTGTTCAGCCCCGAGGTGTTTCCCCTCGATACGAGCATTTTCACCGGGTACATCTCGCGTGAGAGAATGGCGCGGGAGCATCCCATCGAGCTTGCGAGAGTCGAGGAGGGGGTACCGGCGGCGCCTCCTCCGGCAGCCGGGTCGGAGAAGCCGGCGGGTCTTCCTGTCGTGACGTTGGGGACCTCCGAATAGAGCGGGAGGGAGATGCAGAAGCGAATCATTTTCCTGCTGTTCCTGAATGTAGGGATCATCCTCGTCAGCCTGGGGATCATCAGCCACCTGAGCGTCACCGCCAGCATCGAACGATCCCTGGAGAACCGGCTGATGCTCGCCAACATCATCGGCCGGTACGTCGATTACGTCATCGAGAGCAACGTCAAGCGGCTCTACGATATCTCCCTCTCCGGGAAGGTCGACCTCGAGGACAACGACTGGGATCCCGAGAGGAAGGCCCTGAAAACCGCCATGGAGTACTCGATCTTCACCGGGAGAATCTTCCTCCTGGACAGGCAGGGTCGCGTCCTCCTCTCTTATCCTCACCGGGAAGAGGCGGGAGTCGATGCCTTCGGCCTCCCGTACGTGAGAAAGGCGACGGCGGACCTGAAGCCGGTCATCACGGATGTCCATACCCTCCCCACGACCCAGCGGTCGATCGTCCTCGCGCTCGTTCCCATGAAGAACAAGGATGGAGAGGTGGTGGGGGTCGCCGGGGGAGAGATCGACCCGACGAACTACATGCTGTCCCAGCTCATCTCGGCGATTCCGACGGGCCGCGACACGATCATCGAACTCGTGGACAGCCAGGGCGTGATCATCGCGTCCAACGATCCGCGACGGATCCTCACCTGCGGCGATCGATACCGGTTCCTGAAAGACCTCGTCACGGAAAGACGAGGATCGGTGCAAAGCTGCCACCGCTGCAAGGAAGGCGCTCCGGAAAGCGGCAGGGAGCGGGACATGCTCGCCTTCGCGCCCCTGTCCATGGCTCCCTGGGGTGTGATCGTGAGGGACCCCCAGGACTCCGTGTTCTCGCCTTCCTCGAGCCTCCGGAAGGGATTTCTCATCTTGAGCGTCGTCGCGATCGTCACCACCCTGCTGCTCGCCATGGGGCTGTCGAAGGGGATCGTCCGCCCCATCCACTCCCTCATCGGCGCCACCCGGAGGATCGCCTCGGGCAACCTGAACGACCCGGTCGAGGGACAGGCCAAGGACGAGATCGGGACCCTCGGGAAGAGCTTCGACGAGATGAGGAAGAAGCTCGCCGAATCGCTGGCGAGCATCCAGAAGTACAGCGTCGGACTGGAGGGCATGGTCGCCGAGCGCACCGTGGAGCTCCAGAAGAGCCGTGAGAAACTCACCGCGCTCCTGCAGGGGATCATCACCGCGGAGGAGGAGGAGCGAAAACGGATCGCAAGGGAATTGCACGACGACACGAGCCAGTCGTTGAACGCGGCCCTCATCTCCCTGGATTCGATCGTCGCGCACTTCCCCCCGTACGATCCCATCCGGAAGCAGCTCCTGCAGATCCGGGAGCAGTGCATGGCGATGCTCAAGGGAGTCCACCAGATGATCAAGGACCTCCGCCCGCCGATCCTGGACGACCTGGGGCTGGAATCCGCGATCAAGTGGGTCCTGGAGAAGCACATCGGGGAGAGGGGGATCCGGTGCGGCTTCGAGACGACGGGAAGCAGCGAGGAGTTGAAGGCCCGCGCGCGGAGCCCGGTGGATTTTGCGAGGCTGGAGCTCGTTCTCTTCCGGATCGCCCAGGAGGGGATCATCAACATCAGCAAGCACGCCGACGCCGGGAACGTTGCGGTGTCCATGGTGTTCGGCGAATCGGCCATCGACATGGAGATCCGGGACGACGGGAAGGGGTTCGATGCGGAGTCGATCTACGGGGGCTTCCGGAAGGATCACCACGTCGGGCTGGGGCTCATCGGCATGGGGGAGCGCATCTCGCTGCTGGACGGGACACTGACGGTCCGATCGGAGCCGGGCCGGGGAACGCGGATATCGGTGCACGTGCCGGTGCCCGCCTGAAGGGGAACCATGGCGAAGATCAGGATCCTCGTTGCCGACGACCATGCCCTCGTGAGAGAGGGGATCATCGCCATTTTGAAGCTCCACGGAGACCTTGAAGTGGCGGCGGAGGCCGCGGACGGCAAGGAGGCGATCCAGAAGGCGGCGAAGTCAAAGCCGGATATCGTGTTGATGGACATCGCGATGCCGGGTTTGGGGGGACTCGAGGCGACGATGGAGATCAAGAAAAACCATCCCGGGATCAAGATCCTGGTCTTGAGCCAATACGACGACAAGGAGTACGTAAACCGGCTGCTCAAGGCGGGTGTCTCCGGCTACATCCTGAAGCATGCCGTGGGGACCGACCTCATCGCCGCGATCCGGGCCGTAGCGCGCGGGGAATCTTACCTGTACCCGACGATCACCTCTTCCGTGATCGACGACTACCTCCACAAGCGGGACACCAACCTGGAGGACCCGTACGACAGGCTGACCGACAGGGAGAAGCAGGTGCTCAAACTGATCGCCGAGGGGCACGCCCACAAGGAGATCGCGTCCCTGCTGGACATCAGCGCAAAGACCGTCATCGCCCATTACACCAACGCCCAGGAGAAGCTCGGCATCCATAACCGGGCGGAACTCATCAAGTTCGCCCTGCGGCGGGGAATCATCAAATAGCGAAGGATCGTCACTCCTCTTCCAGGACGACCCTCAATTCCTCGTCGGCCGACCCCGCGTATTTCCGTTTCGCCAACTCCACAAGACCGCGGAGGTTGGATTCCTTCCGCCTGGAGTTCCGGCGCTCCACCACTCCGCCCAGGAGGAACTTCGTCCCGTTTTCCACTTTGTAGACCGCGAACAGCCGCGCCATTCCGCCGTCCCCCTTCTCCTCCCTGTTGCGTCTCCTCCCGGTCGTCCCAACAAACAGCAAATTCGATGCCCGAAAACAATCCGCTTGCATTCCAGGCACTTGCGCTTATCCAACCATGGGGTTTGGGAAACGTTCTTACCAATTATTCATAATATTTTCAACAGGTTGACCGGAAAATCTCCCTTGTCGGAAATGGGAGCAGGCCCTCGCATCACGGGAGTTGTGGTATCTTCACGGGTTATGGGAGACACGGGACCGGCCTCCGGGCATCCCACGGTGAGTGTCCGGACGGGCCTCGACGTGCTCGTCGGGAAGCGATTCGCCCCCCTGCGGGGGCGCGCCGTGGGACTGGTCTGCAACCCCACGTCGGTGGACCGGCGCCTGCGTCACGCCGCGGACCTGTTCCACGAGGCGCGGGGCGTCCGGCTTGCCGCCCTCTTCGGCCCGGAACACGGCGTCCGCGGGGACATCCAGTACATGGCCGCCGCGCGCGGCGGGCGCGACCGGAGGATCGGGGTGCCGGTCCACTCGTTGTACGGAAACGACGCCGGGTCGCTTCGGCCGGCGGGCAAGGCGCTGCGCGGGCTCGATGCGCTGGTCTTCGACATCCAGGACGTCGGCGCGCGCTATTACACGTACCAGGCCACCATGCTCTTCTGCATGGAGGCCGCCGCGCAGGCGAAGATCGATTTCTTCGTTCTCGACCGGCCGAACCCGATCGGGGGGCGTCCCGTGGAAGGGCCGGCGCTTCGGCCGGGCTTCGAGAGCTTTTGCGGCGTGCACGACGTGTCCGTCCGCCACGGCCTCACCGTCGGCGAACTGGCGGCCCTTTACCGGCATGAGCGGAAACTCGACCTCGCGCTCACGGTGATCCCCTGCCGCGGCTGGCGGCGGGAGATGTTCCAGCGGGACACCCTGCTCCCGTGGGTCTTTCCATCCCCCAACATGCCGACCCCGGAGACGGCGCTCGTCTACCCCGGGATGTGCCTCCTGGAGGGGACGAACCTGAGCGAGGGGCGGGGCACCACGCGTCCGTTCGAGCTGTTCGGCGCGCCCTGGCTCGACGCCGACTCCCTGTCGGAAGCCCTCGCGGCAGAACGTCTGCCGGGAATCCGG
>Ga0209212_1006818_pt1 | contig 12910 bp, 13 predicted proteins | sample RifGroC2_FD_183996 | JGI IMG/M metagenome (GOLD analysis project Ga0209212, IMG submission 183996) | Groundwater microbial communities from Rifle, Colorado, USA - Groundwater C2 (SPAdes) (version 2) | ecosystem: Environmental > Aquatic > Deep subsurface > Groundwater | place: Rifle, Colorado...
GGGGGCGGCAAGCCTCCCGGCCCTAAGGCCGGGGAGGCTGCTGCAGAGGTTTTTGATCCGGTTGACGAGCACTGGCCTTAGCTTCTCCCTACTTGATGCTCACCTGGTAGGCGATGGTCACGCTCTTGCCGATCGGGATGGTGCCGGGCGTGGTGTTGTTGGCGTTTTCGCCCACATTGACGATCAGGTTGGGAGAGTTGCCGGCGACGTAGCTCGCCAGATTGGCCCCCACCGCCCCGGCCGTGATGGTGGACGGGACGCCGTTGGTGTCTATGTAGAAGATCTGCCTGGACCCGGTGTAGGGGGTGCGCAGGTCGCTGACATAGGCGGTCGGCAGGGTGTCGGAAATGGCGCACGCGGTGAGGTCGAAGGTGCTGGCGCCGCTGTTGGAGGCCTCGATCACGTACTCGATCACGTCACCGGTCTTGCCGGTGACTCCGCCGGTGTAATAGGGTTGCGCTCCCCCCCCGGTGTTCCCCTCGATGGGCGCCGAGTGCGGAATCCCGGTCCCGGCCACCTGGGTGGTCACGTTCCTGGAGTACTTCTGGAAGGTGATGGTGGGAGGGGTCGAGGTCCACTTGTTGGCCGGCGCGGTGCTGGCGCTGGCGCTCGGGAAGTTGGGCGCGGTGACGTCGGCCTTGACGGTCACGGTCAGATCGGAGCCCAGGGTATTGATGGTGCCCGGCTTCACGCTCAGGTTCACCTGCTGGCGCTCGCCCACCTGGACACCGGCGCCCAGGATGTCGGCGCCCGGGAGGGCCTCGGTGCCTGCCCAGTTGATCTGGAAGGTGTTGTTGGCCGGGTTGTAGGAGGTCGAGGTGACCTTCGGGGTGTAGGTGTGCCCGTTGATGCTGAACACGACTACGTCGTTCACCGCGATGCCGTTCACCTCGGAGTCGGCCGCGATGCCGCCGCCGATGGGGGCCGGGACGATGATGAAGGTGGTGCCGCCGGCTCCCGCGGTGACCGTGGCCCCCAGAACCTGGCTGGCACCCCCTGTGACCGACGGGGCGGTGCTGTTGGTCGAGCCGGTGACCGTGGGGGTAACGGTGTAGGTGGCCGGCCCGTTGGCCGAGGCGGTGATGGTCACGGTGTCGGTGATGGCCGGGGTATCGGCCCCCTGGTACACGGCGTCGCCCCGGGTGATGGTGACGTTGGGCAGGGCCGGGACCAGATCGACCCTGACGGTGACGGAAGATTCGGCGCTCAGCCCGCCGTTGTAGGTAAGGACCGCCTTGTTGACGATGGCGGTGTTGGCTGCGGTGTTGGCGAAGGAGCCCTTGGCCGACAGCAGCACGGGCGCCGCGACCAAAAGCGCTAGTAAAGCTCTCATAACTGATTTCATTAAATGTCTCCCCTACGGCGCCCTGCCCCGCCTGTGGCCGGGCAGGGCGCCAGAGCGTTAGTCGATCCTGACCTGATAAAGGATGGTGTAAGTGTCCATCCAGGTGCCGGTGCTGCATGCGGCCTGGGTCTTGACCGTCGCATCGCTGCAGGAGGGAACAGTGCCGCCTAGGGCATTTGTCGCGGTATCACCGACATAGAAGGTCAGCGGGGAGCCGGCGCTGGTGCCGGTTGCCTTGCCGAAACCGGTCTCGAATCCACCCAGCGGCTGGACCTCGGTATCGTCGGCCGTGGTCAGTTCCACGGAGTTGGGGGTGCCGGCGTTGTCACTTACCTTGGCGAAGATGTTGCCCGGGGTGGCGCTGCCGTAGGCGTTACCGGTCACCAGGGTGGTGTAGGTCGGGACGGCATCGGCTACCACCACCTTGGAAGCCTGGCCACCGGTGTTGCTGACGGTTACCTTGTATTCCAGGATCTCGCCCGGCTCTCCGGTCGCGGTGTTGCCGAAGGCTCCGTTGTCGGTCAGGTTCCTGGCCTGCTTCATGATGCTGAGGCTCGTTCTGACGAAGGGGCCCGCGGTGCAGGTGATTGCCGTGGGGTTGGTGCCGTCGGTAACGGTCAGGGAGTATTCTACAGTGCCGTCGTTGGTGATGCTGTTGGCGCTGGCGGTTACGTCCACCTGGACCAGGACCAGTTCGCCCAGCGGCACCTGCAGCGTCGGCGGGGTGACCACGAAGTCGGGTGCGGTGTTGCCGCCGCCGAAGTTCACGGCAACGCCGTTCAGGGTGATGCTCTGGGTGTCGTAGGCCTTAAGCTTCAACTCCCCCGGCACTTCCGGTACGATCTGGGTTCTGTCGCCGGTCGTGAACGGGCCGGCTGCGGAGTTGGGGTGCGTTGCCGCGCTGCCGACGCTCACCGTGTCGACCAGGAACACCTTGTTGCCGGCGCCGTAGGCAACCACGACTATGTCATTTTCCTGGAATCCGGCCAGAGCGCCGCCCGGGAAGTAGAGGGTGAAGGCGTCCTTGACCGCAGTCGGAATGGCGGAGCCGAATTCCCGGTTCAGGGGGCCGGCCACCGGGTTCAAGCCGAGGTAGTCCAGGGTCGAGTAGGAAACGGTCTGGTTGGTGGCGTTGGACGGGGTGTTGGTAAAGAGCGACTGGGTGTAGGTGTCGGCGCCGTTAGCGGTGGCGGTCAGCGCGATCAGGGCCGAAACGGTTCCTCCCGAGACGGTGCTCACAGCGGGTGGGCAGGCGGGACCACCAACCGAGCCGTTTGGGGCCAGCGCATAGTTGAGCGCCGACTCTTTCAGCAGCACGGTTACCGTCGTCGAGGCCGCTGCGGTGAACGAGTTGTTGCCGCTGGCATCCTTGTAGTCCACCTGGACCACGTTGAGCAGCTTGGCATTGGCGGTGGTGTTGGCGGCCGATGCGGTTGCCGGGCAGTTGAGCGCTGCCAGGCCGGTGATTGCCAGGGCGGCAAGCAGGTTGTGCTTCACTTTCATGATCTTCTCCTTTTCAGTTTACTAACAATTCAGATTTCATACAGATTTCAAAGACTTCATAGTTGCTCAAAAGAGCGCCGGTCTTCCGGCAGTCGATTTTTTTGCCGTCATTTCTCCTTTTCACCTATTCTGGTTTTTGGGTTGGTTGTTGACCGTAAAAGAGCCTCATTTCCTTATCTATTACTTCACCTTGACCTTGAAACTTACCGACCCCTTGGCGCCAGGCGCTATGGAGGGGATGGTCCAGCGGATATCGGTGTAATCGTCCGGTGCCGCCACCCGCTTCTGGACCTTGCCGTCGCTCCCCCTGACCTCGTAGGTGAGCAGGGTCGGTTTGTTGTAAGTTTTCCCCTTGTCGATGGAGAAGGAGACCTCCCCCGCCTCGCTGGAGCTCCCCGGGATGTAGGCGGTGCCGGCCGGGATGGGATCGCTGATCACCACGTCCTTGGCCGCCTCGTTGCCCGAATTCTGGTAGCTCAGGGTGTAGATCAGCTCCTCGCCGGGCTGGACCCCCTTGACTGCGATCCTCTTCTTGACCTGCTTCCCCTTGGCTGTGACGGTGACCTCCTTCTCCGCCTTTACGCTGATGTCCACCTTCGGTTGTGCCCAGGCCGCCAGCGGCAAGGCCACCAACATGAAGGCTGCTACGGTTGCTGCTTTCATCCTGACGATTCTTTTCATCTTTCTCTCCTCTTGCTTTGTTGCTGCTGCTGTTGTGGTGTACTCAATCTTTGATTTATTCGTTGCTCCGCCGTGGCATCCGGGCGGAGCTCTCCCCGTGCCGGAAACTGGGCAGATAGCTGGTCGCGTTGTCGCTGGAAAACTGCACGCTGCCCGGGCGAGCCGGGAGAGGGGGAGTTTGTCGCTCTCTTGGTAGATGTCGAAGGGGGATTCGAAGAAGTCGCAGCCGGCTTGATCGCCGCTGGGCTGGCGTTGTATATCATTGCATTTCCTTCCGATAAAAAAACCAGCCCGAAAAAACCAGAGTCCGCGTCCTGCCCACAAGTGCATGATCAATGCCCATACGGGGGTGGCTCTGACTCCAGATGCTCTTCGGTAGCCCGGCTATCCACCCTTGGGGGATGGACCCGTGGCTTTGCGTCACCGGATTACTCCGGTTTTGCCTTTATCGGAGGAAGCTTCCACACAACAAGATGAATCAACTCAAATGATGAATCTCTACCCGGCCCACCGTCCGGGCTGGGGGGCAATGCACGGCGCCCGGTACATCGAGAGAGGCGCTACTCTCCCCCGGCCCCGGCATGAGCGCCGCGAGGTAAGTTTTGTTTACTTTAGCCAAAAATAACAACATGTTGGAGCTGAAACCCGCACCGGTTCCAAAGCAACGCTCCAGACAACCGATTAAGGCAAAACCAATTAATTTTATGCAATTAAAAAATTTGTCACCTTGCTGTAATTAAACTACACAAATTTCAAGAGCGACGACTGCTGCGGCACCTGCACATTCGGTCTTTTCACGGCAGGATAGATTCCGGAAAATGTCGGCATAATAGCAAATTACCCGATAAACACAAAGATGTTTTGCAATTAGGGGGGAAAATTATCGCAGCTCCGCATCGAGGCAGCGGCAGTTCGGTGAATTGACTCAGCCTTTTCGCGTAATGTTTTTCATCCAATTATAATCGGCTCAGAAAAAGCTGTAGGGAGTTCTAAACAGCGACGAGAGAGGGGAGGCGAAAGGGTGCCAAGAGCCGTGGGTCTGTTTCCTGCATTGCGGCGGCAATTGCCGGAGTGACCCGGGCAGGGGCGGGAGCAAAGCGGGGACGCTTCGCAGATGTTTTACAGCCAGCTTTTCCTTCTGATGTAGATCACCATGCCTCCGGCAATGGCTGCCAGAACAAGCAGTACCGCCGGATAGCCGAAACGCCACTCCAATTCGGGCATATACCTGAAATTCATGCCGTACAGCCCTACCACGAAGGAAAGCGGCATGAAGATGGTGGCGATGATGGTGAGCACCTTCATCACCTCGTTGAGCCGATTGCTCACGCTGGAGAGGTAGATGTCCAGCATGCCGGTCAGCATGTCGCGCAGGGTCTCCAAGGTATCCAGCACCTGGATTGTGTGATCGTAGAGGTCCTTAAAGTAGATGATGGCGCCGCCCTGGATCAGCCTGGAGTCGCTGCGCTGCAGGCCGCTCACCACCTCCCGAAGCGGCCAGACCGCCTTGTGCAGGAAAAACATCTGGCGCCTCATGCGGTAGATCTCGTGCACCGTCGCCGGGGTCGGGTTGGCGATCAGTTGGTCCTCAACCTCCTCGCTGCGCTCGGCCAGCTTCTCCAGGACCAGGAAGTAGTTGTCCACGATCACGTCCAAAAGGGCGTGCAGCAGGAAATCCGGCCCAGACAGGCGCAGCCTCCCCTTGTCGTTGTTCAGATGGAGCCGGACCGGTTCGAACACGTCCCCTTCCAGCCCTTCCTGGAAAGAGATCAAGTAGCCGTCACCGATCACGATACTGACCTGCTCCGACTTCAGCTCGAGGCTGGCCTCATCCAGCGCGATCATCTTCAGTACCACGTAGAGGTAGTCGCCGTAGTCCTGTACCTTGGGGCGCTGATCCGTTGCCAGGATATCCTCCAGCACCAGCGGATGGATGCCGTAGCAGTTGCCGAACTGCTGCAGCACCTCAACCTGGGACAGGCCGTCCACGTTGATCCAGGTGACCCCGGGCGAGGGTTTGCGCACCAGGCACTGGGCCAGCGATTCGTACTGACGTGTTTCCAGGGTGACGGCGTCGTACTCGACCACCTCGATCCTGGTGCTCCCCGGCTTCTGCCTGCCGATGTGCACCAGGGTCCCGGGCGCGAGACCGATTTTCTTGGAGCGCTGCTTGTGGAGAGATGACATGGTTGTCCTCCTGGACGCCCTGCGGCTATGGCTCCTCGATCCCGGCGAGCCTCGTGATCACGTGCCACTCATCCTCGCGCACCGGCTGGATCGAGAGCCGGCTCCGGTTCAGAAGCGCCATTCCGGCCAGGGAGGGGATTCCCTTCAGCTCGGCCAGGGTGACCGGCCGAGGCAGCTCGCGCAGGAAGCGGACGTCCACCATGTACCAGCTAGGCTTGTCGGGAGTGCTGCGCGGGTCGAAGTACTTGCTTTGCGGGTCGAAGGCGGTGAAGTCGGGATACCCTTCCTTTACCACCTCCGCGATCCCCACGATGCCGGGCTCGGCTATGTTGCTGTGATAGAAGAAGACCAGGTCGCCCAGCTTTACCTGGTCGCGCAGGAAGTTGCGCGCCTGGAAGTTCCTGACGCCGTCCCAGTGCTCCGTGGCCTGGGGGCGGTTTTTCAGGTCATCCAGGGAGAAGCTGGATGGCTCGGATTTGAAGAGCCAGTAGTTGGCAGCAGCCATAGCATCTTACCTCCTTTTTGAGCAGTAGGTTGGGGTGAGGTACGAACCCCAACGGATTTACGATCTTTTACCGGATGACAGAAAAGGGGACAGGCTACTTTTACAGTTAATGTGAAAGAAAAGCAGCCTGTCCCCTTTTCGGCTGTGTCCCCTTTTTCGGGGCACACCTGCCGGGACTAGTGGACGCCGCACTTCTTTCTCTTCGCGGCGAGCCGCTTCAAAAGTTCAGGTAGTTCCAGGGTGTTGAGCACGTCCCCCTTTTCCAGCCAGCCGCGCTGCGCGACGGAGATGCCGTAGCAAAGGGTGTCGAACTGTTCGCTGTAGTGCGTGTCGGTGTTGATGGCGATGGCCACCCCCAGCTCCTTGGCCCTTCTGACGTACTTGTCGGCCAGGTCCAGGCGGATCGGGTAACTGTTGATCTCCATGGCGGTGCCGGTCTCCCGCGCCACCTGGAGCAGCTCTTCCATGTCCACCTCGTACCCTTCCCTCTCGCCGATGAGCCGTCCGGTCGGGTGAGCGATGATGGAGACATAGGGATTCCTCATGGCGGCGGCGATGCGCGCCGTCATCTTCTCCTTGGGCAGCCCGAATCCCGAGTGGATGGCTGCCACCACGATATCCAGCTCCTTGAGAACCTCATCCGGGAAGTCCAGGGCGCCGTCGCCAAGGATGTCCATCTCGGTGCCGTGCAGCACCCTGAAACCGTTGTGCTCCAGGTTGAAGGCCTTGATCTCCAGGCTCTGTTCCCTGAGCCGTTCAACGCTAAGACCTCGGGCCACCCCCAACCCCTGCGAGTGGTCCGTGATGGCGATGTAGGAGAGTCCCCTGTGCCGGGCCGCCTGCGCCAGGTCGGCCAGGGTGTGAGCGCCGTCGCTCCATTTCGAGTGGACGTGCAGGTCGCCCCGGATGTCGGCCTGTGTCACCAGCTGCGGCAATCTCCCCGCCAGGGCCGCCTCGATCTCGCCCCGGTCCTCGCGCAGTTCGGGCACCACGAAGGGGAGGTCGAGCAGGCGGTAGACATCCTGCTCGTCCGCCCCGCCCACCCTCACGTTGTCCTCGTCCCGGTAAATGCCGTACTCGTTGATCTTCAGGCCGCGCTTGACCGCCATCTCCCGAAGCCGCACGTTGTGCGCCTTGCTCCCGGTGAGATAGGCCAGGGCTGCGCCGTAGGAGTCGGGCTCCACCACGCGCAGGTCCACCTGCACCCCTTCCCGGATGCTCACACTGGCGCGAGTCGGGCCCTTCATGATGACTTCGTGCACCTGGGGCAGACCGACGAAGGCGTCCATCACGGCGCGGGGATCGGGGGATGTCGCCACGATGTCGATGTCCTTGATGGTCTCGCTGCGGCGCCGGATGCTGCCTGCCACCTCGATCCGCTCGACCGGGGCCAGCTCCTTCAGGGCCTTGACCAGGTCGAGCGCCGCCGGGAGCATGCGCCCCAGGGGCCTGCGCTCGCGCCCCCTCTTCACCGCCTGGATCCCCTTCAGGATGTTCTCCTCGGTCTTTTGCTGGATGCCGCGGATGCCGATGAGCCGGTGCTCCTGCGCCGCCCGCTCCAGCTCCTCCAGGCTCGCGATCTGCAGCGCGTCGTAGATGGTCTTGGCCGTCTTGGGCCCCAGGTCCGGGACCGCCAACAGCGCGAAGACCCCCGCCGGTATTTCCTCCTTGAGCTTCTCGTGCATGGCCATGGACCCGGTCTCGAGGTACTCCTCGATCTTTGCCGCCAGATCCGCCCCCACACCCGGAATTTCCAAAAGCTCCTTGTGAGAAAGCTCGGCCAGATCGCGGGTCAGCCCTTCCAGGTTCAAGGCGGCCTTGCGATAGGCCCTGATCTTGAAGACGTTGTCCTCCTTGATCTCCAGGATATCGGCGATGTCGGAGAATATGCGGGCGATCTCCCGGTTTTTCATGGCACTTCTCCCGTCGGGGGCCCTTTGGAAGCCCAATCACTGCCCCGCCGCGCTCCCCCAAAGCTCCCTGAGCCTTTTGTCCCTGCCGCAGCTGGTCCGGTAGTACTTATAGCGGATCGGGTTCTTCTTGTAATACTTCTGGTGGTACTCTTCCGCCGGGTAAAACTGGCTCGCGGTTACGATCTCGGTGACGACAGGCTCCTTGAACGGCTTGTTCGCCTCCAGCGCCTTCTTGGACTGCTGGGCCAGGCGGCGCTGCTCCTCGTCGTGATAGAAGATGCCGCTTCGATACTGGTTCCCCTTGTCGCAGAACTGGCGGTCCTTGACCGTGGGGTCGATGTTGTGCCAGAACCGGTCCAGCAGCTTGCCGTAGCCGATCTTGGCGGGATCGTAGACGATCTGCACCGCCTCGGCGTGCCCGGTGCCTCCCGCCGAGACCTCCTCGTAACTGGGATTCTTCTTCTGCCCCCCGGTATATCCGGAGGTGACCGACACCACCCCTGGTAGTTCCTCGAAGGGCTGCTCCATGCACCAGAAGCAGCCGCCGGCGAAGGTCGCCTTTTTCAGCTGTTGCGCCGCCGGGGCGCCTGGTGCCGCCAGGATGTTTCCGGACATGAAGAGAGTGCCCGCAGCGACTATAATGAGCAGCAAAAGAGTCCTTATCTTCACAGTTCCTCCTTTCGCGTCAGCTTACCTTACCCCTTGAGGTTCGCCAACCTTCAGCGACTTCGCAAACTCTCTCCCCCTTGATGGGGGAGAGGGCCGGGGAGAGGGTGACCAGCCCCCGCAAACTCACCCTCCCCCCTGCCCCCTCCCATCAAGGGAGGGGGAGCTACCGGTTCCTCACTAGGAGCAGAGGGCTTCCCGTAGTTAAGAGCACAAGCTGCCTCTTACTTGGTCGCCACGAACTGCAGCGCCGCGGAGTTCATGCAGTAGCGCAGACCGGTCGGCTTGGGACCGTCATCGAAGACATGCCCCAGATGGCCGCCGCAGCGACGGCACAGCACTTCGGTGCGCGTGGAGAAGAAGCTCTTGTCCACTTCCGTCTTGATGTTCTCCTTGGCGATGGGCGCGCTGAAGCTGGGCCAGCCGGTGCCCGAATCGTACTTCTCCTCGGATCTGAACAGATCGAGGCCGCAGCCGGCACAGCGGTAAATCCCGTGCTCGTGGCTCGTGGCGTACTTACCGGTGAAGGCGCGCTCGGTCCCCTTTTCCCTGAGGACATGGAACTGTTCCGGAGTCAGTATCTTCTTCCACTCGTCCTTGGTCTTAACGACTTCGTCGCTCATGATATAGCTCCTCTTCTCTGCCGAGTAAACCTTGACCGGCGAGGCTGCGTCGGCAACCGCCTTCGGGAATCCCAATCCCCCCGTGGCGATCCCCGCGGCGCCGAGCCCAACAAACAGCAGGGCCGATAGCAGTAATGACTTCTTCATGATCCGTGTCTCCTTTGCTGTTCGTCCGTTTGCAGCCAGGGCTGTCCGGTTTGGCCTTTGCACTGGCTCCAAAACTCCTGCAAATCAGCCCCCTCCCCTTGCGGGAGGGGGTTAGGGGGTGGGGGTAGGTGCCACATTTTCCGTCGATGGCAGCTTCACCCACCTCCCGACCCCCTCCCGTCAAGGGAGGGGGAGCCCGTGCAGCACCTATCCGATGACTACTGGTTTGTAGCCGCTGTCCAGTAGAGAAAAAAGGGCGTTGCCCACACACCTCGGCAGCGCCCTTTTAGCGTCTTTCTCGATCCGACTCGGCCCTTCCCGGAGCAACGCCGATTACAGAGTGGCCGGGATTTTGGCATCGAAGCTCTGCATCCAGGGACCTATGCCTCCTGCTCCATCGTCGCCGCCGTCCGAACCCCTGTACTTGTAGGTGAAGCGCAGTTTGGAGCCGGGCTCCGCGCTGACCGGCAACCTCACCGTAAAGGGAGCGATCTCCTCCTGATAAAGCTGGTGCGGTATGATGAAAGCCACCGAGCGCGCCCTGGTCTTGCCGGCGGCATCCACCAGGGCCACCCAGACCTCGACATTGTCCATGTAGACGTAGCGGTTGTTTTGCAGCAGGCCGTCTACTACTATACCTCCGGGCCCTCCATCCTTGACGTCCCAAGCCAAGGTCGCGTCAAACTTGGCGTAGCAGTAGGGAAGTGTCGCCATGCGCTGCCGGTTCACATCGGGGTAGGTCGTGTGGGCTGCGCACCCCCCGAGGAACAGCGCCAGCGCCAGCACCGCACAGATTGTTCTGAACATGTTCCACCTCCACATTCTCAAGTTATATTCTACGCGCCCGTCTTAAAGTTGACAACGGCAGTAGACGATTAACTCATTAGTAATGAGGGCCTACCCTATGTGCTCCCGCCCCCCACGCCCTTACAGCAGCACCATAAAAAACTCGAAGCTATGCTCGTTCCCAAGCTCCAGCTTGGGAACGCATCCGCGCCGCAGAGGCTCCAGCCTCTGGCCTCCAATGGCGTTCTTCCCATGGCCTGTGATGAAGCTGGAGCTTCAGTGGGGGAACTACGTTCCCAAGCTGGAGCTTGGGAACGAGGAAGATTTTACCCTGTTTGTTTCCGGCTATGCCGGGGTTAGGGATGTGGTAAAAAACCGCGGGCGACTTTCCCATTGAACAGCCGCCTGTTATCCTGAATAATGTCGGGGAAATGAAGCGAGGGGAGGAAAGGGATGAAAAGGTTGTTCGTACTTCTGCTTATCATGAGCGCATCGGCTGCCTACGGCGAGATCTATACCTGGAAAGACGCCCGCGGCACGGTTCACTATACCAACAGCATCGACGAAATCCCGGGGCGCTACCTGAAAAAGGCGCGGGTTTACGACGTTGCCACGGGCAAAAAGGGAGCTTTGGCCACCGCACACCCCGCCGCGGCGCCCAGCGCCCCTGCCGGCACGGCTGGACCGCTGCCCGCCCAGCCGGCGCCGGCTCCTATGGCCACTCCAGTGCCGATGCCCGCGTCTCCGCCCCCTGCGGTCACCCAGGTGCCGCCTGCGCCCCCTGCCGCAGAGGCAACCTCGCCGCGCCTGTCGCCCAGGGAATCCAGGAGCCAACGGAGGGAGCGGCGCAGCAGGCGCGACTACTCCGAGGAGGAATAGATGCCGACGCATGGAGGAGGAAGCGTGAGATATGCATTGCTGTTGGCAGCCGGCTTGGTGCTGGTGGCCGGAGGAAGTGGTCTGCAGCGGGAGCATCAGTTCGGTTCAGGGCGAGGGGCTGGTGGCCAGAACGCACCGTTTCGAGCTCCACGACGTCTCCGGCAGCGATCTGATGGCGGTGCTGGAAAAGTGCAAGAAGATCGCCCAGGAGCGGCAAAACCGCGCGGCACGCAAGAATCCGGGGGGCGCCTTCAGAAAGTTTTCCGATCTAGAGCTGAACTGCAAAAAGGGAGGCGAGAACTTCCAGGTGCGGCGCAGCATCCAGACCGCGCCGTGAGGCAGGCGCCCCGCTGGGAGTAAGGCAGGCTTTGGTATGCTTAGGGTGAGAGGCGAAATTTCAGCGCTGCAGACAGGAGATCATGATGAACATTCATGAGTACCAGGCCAAGGAGATACTGAGCGCGTACGGCATTCCGATCCCGCGCGGCCGCGTCGCCCTGACGGCGGACCAGGTCGAGCGCGCCGCCAAGGAGATGGGGGGTCGCTGCGTGGTCAAGGCCCAGATCTACGCGGGTGGGCGGGGCAAGGCGGGCGGGGTCAAGCTGGTGCATCATCCCGAGCAGGCCCAGAATCTGGCCAAGGAGCTGTTCGGCAAGACCCTGGTGACGCCGCAGACCGGGCCGCAGGGGCTCAAGGTGCGCCGCATCCTGGTGGAGGAGGCGGTTGATATCGCCCGCGAGTTCTACCTCTCCATCACCCTGGACCGCGGCAGCTCGCGCTACATCCTGATCGCCTCGGCGGAGGGGGGGATGGACATCGAGGAGGTGGCCGGCAGGTCACCGGAAAAGATCTATACCCACACCATCGATCCCTTCACGGGGTTGAGGCCGTTCCAGGCGCGCCACGTCGCCCTGCAGCTCGGGCTCTCCGGGAGCGTCTGCGAGGACTGCGTCAGCCTGATCCTGAACCTGTACCGGGTCTGCCTGGAGAAGGACTGCGCCCTGGTGGAAATAAACCCGCTGGTGGTGACCAGGACGGGATGGCTCATGGCCATGGACGCCAAGATCAGCTTCGACGACAACGCCATCTTCAGGCACCGGGAATACCCCGACATGATGGACTACTCGCAGCTCGATCCGCTCGAGATCACGGCCGGCAAGTACGACCTGGCCTACATCAAGCTGAACGGCTCCATCGGCTGCCTGGTGAACGGCGCCGGGTTGGCCATGGCGACCTTGGACGTGCTGAAGGAATACGGCGGCGAGCCCGCCAACTTCCTGGACGTGGGGGGCGGGGCGACCCGCGAGAAGGTGGCCGAGGCCTTCAAGATCATCCTGCAGGACTCCGACGTCAAGGGGATCTTCGTCAACATCTTCGGCGGCATCATGCGCTGCGACGTGATCGCCCACGGCATCATCGAGGCGGCGAGCGAGGTGAACTGCACCCTTCCCATCGTGGTCCGCATGGACGGCAGCCAGGTCGAGGAAGGCAAGAGGCTTCTGACCGAGAGCAAGCTGAACGTGCAGTGCGGCGACAACCTGGGTGACGCGGCGGCCAGGATCGTCAGCATGCTGGGATAGGGGGGATACTGCCATGTCCATACTGATAAATCGGGAATCGAGGATAGTGGTGCAGGGGATCACCGGCCGCAGCGGACTGTTCCACACCCAGCAGT
>Ga0209212_1006819_pt1 | contig 12910 bp, 13 predicted proteins | sample RifGroC2_FD_183996 | JGI IMG/M metagenome (GOLD analysis project Ga0209212, IMG submission 183996) | Groundwater microbial communities from Rifle, Colorado, USA - Groundwater C2 (SPAdes) (version 2) | ecosystem: Environmental > Aquatic > Deep subsurface > Groundwater | place: Rifle, Colorado...
TCTTCAAATCGCATCTTCCGGTTCTCCTGTTGTATCTCTGTCCGTCTCATCCGCCACCTCCAACGGTGACTCTAACAAACCGGACAGATTACGTGCTATAAACCGGACATATCACGTGCTCCTGACAATGAAAAGTTGACCGCATCGTAAAAAGTCTATTCGCCACTGTTCGCAGATGCATGGTTGTCACGTCGGTCGATGTCGCCCGGTGGGGCTGTCGCTAACGATCTGACGCCAATGGCGGCGTAATCGAAAGCCCGCCGATCTGCTGGTAGAGCCCGGGCGTCATGTCGATCTGAAGAGCCTTGAGTGAATCTTCCAATTGTTCGGCGCTGCGCGCGCCGATGATGGGAGCGGTAACCGCCGGATGATGGCCTGCCCAGGCCACCGCCAAGGCAGCCGCACGATAACCCTGCTCCTGCGCGAATCGCGTAAATTTCCGGACCGTTTCCTGGATCTGCGCACCATCGTATCTGATGGAGTAGGTCTTGTTCTCGATGAATCTGCCCGTCGAGACGGCCTGCATATATTTGCCTGTCAAAAGGCCTCCGGCCAGGGGGCCGTACGTGATCACGCCAAGCTGTTCCGAAGCCGCCATCGGCAGAATCTCGACCTCGGCCTGGCGCTTGAGAAGATTGTACATAGGCTCAATGCACCGAAAAGGGCTCCAACCTTCACGTAGAGAAATCGCCCGGGCCTTCATGATCTGCCAGGCGGCGTAATTGCTTGCGGCGGGATAGAGGATTTTCCCCTGTCTTACCAAGTCATCCAGGGCGCGCAGCGAATCCTCCATATCGGCATCCTTGTCGAAATGGTGCAGGAAATACAGGTCGATATGATCCGTCTTCAACCGTTTGAGACTCGCTTCGACGGAGGCCATGATGTGGCGACGCGAACCGCCGCCCGCGTTGATATCCGTGCCGACCCGGTTGAATACCTTCGTCGTGATGACAACTTCATCGCGGCAATCCCGGATCAACTCGCCCAATATCCGCTCCGATTCACCTCCGGCATAGCTGTTGGCGCAATCGAAAAAATTGATCCCTGCTTCGCGGCAACGCCCGAACATGGCGGTTGAAGCCTGTTTATCGGCCTCTTTGCCGAACGTCATGGTCCCCATGCACAACCGCGATACCTTCACCCCGGTGTTTCCCAACAGCCTGTACTCCATCTTCCTCTTCCTTTCTCATCGCCGTAACGATCCTGACTGCCCCGTCCGAGAACTCGTCATCATCGAATTACAAACGTAACGTCTATCCTTTAACATATCATATTCTGTGAACCAAACCGAATTCGGTCAAAGACGCAGCGCCAATCGGGATACCTTCCCTGCGCAGAAATGAGCATGCCGGTCACGGGGTGCATGCCCTTCCCTTCAGGCTGAACAGCAGTTTGAGAATGCCTTTTGCCCGGTCGCCGAACAGCGTATCGGCAAAGACCCGCCCCGCGGCGCGCTTGGAAATTTCCGACAGGGTTGGATAGACGTGAACGGCGCCGGCCATGGCGGAGAGCTTCACCCCACCGGACAGCGCGATAATCCATTCATGTATGAGCTCGCCCGCATGGGCGCCTATCATCTGGCAGCCCAGGAGTTTGCTATTTTTATCCAGCAGGATCTTGATCTTCCCCAAGGGTTCCCCTTCCGCCTGGGCGCGATCGTTTTCTTCAAACGGCTCCTCGATGATCCGATATTCCAGTCCTTCCTTGCGGGCGCGCTTTTCATTGAAACCGATGCTGGCCACCTCAGGGTCCGTATAGGTGCACCAGCCGATCCTGCCATAATCCACCTTCCGGGGAAGATGAAGGATCGCATTGGTCAGGGCGATTCCCGCCTCGTATCCCGCAACGTGGGTGAAGGGAAATTGACCGTTCACATCACCGCAGGCGTAGATATGGGAGATGTTCGTTTTGAGGCGATTGTTGGTGGGGATGCCGCGCGGGTTAAAGACGACCCCGGCTTTCTCAAGGGCCAGGTCACCGATATTGGGTTTTCGGCCCGTCGAGAGAAACAGGGCATCACCTTCAATACGCATGGATGGACCCTCTTTAGCCGCGGGGGCAACCGTCAGCAGGATGGTGGGGCCTTTCGATACCACCTTGAGAGCCTTGGTCCCCGTATGGATTTTCACCCCTTCTGCCTCGAAGCGGGCCTTCAGTACTGCCGCGATATCGGCATCTTCCGGCCCCAGAATCTGATCCATGAATTCAACAATCGTCACCTTGGAGCCAAGACGCGCAAAGGCCTGGGCGATTTCCAGGCCGATCGGTCCGCCACCGAGCACGATCAGACGCCCGGGCAGGGTCCTCTGGGAGAAAACCATTTCGTTGGTCCAGAAGGGGACGGACGCAAGCCCCTCGATCGGGGGTACGACGGGGCTGGATCCGGTGGCGATGATCCAGTGTTTCGCGGCAATCCTTTTCCCATCCAATTCCACGACATGGTCGTCGGCGAAGGCGGGTCTGCCGAAGCGGACCTCGGCCCCGAGACCGCAAAACCGCTCCGGGGAGTCGTGATGCTGGATTTTTTCTATGACCGCATGTACGCGATCCATGACGGCGCCCAAGTCTACGGGCGGCCGGGTTAAGGTCGGAAGGCCGAAGGCGTTCGACCGTCCAACCAGATTCCATACGGCTGCTGTGCGGATCAGCGTTTTCGACGGAACGCAGCCGTAATGAAGGCAATCTCCTCCAAGCCTCGAAGATTTCTCGATGAGAATCGTTTTTGCCCCGAATTGAGCACCCCCGGCCGCCGCCGTCAAACCCGCCGCACCGCCCCCGATAATCCCCAGATCATATTCAAAGCTTGCCATAATGCCTCCCGTTCTGGTTGTTTTCATCCGCCGCCGGAAAAACTCACCAACACAATCGAAGAGACTCCCTCCGGGATGAGCCCCGGTCGAGTCGGGGTTCATCCGGACCGGAGGGTCTTCGATGCCGAGGCTTATTGTACGGAGGGAAGTCCTCCGCCCTATGAAGACCGCCACAATCGGTCTCGCAGAAAGGCCATGGTTCGCGAACCGCTGAAGGCGGTGTTTCCGTGTCTGGCCCGAAGGTCTGCGAGGTCCTCCTCCGTATCGATATCGTGCCATGTCGGCGCCTGGTGGACCCGACATCCCCGTACATGGAGGCGGTTCAGGGTTTTTTCAAAGACGCTTTTTTCTCCCCAGGGCATTCCGTCGAAAACAGCGGGATCGAATGTATCGGCGCGAAAGCCGATCAGATAGTAACCGCCGTCGAATGCGGGGCCGACAGCGGCATCTTGCCCGTTCACCATGGCCTGGAAGGCCCGCTCGATCACCTCCGCGGTCAAATCCGGGAAGTCGCTCCCGATCAGCAGGGTCGAAGCGAACCCCTTTGCAAAGCAGGAGCGGAAGGTCCTCTCCATCCGCTCTCCAAGCCCTTCGCCCTCCTGGGGGGAGTAGCAGAAGCGAGGGCCGAACCGCCGTCTGATCTCCCTCTCCCTTCCTGCAGGTGTGAAAAAAATCTCCAGATGATAGCTTCCCCGCTCCAGCCCTTCTAAAAGATCGTCCACGAAATATCCGTAGAGTTCCGCAGCGAAGGGGTCGCCATACGTCTCGGCCAGCCTGGTTTTGACCTTGCCCGGCTCGGGATCGCGGACAAAGACCGCCAGGCATCGGTTCGGTTTCGGCAGAGGGCTCAGTGCCATGCCCGTCACCCCTTTTCAAACGGATTCAGGATCATCTTCCAGAATCGGGCGTACCGGACATCCCGAAAGCCCGTGAGACCGATGATCATCCCTTCCCGGCCCGCCGATGGCTCCGCCTTGTACGTCCCGAAGAACCGGTCCCACCAGGAGAAGTTGAAGCCGAAGTTGCGATCGGACTCCTGCCGAACAGTGGAATGGTGAACGAGGTGCATGTCCGGCGTCACGACGATCCGCCTGAGGAGGAGGTCCGGCCTTTCGGGGATCCGGAAGTTTCCGTGGTTGAACATGGCCATGCCGTTGAGAAGCACTTCAAAGATCAAGACGGCCAGGGCGGGAGGTCCGAGGAGGGCAACCGCGGCCATTTTGATCAGCAACGAGACAACGATTTCCAGCGGGTGAAAACGGAGCCGATGAAACAGCACGTGCTGGGCGTAGATCAGCAGATCGAGCATCAGGACGGTGACAAGGACGGCAGCCGCTTTCGTGAGCGGAAAGATGTTCAGAAGCCCCCATCCTTTCTGCGCCCACAGGAGGGCCATACCGACGGGGAGGATCGGAAAAAGAAGGCGCGGGAGGAGGCCGTTCATCAGATGGATCGAAATATTTCCGAACCAGCGCACGGACTTCTTCACAGTCGGCAAACGACGGGGAACGACCATTTCAGAGATCGCGATGACGGCGAAGAGGATCAGGGAGCAGCCGGTCCGGATGACGGCTTCATGCCGGAGTAAATTGAGTTGGAAACTTGTATCGGGAAAAATCATCCGTACCGTCCTATCTGTAAAACCGGGCGAGTCGTTCCGGCGCGACTCCGCAAAGGTAGAGAGCCATCAGAAACCAATTTCGCAGCGTACCGAATACCGGGCCTTCTCTTTCCCAACGACGCGCCGATGTGATCACCGGCTCCCGGAAAATAGCAATCCTCTTCCCGTTCCGCTTGATTCTTTGCATCAGGTCCACATCTTCCATAATCGGGATCTCCTTAAACCCCCCGAGGGTCCGAAAATAGGAGGCCCTGATGAACATCGCCTGATCCCCGTACGGGATTCTCGTCAGGCGCGATCGCAAACTGGCAATCGTTTCGATAACCCTGAAGACTATTCTCCGGGAATCGATGCGCAGATCGAAGGCGCCGCCGACGCAGCCTTCGTCCCGCATCGCCCCGGCAATCCTTTCAAAGGCGGTTGGCGGCAGAACGGTGTCGGCATGGAGGAAAACGAGCACATCACCGGTGGCGACTGCTGCGCCCCGGTTGAGTTGCCTGCCCCGACCTTTTTCAGAAAGAAGCTTCCGCACGGAGCCGTCGCGTATCGCCCCGAGCGTTTCCCGCTCCGGCTGTCCATCGACCACAATAATCTCCGCGGCGTCTCCGCCAATCCGATGACGGACGGTTTCGATCGCCCGGTTGATGACCGCCTGTTCGCAATACACGGGGATGATGATGGAGACGCGACATTTCAAATTTCTGAAGATGACCCTCCTATCAATACATCATGATGACGCCACCCACATGTAACGGCCTCGTGAAAAGTCGGAATTTACCTTTTTTTCATTACGGAGAAAACCGGAATCCAGAGATTTCAGCGCATGACGGGAGCACTGGACATCGGTTTTCACCGGTCCGACGACTTTTTACGGATTCGTCATATTTTTTAGCATAAAAAAGTTGCAAACCCCGACAACGTGTATATCATAATAAAGCATTCTATATCACAGTACAATGAGATAATAGCGTGCAAACGGGCGACCACTGCTATGCCTGAACGGCAGGGGCAGGATTTACCCGGGGGGGACATATTTCAGCCCAGGATGGGCTGGCAGGAGCGGAGGTCCGACGAGGTGCCCAAAACGGAACGCCATATACTGGCCGCGGATATCGGCGGGACCAACAGCCGATTTGCCCACTTTACGACAGATGAAGATGAACGTCTCGATCTGGTTTCACTTCTCTGGCTCAAAAGCGCCGCATCGGGCTCATTTGCCGATCTTCTGAAAAATCTGCGGGACAGCGATTTTCCATTCGATCCGGGGCAAGCCGATATCGTTGGCATCGCCCTTGCGGGACTTATCACAGGGGGTGTCATAGGCAATCCACCGCATATCCCGTGGGACGTAGACATCACCCACGCCGGGCGCGATTTTGGATTCCGACGGACCATCCTGATCAACGACTTTGTGGCGCAGGCCTTTTCCTGCATTTCGCCCATCGGCAAATCCGCCGAGATCATCCTTCCCGGCTCACCCGAGCCACTCTCCGCAATAGCCGTCATCGGGGCAGGCACGGGGCTGGGCAAGGCCATGCTTGTGCCGGACGAAAAGGGCGTTTACAGCGCCGCCCCCTCGGAAGGGGCGCACGCCGGGTTTCCTTTTATCGGCGAGAAGGAATTCGCCTTTCAGCGTTTTTTGATCAGCACGTGGCACACCCATTACGCGACATACGATCACGTTGTCTCCGCAAGAGGTTTGAGCGCCATCCATGAATTCCTTACAGGCAGTCGATTGGAGCCTGCTCAAGTCATGGAACAGTCTCCCCGGCATCCCGAGACGCTCGAATGGTTCTCAAGATTCTATGGGCGTGCATGCCGGAATTTTGCACTTGAAACACTCTCACGCGGTGGTCTCTACATCGCCGGCGGCGTCGCCGCCAGGAATCCCGAAATCGTCCATCACGAAGCCTTCAAAAGGGAATTTCTCGATTCCGATGTCATGAGCGGCCTGCTGGCCAAACTGCCGATCTTCCTCGTCAGCGACCAGAACAGCGGGCTCTGGGGTGTGGCAATGAAGTCAGCCGGGACATTGGCAAAAGACCTGTCATAGGAGTACCTCCTCAATAGGACCGAGATCTGCCGATATCTGGCTACGGATGACCTGCGGCATTACCTGAAGGCGAATGGTGAACGCCCGACATTCGAATACCTTTTTTATGACTGGAACCTCAACATGGGAGGGAAAGACAATGACTTTAGAAACAAACGAAGCCGCCCCCAAGAGCCATTTTGGGGTGATCGTAAAAGGCGCCGTCCTGGGTGTGATCGTCATCGGGCTTCTCCTGTCAGCGAAATATTTCGATCTGCAACAGGCGTTTCGTGACGCCCTGGCGTGGATCGAGGCGGCCGGCCCCGTCGGCCCCGTCTTCTTCTTCGGAATCTACATCGCGGCGTGCGTCTTCATGCTGCCCGGATCCATCCTGACGCTCGGGGCGGGTGCGGTCTTCGGGGTCGTCAAAGGCACGCTTCTCGTCTCGCTCTCCTCGACCGCGGGCGCGACGGCAGCCTTCCTGGTCGGGCGTTACCTGGCGCGGGAGATGGTCGCCCGCCGGGTCTCGGGAAACCCCACTTTTCATGCACTGGACGAGGCCGTCGCGTCCGAGGGCTGGAAGATCGTCGGACTCACCCGGCTCTCGCCGGTCTTCCCGTTCAACCTGCTCAACTATGCCTTCGGATTGACGCGCGTATCGCTGCGCGACTACGTGCTTGCTTCCTGGATCGGGATGATCCCCGGCACTGTGCTGTATGTCTATCTCGGTTCGCTGGCCGGCTCTCTCACGGAACTGGGGGCCAGGGACGGCGGACGCGCCCGCCAGCCCGCCGAATGGGCGCTCTATGCGGTCGGCCTGATTGCCACGGTGGCGGTTACGGTTGTCATCACGCGCATCGCCCGCCGTGCGTTGAACCGCCGCATCAACCCATTGGCGGAACGAAAGGAGGCGCCATGACGGCATCCATAACGACATCTCTCCTTAAGATTGGCTTGGCATGCGAACCGCTGAAGGTGCGTGCATCTGACCAGGTTGGCGGTTGTGTGTGCGGATGAGGCGAGAAGCAATATATTGAAATTATATGCATTTGGCAGTCCCACGGGGAGTTGAATCCCGCTTCCGGCGTGAGAGGCCGATAAAGGTGCTCTTACACACTGCCACCGACTACTACGTGGCAATTTCTGACATCGGCAAATAGATCGGTAAAATATATTGCATTAAATTTGATCATTGTTATAATACCTCTCGTAATCACAGATTATTTGTAAGATACTCAACGGTAATAATATCGGCAATTGGAGACTGTAATATGAACTCTCAAATCTACCGAATGACCCCTCTCCTACCTGAAGAAGCGGATGATCTTCAGGACCTTGCCTTGGAGGTTCTCCAGAAATCTGCTGCGCTAGGGAGCAGACAGCATAACGTAACGCTCGACACGTTGCGGGAACTGCTCAGGATCATCAACAGCTACTATTCCAATCTGATCGAGGGTCATAACACCCACCCTTACGACATCGTCCGCGCCATGCAGAAAGAGTACGATTCCGAACCGGCCAAGCGCAATCTTCAGATGGAAAGCGTTGCCCATATCGCCGTCCAGAAGGATATGGAGAGGAAATTGCGGGAAGAACCGGAAGCCAGCATGACCGGCCGGGAGTTTCTCTGTTACCTGCACCGTGATTTCTACCGGCAACTGCCGGAGGAATTTCGGGTCGTGACGAATCCTGAAACGAGCAAGGAGAGCATGGTCATACCGGGAGAGCTCCGCGAGGAGGCCGTCAAGGTCGGATATCACAAGCCGCCGGGGTATGGCTCACTCAATGCCTTTCTCGACCGTTTCGGTGAATATTATGCACCGGACAGGCATCATGGTGCGCTGAAGCTTGTTGCGGCCTCGGCAGCCCACCATCGGCTGATGTGGATTCACCCCTTCCTCGACGGCAACGGGCGGGTGGCGCGCCTCTTCATCGAGGCATATTTTCACCGGATTCCGGTTCACGGTTTCGGGCTCTGGTCGGTCAGCCGAGGGCTGGCCCGCAGGAACGTCGATTACAAGTCTGCTCTTGCCCGGGCTGATGCACCCCGGCGGAACGATCTAGACGGCAGGGGGAATCTGTCCAATGAAGGGCTGATTTATTTTTGCCGTTTTTTTCTCAATGTGTGCCTCGACCAAGTGGAATATATGGGGAGCTTGCTGCGGCTAGAAGAACTGGTTGAGCGCATCAGGCGGTATGTCGAACTCCGCGGCTCCGGCATGATCCCCGGCCCGGTAGGTCAGCAGGGGTTGAGGGGTGAATCGGCCCGGATGCTCCAGGAAATATTGGTGAAGGGCGAAGCGGCACGGGGAGCGGTTATTGCAGCGTCAGGCCTGAAAGAACGGACCGGGAGAACCCTCCTGGGGCAACTGATCGGGGAGGGGTTGCTTGTATCGGATACGCCGAAAGGCAACGTTCGACTGGGCTTTCCGATTCATGCCGCGGGATGGTTCTTCCCCGAGTTGTTTCCCACTTTATCTCGGTGAAGTTCTTTTTGTAGTCCCACGGGGGCTTGAACCCCGGTTTCCGGCGTGAGAGGCCGGATTTACCTTGAACAGGCGGCAAAGGCAGAGGACCGCAAAAAAGAGATCGTCACGGCATAGGAGACCAAAGACATGACAACAACATCCGTATTGAAAAAGATCGACACCCTAAAGGCCAAGATTGACGCCCACAGGCCCCTTGACACCCACATGCTCAAACAGGTTCGGGAGTACTTTCGGATCGGCATGGCCTATTCAAGCAACGCCCTGGAAGGGAACTCGTTGACTGAGACGGAAACGAAGATCGTCATCGAGGATGGAATAACCATTGGAGGGAAGCCCGTCCGGGATCATCTTGAAGCCCTGGGCCACTCGGAAGCCTATGACCTTCTTTTCCGGTTGGCAAAGAACCAGGACATCACGGAAGCGAATATCAAAGAACTACACCGGCTGTTCTATTACCGGATCGATGCGAAGCAGGCGGGAAAGTATCGAAAGCGCCGGGTCATCATCACCGGGACCGACTTCATCCCGCCAACGCCGGAGAGGATACCGGTTTTGATGGAGTCATTTATTGCCGGGTTGCCGGTAACCAAGGCGAAGCGTCACCCGGTAGAATTTGCCGCTATCATCCACAGAGAATTTGTGACTATTCACCCGTTTATTGACGGCAACGGGCGGGCGGCGCGGTTGCTGATGAATCTTGCCATGCTGCAGGCAGGCTACCCCGTGGCGATTATTCCCCCGGTATTACGCCGGGACTATTTGGACACCCTGAGTAGAACGCACAAAGGCGACGATGGGGCGTTTATCAATTTCATTTCAGGGGTCTGCTACGAATCGGCAAAGGAATATCTTAGGCTGTTGGAAGGCTGAAAGCCAATAAACGGGAGTATTTCCTTTGGTAGTCCCACGGGGGCTTGAACCCCGGTTTCCGGCGTGAGAGGCCAGCGTCCTAACCACTAGACGATGGGACCGTGGCGGAACATTTTCTTCTAATGAATGCCAGTTGAAAAGTCAAGGTCAAAATCACCCGGCTGCCCTGATCTGCGCGGTCGCCCGCCGGATCCTGCCGATCACCCTCTCCTTCCCGAGGGTAACCATCACCTCATCGATGCCGGGGCTGACGGTCTTTCCCGTGAGTGCAACACGGAGCGCCTGAGCGATCCATTTGAGCTTCGTTCCCCGCTCTTCGGCAAGCGCACGGAGGAAAGCCTCCAGACCATCCTTCGTAAATTCCGCAAGACCGGGGAGCCTCTCCGCAACCGCCTCCAGATGGCCGCGATATTCTTCCGTCAGAAACTTCGCCGCCGCTTCGGGATCGTACGGCACCTCTTCCTGGAAGTAAAACATCCCCGCCTCGGCCATTTCCAGCAAGGTCTTTGCCCGCGTTCGGAGGTCCGATATCGCCTTTGCAATGAACCGGCGATCAGAGACGTCGAATCCCCGCTGTTCCCAAAAGGGAAGAAATGCCTCTATCAGACGTTCTTCGGGATATGACTTGATGTAATGCTGGTTCAGCCAGAGTAGTTTCTCCGGATTGAATACGGCCGGCGATTTGCCGACCGCCTCCAGAGAAAACTCCCGGATGAGCTCCTCCATCGTGAAGATCTCCTGGTCGCCGTGGGACCAGCCGAGGCGGACCAGGTAATTGACCAGCGCCTCGGGCAGATACCCCATCTCCCGATAGGCCATGACCGACGTGGCGCCGTGACGCTTGCTGAGCCGCGCCTTGTCGGCGCCGAGGATCATCGGCACATGGCCGAAAAGGGGAACATCGTACCCCAGCGCCTCGTAAATCTGGATCTGCTTGGGCGTGTTATTCACATGGTCATCCCCTCGGATGACATGGGTGATCCCCATCTGGGCGTCGTCCACAACGACCGCAAAGTTATAGGTCGGATAGCCGTCGGCGCGCTCGATGATCAGGTCGTCCAGTTCCTCGTTGTTGAAGGAGATATTCCCTTTGATCAGGTCGCTGACAACGGTCGTGCCTACCTCGGGGCCGCGGAAACGGACCACCGATTCCGAGCATCCGGCTAACCCGCGATCACGGCATGTCCCGTCGTATTTAGGCTTTCGTCCCTCGGCAAGGGCCCTCTTCCGTTTCGAATCGAGCTCCTCCGGGGTGCAGGTGCAGTAATACGCGTTGCCCGTCTCGATCAGTTTTCGGACCTCCTCCCTGTGGATGTTCACCCGCTCCGCCTGGAAATAGGGACCTTCGTCCCAGTTCAGGCCGAGCCAGGCCATCGCATCCAGTATGGCCCGGGTCGATTCCTCGGTCGAACGGACCTGATCGGTATCCTCGATACGAAGGATGAATGTCCCTCCGTGCCTCCGCGTGTAAAGCCAGTTGAACAAAGCCGTACGAGCGCCGCCGATATGGAGAAACCCTGTCGGCGACGGGGCAAAACGCGTTCTTATCTTCTTATTTGTCATTTTCATCTATTTAGATTATCATACGATTACCGCTGTCGCAATCTCTTTTCGGTATCAGACAGGCCGTGAAAAGCAGGAGGAGATGTAAATTATCCTTGACAATCCGACCGGTTTATAATTTACTTCAGCACTTTACACGGAAACTCCCGTTGAGGGGGAAATCGTGTTTGCCACTTCGGGAAAGGGCGATCGTTTGAAGATCAACGTCAGCAAGATCCCCGAAGGGGGGATGGATATCCGGTTTGAAAGGGACGGGAGCTGGTTTCGGGGTTTACTTCCCGAGGCGACCCCTTCTGATTTTGTCCCCGACCGGATCGATGTGGCCTGCACTGTCAGGAGGATGAAGGAGAACGTCTTTATCGAGGGAACCGCGGCAACCACCGTAGAGGCGCTCTGCGGCCGCTGTCTGGAGATGACCCGACAGCCGGTAAACGCGTCGTTCAAATACACGTTTACGCCGCCTCCCGCCCAGGCGAAGGAGGAATGGGAACTGACCGCCGAGGATCTTGATTTTGCGTATTACGAAGAGGATACCATCAATCTGGATGCATTGATCTTCGAGCAGGTCATGCTGCATATGCCGATAAAACCTCTGTGCACGGAGTCCTGCAAGGGGCTGTGCCCCCATTGCGGGATCGATCTGAACGCGGCAAGCTGTCTCTGTCAGGCCGAAACCTTCGATGAACGACTTGCCGCCCTGAAGCAGTTTAAGGTTCAACCTGAGAAACAATAGGGAGAAGAAAAGGAGTTACATAGTATGCCAAATCCGATAAAAAGACATTCTAAATCCAGGAGAAACATGCGAAGAGCCCACGATTTTCTGAAACCGGTCACGGCATCCGCATGTCCGCAATGCCGTGCACCCAAGCTTCCCCACCATGTTTGCCCCAACTGCGGCGCCTATAAGGGCAGGGAAATCGTCCCGATCGAAAAGACCTCCTGAACCATGCATCGGGGAAACGATCATGGCTAAATTCGGCGTCGTCTTTCCGGGACAGGGATCGCAATACCCCGGCATGGGTCAGGACCTTTACCGGGGGAATCAGAGCGTCAGGGAACTTTTTGCCACGGCCGGGGAGGTGCTCGACCGGGATATGGTTTCCCTGTGCTTTGAAGGTCCCCAGGAAGCCCTCGATCTGACGGCGAACACACAGATTGCGGTTCTCACCGCAGATCTCGCGGCCTGGCTGGCTTTTTCCGAGCGAATGACCACAGCGCCTCTAATATTGGCGGGCCATAGTCTCGGAGAATACGCTGCCCTTTATGCAGCCGGCGCCGTCGATCTGCGCGATGTCCTTGCTCTCGTTCATCTAAGGGGCAAGTTCCATCAGGAGGCAGTTCCCGTGGGTGAAGGCGCGATGGCGGCCATTCTCGGCCTCCCGAGAGAAGCGGTTGAGGAATTGTGCCGGGGCATCGATCGCCAGAAGCACACCGTGACCCTCTCGATAGAAAACGCCCCGGGACAGATCGTAGTCTCCGGACATACGGCGGCTATAGATGAAATCATTGCCGCCGCAGAAACAAA
>Ga0209212_1006821_pt1 | contig 12909 bp, 7 predicted proteins | sample RifGroC2_FD_183996 | JGI IMG/M metagenome (GOLD analysis project Ga0209212, IMG submission 183996) | Groundwater microbial communities from Rifle, Colorado, USA - Groundwater C2 (SPAdes) (version 2) | ecosystem: Environmental > Aquatic > Deep subsurface > Groundwater | place: Rifle, Colorado...
AAGGCGAATTGTTTATGGCTTGTTGCGGAACTTCTATCGCAGCAAATGTCCTCATAGTGGCGTTTCTTTTCCTATTTGCCTCAAACGAATTTCTTGTCATTTACTTTGATAAAAACATTCCTGTTTTCGTATTTTTCTTCGTTTTTATTATTGCATGGCCAATTTACTCGAAAAAAATGAAACATTCGGAAACCTGGTCTAGATACAATCCATTCGAGTGAATTCAGATAGGACATGACATGAGCCATCACATAACCAGGAAGATGCACCGGCCAAAAACCGCCGGTGATCTCCCGGCCCGTTGAGCGACTGAAAGATAATCAATTGAGGTGCTAGGTGTTGTTAAAGAAGAAAAAAAGGAGAACTCTACTGGACCAACTCGCAGTTGCCGGTGGATATTTTTCGGAGCAGTACTTTGCATCATCTACGGAGCGTCATACCAAGGCGAGTTACATGGAAAAGGCAGTGCCGAAATTGGAAGAAATGGAGCGTATGTCACTTTGGCAGGGAAAGACGCTCAGACTAACATCAACTTTTTCTGGATTGGAGCCGCAGTTTTCTTTCTTGCAGCGATTGTTCAATTGATTCTCGCAGCAAAAAGAGAATTTACAAATGCACAACCTTTTGGCGATATTTTGAACGACACGATGATGTGTCCAAAGTGCGAGCAGCCTTTTTCTCTACAGACGTTAGAAAAGGCAGAGTGTCCTGACTGTCAAGTTCAATTGGTACAGCTGAAAGGGTTTTTTGACAAATCAAGAGAACAGAAATAGGTAAAGAAAAAGACGCACGGACAGCTGTGAGGCCGAAAAGTTTGCTGCCGGAAGGCCGACAAAAGTCACGCCCAACAAGGAGGCGGCAGACGGGCGCCGCTAACGCTCCGCCGCTGCGCCCCCACCCCGTTGTGCAAATCAAAGAAAGACAAAAAGATGAATCTAAAAATTAACATTGCTTCTGCCGCGTTGTTGCTGATTTCGTCGTCGGCGGCTTTGGGAGCAGATTCAAAAATTGTGACGGATGCGCTTTCGTCAGCAGAGTGGATTTCAAAAGCGCTCACCAGCTCGGGATATAAGGCTGATTTCAGTCTCAACAGCCTAAAAGAAGTAGATAGATTCTTTGATGAACAAACGAAAGACGGAAAAGCCAAGGCAGGCGGGCTGCTATCGGAAAAGTTAGGGCAGCGGCTTTTCGGCATTGGTTCTTATGTAGGAGAAGTTATTCGTCGGAAGAGGGATGGCAAATGGGCAGGCAATGATGCTGATCCACAGGCAGAGATAAACCTTTCACTGAAGCTGAATTCAGGCGCAACCATTTGGCCTGTACAGCGAGTAATGAAGCGTATGAAGAACGGCAGGGAAGACAGCATTTACGCATATGGAGCACTTGCTGCCAAAGCAGAGAAGTGAACCTGCTCAACCAGCCGGTTGCACACCGCCCCGCCCAAAAACCGACCGGGCGATGCGGGTGAACCGGGCACCACGTTGGCGGATTTACAATTAAAAAAACAGGAATACGACGAAGACGATAGGCGGAGGTATCATGGACGGCGCAGTCCCAATGGAAATTATAAAGGAGAAAATTTATCTGATCCGCGGCCAGAAGGTCCTGTTGGATAATGACCTCGCAGAAATGTATGGGGTCGAAACCAAGAACCTGAACAGGGCAGTAAAAAGAAACATGAGCAGGTTGCCTGATGATTTCATGTTTCAGTTGACTAACGAGGAAGCGGCCGGTTTGAGGTTCCAATTTGGAACCTCAAAAACATGGGGTCTGGCGGTAGGCGCTATAGCCCGTACGTCTTCACCGAGCAGGGCATATAACGGCCATGAAATCAAATTTGTCAACACTTGGGTAAACAACCCTCCATTCCTTATTGATGGCGAGTTAAAGGATGAAGTCAACATTAAGGCTGTCATGAATTTTCTGAAGATATGTATTTAACTTCCTCTGTATCGTCCGAAAGTGGGGCAAACCTTATCGTCGAAGTTCTGGTAAAGCCGACATTTTGGTCAAATTATGCATTGGCGGAAACGAGATTTTCAGCGAAATAAAGAATAATCTTTTATCGAGTTTCAGCGTGAAGCTTGAGCCCAAGAGCCGAAACTATTTTTAGAATCGTATCAAAACCAGGAACTCGTTCTCCAGAAAGTGCTTTATAGAGACTTTCACGAGAAAGGCCGGCATCACGAGCCACCTGCGACATCCCTTTGGCTCGGGCAATGTCGCCCAAAGCCTTAGCAATGAAAGCGGCATCGCCATTGGCCTCTTCAAGGGAAGCTTCAAGATAGGCTGCCATTTCTTCAGGGGTACGGAGATGTTCAGCAACATCGTAGCGACTGGTAGTTGTTCTGGGCATGTTCAACTCCTATAGATGAATTATGCGCAACCATCGGCAAGACCCGCCGAGGGCGGGTCAGCCTCAGTCCCGTTGGCGGAGATGAAAAAAGGAAAAGCCGACCTTGCTGAAGCAAGGTCGGCAAAGACGGAGAAGCCTGGGGACGAAGATTTATGCAGATTTCCGCTACCACTGTGCTTTCAGGCGTTGACAAAGATTACGCATGAGAGGTGTTTACGTTCCACAGGTGAATAGAAGAAAGGCTCTCCGATTCGGACCTTTCAATTTCCTCAGTATCGTAATCGGCCTGAAGGCCGAGCCAGAAACCAGCACTGGTGCCAAAGAAACGCGCTAGTCGCACGGCAGTATCAGCAGTGATCGCCCGCTTGCCATTACAAATGGCTGAGATTCTTGGTTCCGGGACTCCAATTTCTCTTGCTAAACGATACTGACTTATCCCTAACGGAATCAGGAATTCTTCCCGAAGAACCTCTCCGGGGTGAATATTAGGAAGTTTGTTCATAGCGTCACCTCAATGATAGTCGCAAATTTCAACACGGCTGGCGGTTCCTTCGTTCCATATAAAGCAAATCCGCCACTGGTCATTGATTCTTATACTCCATTGTCCCTCACGATCTCCTGAAAGCTTCTCCAACCTATTCTGTGGAGGGATTCGGAGATCATCAATTCGACGGGCGTTGTTTAACATACGTAGCTTCCGCCGCGCCACCGCCTGAATCTGGTTTGGTAGCCGACGAGAAAAATGGCCATCCCAAATCTTTTGCGTTTCGCTGTCATGGAACGAGGCAATCATGAATCAAATACTAACGTAAGGCGGAAGTATAGTCAACGAGGAATTTACAAAGACAACCCGCTCAGAAAAGGTGCCAACCCGCGGCGGCACGCGGTCTTCGCTACGCTACGCCGGTACGCCTTGTGCCGTTGCATAAATCGAAAGAGGCTAAGGAAAGGCGAAAAAGGGCTTTCAAGCAGCTTTACTGTGGGCTTTGATTAAGGAGAGCGCCTCCGGATCGTGATCCAATAAAAGAAGAGCGCTGCAGATAGCGCGGCTCGGCAACAAGTCGCCGCTTTCGTATTTCTGGAAGGCTCTAGGGCCACCACCGATTAGCGTGCCGGCTGATTCCTGGGAAAGACGAAGTTTCTTGCGGATCCGCCGGATCTCCTCTGGCTCAAGGAGCCCTTCGCTCCTTGCTTTCAGGAGATTCAACATCCGATCAGAGACCTTCATGTCTTCGCCAGTGTGGATGCTCTCGTCGGATTCGTCACAATACCAGCCAGGCATGTCGAAAGTAAGTCTTTGTTCTTTATATGTAAGAGTTATCGGGCGAACCCCACGAAACATAGGTGCCCCAGTTTCTGGACAGACAGGATTATTCATTGTCTTTCTCCTTGAACGATAGCAGCAAAAATTCCGTTATGGCGTCGGCTGTGAACTTCACATACAGAACACCAACCGGCGAAGGGACATGATACACGTCCTGCCATAACCGAACATCGGCATAAGCTGTCATGGACTTAAAGAAGTGAGCTCTCTGCATGAATCGTGCTGACGATCTCCCACCGACCGAAGCCTAGCGCGGCAGCACTTCGAAGCGCAGTGCCGGTAACGGCAAGTCGCTCCACGGAGGCAAAGGTCGCCTTAAACGCATCCAGATCGTATGTCGGTTTCTTTTTCTCCGTCATATGGAATTTTATACACCATAAAGGTGTAGTTGGCAAGAGAGGATGTTCAACCAGTCGGCGGCACTCGGCCTCCACTGCGCTCCGCCGGTGCGCCTCGGCCCCGTTGCCGAAAAATTTCAACGAAATGAAAATGACAAATGACGCACCAGATAAATGTCCTGAGTGTGGGTGCTCATTTTGTGGTACTCCAGCCGGAAAAGGACCTTTTTCTTCAGCACCAAAACATCAAGGGCTGCGGTTTATCCTCCGCCACTACCTGGATGGGGGAGTCCGTTTCCACTAAAGAGCCGTCCCGGCCGCGTGCGCAATCCGAATAATTCTCTTAGCGTATTCTCCTGTTAGATCCCCTTTTGCAAGCTTTACACTTTGTAATTAAAATATTGACATATAGTAGCTAAGTTGATATTTCCTTCTTACCCGATTTTTCCCAACCACCAATTTATCCATAAAAATCAGCCATATAGCAAGGACCGCAAAGGGGGTAGCATGCAGGTAAATCATAAAGAAATCACGGTACTGCGGTGCATTGCAATAGCATTGTCATGCCTGCTGTTCGTTATTGTCTTTGCCGCCGATCTCCGTGCTGCAGATAAATTACCGCGTGTGAAGCTCTCGGTAAAACCCCTCGATCTTTCAAGGCAGGTTACTGTTGAGGATCTGGTGGCAGCTGGTCAGCTTGGGGGGCAGCTGTATCCGACCCACGAGATGGCTGACAAGAAAAAGGAAAAGGAAATTCACAATTCGTTCGGCGAAGCGATCCAGGAATGGAATAAGCACGAATACAAAAAGGCGATCAAGCTCTTCAGGCAGCATATCGAGAAATACCCCGACAGCCCGTGGGCAGCGGAAGCAGTACTCCACATCGGGTGCGATGCCCACTATACAGGCCAATACAGCGTGGCAGAAAGCAGCTTCAACTGGATACGCGAGAAGTTCAAGGGGAAGGACCATGAGGGTGCGAAAAAGCTCGTAAACAAGGCGACGCTTCGTCTTGGGGTAGTGAAGGCATCGCAGAACAATTTTGACGAGGCAGGAAAACATTTCACCGAATTGGCCAAATCGAGCACCGACTGGCGAGACCGTACCTATGCCAGTCATTGGATTCAGCGACTTTCGCGCTATAAGGCGAGCAAGCTCGCGATGTTGAACTGCGGGAGCCTCGCACTTGCACACGTGCTGGAGAAACAGGGGAAGCTACAGGAAGCCGGGATCGTCAGGGAGATGCGTCCTTCTTCTTCCTCCGGGTACAGCATTCAAGACCTCGAGGAAATTGCCGCAGGATACGGCTTCGAATTCACCGGGCTCCGGGTGTCCGACAATGAAATGAGCCAGCTTCCCCTGCCGGCTATAGTGCACATCAACGCCCGCGCACAAGGTGATAGCGGGCATTATTGGATCCTGGACAAGGTCGGTTCCGATGAACTGGAATTCTTCGACCCTCAGGCCGGGCGCAGATTTGTTCAGTCATACAAGGAATTCGGTGCACAGTGGGATGGAATCGCCCTGGTGCTGCGGTCCCGGGGCATCACGACAGGTGTTGGACAAATGCTGACCCAGGCCGAGCAGGAGACTTTTTACGGCGGCTGCTGTGGGGTGCCTCCTCCGGAAGATGATCTCGGCGAGGATGATGAAGACGAGGATGAAGATGAGGAGGAGGAAGAAGAAGAGGATCCCTGTGCGGAGGGCGCACCGACCTGGTCAGTGAATGTCCTCACCATGAACCTGTACATGGCCGACATTCCGCTATGGTACGAGAATCCGGTGGGGCCTGGAGTGAGGATCAGCATCAGCTATAATTCCCAGTCTGCCATAGCCTATCATCAGCCGTTCGGTAACAAGTGGCAGTTCAATTACGGGAGTTACCTCGTCGTGGATACGGGCGGACAGGTCACCGTTTTCATGCCGGACGGCAGGCGGGACGTGTATTCGCCCAACGGTGCGGGAGGGTATTCCAGCGAGCTTGGAAAATTCAACACCCTCACCAAGATTGCCGAGAACCATTTCGTACTGAAGCTGCAGGATGATTCTTCCTACGAATACGACATTCCTGCAGGCACCACGTCACTCCAGCCATTTCTCGTCAAACTGAAGGACAGGTATGGGCAAGCCCTGACGTTCGGCTACGATTCCGAGGTCCGTTTTTCAACGATTACCGATGCTCTCGGGCGGGTAACCACGATCAGCTACACGAATGGAATGGCGACGACCGTGACGGACCCGTTCGGACGAAGTGCAAGGTTCGAGTACGATGCCAACGAGAACCTCACGAAGATCACCGACATGGGCGGATACTGGACGAGCCTGACCTACGACGAGAACGTGTACCTCACCTCGGTTAGCAACTCGAGGGGCTCGTATCGCTTTTACATAGAAGCATCGGATGACAGTGGCGCCAACAGCGACAACTACCCGCCTCCGGGAGATCAGATGTGGGCCAACTACAGGATCACCATCACGAATCCGCTGGGGGGGAACGAGGAGTACTTCTATTACGGGGGGTGTGACTACCTCGAAGATTTCGGATGCGACGGCGAATCATGGCACGTTTCCCCCAAATATTATGTGCCGTGGACGAGCCAGACGGTCAACAACTACAGGAGTACCGCCCCGAAAAAGAGATATTTCTTCACCACGGTCAACGGTAAAGGAACGGTCTCGAATATCACCTATCCTGACGGTGGTACCCATTCCTACATCCCCGACGAGACTACCCTCAAGCGCGCCAGCAGATCCGATGCGCACGGGCACATTAAATCGTATACCTACAATGCAAAGGGTGGGACTGCCTCCGTTACCGACGCCAAGGGGAAGACCACTACGCTGACGTATGCGCCGAACGACATTGACGTCACAGGGGTCACCAACGGTCTCGGTACCATAACGCTCGGTTACGACGGCTTCCATAACGTCACCTCGGTCACCAATATGTTGGGGAAGGGCACCCGCTACACCTATAACAACTTTGGACAGAAGACGTCGGAGATCGATGCGCTCGACATGGCAACAACCTACACGTATTACGACCCAAGCCACCCGAGCAGGCACCTGCTTAAGGAGATCTCCCGCGACGGCAAGGTCCTATACAGCTTCACGTACGACCCGGTCGGAAGGATACAGGCGAAGACCGATCCTGCCGGCCTGACGCTGATGTTCACGTACGACAACCTGAACCATATCATTTCCGTCCTGTATCCGGACGGGAAGCAGAAGAATTTTGCCTACTCGGACTGCTGCCCGTGGCTGATAGATAGCTACACCGACAGGAGCGGCCGGACCGTCTATTATACCTACGACGCGATGAAACGGCTGACGATGGTGAAGGCCCCCGATGGGACGTCGGTGAGATACGAGTATGACGCTGACGGCAACGTAGCGGCATTCATCGATCCGAACAACGGGATCACGAGATTCGAATACGACCCGATGGGCCGCCTGACCAGGAAAACCTATGCGGACGGAAAATACGAGCGCTTCGCGTATGACAGCGAGGGTCTTCCCAGTGCAGGAGCAAATGCCCGAGACACAATTTCGGGAAAAACAACCGCCACCTACACGTATGACGAGAATCACAGGCTGACCGAGGTCACCTACACAGATGGGACCCCCAACATATATAACTTCTATGACGACTACAACAGGATGATCGCCACCGGGGACGGTATCGGCGCATGGGCTTACGCCTATGACCCGGAATCGCGCCTGCTTTCGGTGGACGGCCCGTGGGAGAACGACACCGTGTCGTATTCTTACGACGATACGGGGCGGAAGAAGAGTGTCGGATTGTATGGGAGCGATACCGTCGAGCATGTGTACGACTCCCTCGGCAGGCTTTCCGACATCAAGCCCGGTGGAAGGACCTTCCGGTATGTCTACCCGGAGGGGAGGCCGACTACTTTACCGGTCCGGTTGACACGCCCCAACGAAGCGTTCACGACCTACCAGTATGATTCGATAAACCGCCTTACCGAAATTGCGAACAGGAACGGCTCTCAGCAGCTGATCGTTTCCGATGCCTTTACCTACGACGCGCAGGGCATGCGGGGGGACGAGACGGTCACGAACGGGGTGCCGATAACCAACCTTTCCCCGAACGTGACGACGTATACCTATAACAGACTGAACCAGCTTCTTTCGACACAAAGCCCGGCCCGGTCGTTCACCTACGATCATGATGGTAACATGACGAGCGGATACACCCCTCACGGGTATCCTTTCACCGCGACGTACGATGCAGGAAACAGGCTGAAGAGTATCGAGTACGGCGATGGCGGTTCCGGCACGCACAGAACCGAGTATTTCTACAGTGCGAGCGGCATGCTGGCACGACAGGTGGCGGATGGCGTGGAGACGAGGTTCGTCCGCGATGCTCTCGACGTGCTGCAGGAGCGTGACGTCGCCAACAACGTTGTTCGCGCCTATGCGTGGAACCCGCGCGCGCCGGGAGGGATCGGGGGTCTCCTTTCCTTGAGCCAGGGAGGGCAGCGCTACTCATACCTTTACGACGGGAAGGGAAACGTCTCCGCTCTCATCGATGATTCACAGACTCCTGCAGCAACGTACACGTACGACGAGTTCGGCATTCTCATGGCAAAGGGTGGGCCGCTTGATCAGCCCTACACCTTCTCGACCAAGCCTTACGACGCTCCAACCGGGCTTTCCTACTATGGCTACCGGTTTTATGCACCCGCCCTGGGCAGGTGGATGAACAGGGACCCCCTGGGAGAGGCCGGCGGAATCAACCTCTATGGCTTTGTCCTGAACAATCCGCTGAACTATATAGACCCGACGGGTCTCTTCGGGACCGGAGGACCGGGATCTCCGTACCCGGGGCATACCGACTTTCCGGGCCAAGGCCGGTTCGACTACGATCTCGAGGATCAGGGTGACACCAGTCCATATAAGCAGCCGGACAGACATTTCCGAGATCTCCCACAGTCTGAAGCGGATGTTGCCTCGGCAATCGCAAATTGCGATTCAAACGATTTCCAACGGGCGATGCATCGAGGGCAGGACTACTTCTCTCACTACAGAAACGGGTACCGGTGGGCGCCTTTCCAGACCTGGAAAAGCCTCGGTTTCGGCCATCTCTTTGCCGGCCACACGCCCGATCAGAATGTCAATGCCTGGAACGATGCACGAGACTGGTCCGAGGGGCAATTGAACAGATGGAGTGAAAACTGTGACTGCAGGGAGTAGTGAATGAAAAACACGTTACGTTGGCTCTTGTTTATTTCATCGTTGGTACTGTGCGTGCTGGCCGCACCATGCTCTTCGCGTGCAGATGTCGAGTATACCGTATCAAGCAGGCCGGATGGCGGATACATTCTTCACATCGCCTACTCCAAGAGGCATTTTTTCACCGCAGAGGGAATGTTTCCTCTCGAGAAGAGAAATTTCGTCGTGGAGATCAAGGGTAACGGAACGACCTGGAACTGGGCAAACCCGAAAGGGACCTACTACAGCTCGGACGAGGTGACCAGCGAGCGGCAGGCATGGGACGTGGGGTATGCATGGATGGACCCGGAACGGAAGTCCCTGTATCTGAATTTCTACTGGGTGTCACCGCCAGACGGATTACTTCCTTCGGATGTGAACGGGAAATACGACCTGGTTCAGTCAGGCCGGAAGAAGTAAACGCGGGTAAAGATGTCATCAAAATTCAGTTCGTGAGCTGTCGATGGGAGAATACATGTTATTCAGACATAAGGCCCGTACTGTAGTTGCAGTCATATCATTCGTCATTCTTCCTCTTGCCACATCCTTTGCCGGGACGATCCAGTACACGTATGACGAGATGCTCCGCCTGATCAAGGTGCAGCACGGCGACGGCTCGACGGTGCAGTATGTCTACGACAACATGGGGAACAGGCTGATCAGGAAGACGGCGCCACCCAACCAGCCGGTCAACGCTCCGCCGAACGCGGCGGCCGATCCTTCTCCCGCTCCGGGCAATACTGTTTCTTCACGTACACCGACCCTCGGCTGGTCCGGCTCCGATCCCGACAGCATAGATACCCTGATGTACTACATCTATTTCGGGACTTCCCCAGAACCACCTCTCGTCGCAAGCGGTTTTGACGCCATATTCTCGCCGGGTTCCCTTAACTTCGATACCACCTACTACTGGAAAATTGCTACGCGCGACAGCGAGAACCGCGTGACCGAAGGGCCGCTCTGGAGCTTCACGACTCCGAAGCAGCCTTCTGTCGGTGGGGCCGTCATGGCTGGAGGGGAAGACCATACCGTTATCCTCAAGCTGGATGGGACCGTCTGGGCGTTCGGGAACAATTCGTCCGGCCAGCTCGGCGACGGCACAACCGACTCGAAAGTACGTCCATTCAGGGTGGAGGGTATCGCGGGGGTCAGTGCAGTCGCTGCCGGGTCGTCCCATACTGTGGCGCTGAAGGATGACGGCACCGTATGGACCTGGGGAGCTAACGCGTACGGTCAGCTCGGAGACGGCACCACGACGCAACGCACTTCCCCCGTCCAGGTCCCCGGGCTTGCCGGTGTAACTGCTGTGGCAGCCGGCGGCTCCCGGACGCTGGCGCTGACGGCCGATGGGACCGTCTATGCCTGGGGCTTGCTCGATCATCAGCAGCTCGTGGCGGGGAGCGCACAGCGGGTTATTCCTTCGCTCGTTCCCGCGCTCTCGGGGGTGACGGCTATTGCGGCAGGCGACTCCCATTCGATTGCCCTCAAGGGTGACGGGACGGTCTGGACATGGGGGATGAGCAGCCAGGCTCTCGTGCAGGTGGATGGTCTGTATGGTGTGGTGGCCATTGCGGCAGGGGCGGGGCATGCCGTTGCTCTCGATGTGGACGGGAAACTCTGGACCTGGGGGAGTAACGATTACGGCCAGCTCGGCGACGGGAGCACGACCCGGTCGACTGCTCCGGTTCAGGTTTCCGGCATTGCAGGGGTGAAGGGGATAGCGGCGGGCAACTCTCATACCATCGTCCTGAAGAACGACGGGACGATCTGGGCATGGGGGATGAACGACTACGGTCAGCTCGGTGACGGCACCGAGTCACAGCACACGACCCCCGTGCAGGTACTGGCGGTTGAGGGAGCGGTGGCAGTAGCCGCGGGAGCATATCATACCGCGGCAGTCGAGGCCGACGGGGAGGTCCGTGTCTGGGGGCGGAATGCCTATAGCCAGAACGGGGAGGGGAGCGGAATCGTCCCGCAGAAGCTCGACCTCAACCTGAACGGGGAGCTCACGGTAACCTCATCCGCCGGAACGGGGGGGACCATCGATCCTGCATCGGCCCGGACGGTTACTGCGGGAGAGACTGTAATGTTTACCCTTACCCCCGTCGACGGGTACATGCTTTCTTCCGTCAGCGGCTGCGGCGGGATCGTCAGCGGTACCTCATACACGACCGGGCCGATTACCAACCACTGCACCGTTACCGCATCGTTCGTTCCATTGGACCCTGGGCCCGCACCGGAGCCTGGGGCGGCAGCGGGCAACGGACATACGGTCGTCGTCAAGGCCGATGGAAGGGTTTGGACGTGGGGAAGCAACACCAGCGGCCAGCTCGGCGACGGCACCACCACCGCCAAAACGAGTCCCGTGCCGGTTGCCGGAGAGCTCGGCAGCTCTGTCGCCGTTTCCGCCGGGAACAGCCATACCGTAGCATTGCGGCGGGACGGCACTGTCATTGCCTGGGGCGACAATACGTACGGGCAGCTGGGGGACGGCACGGTTGTGAAGCGGACCGTGCCGGTCCAGGTGACGGACCTCACGGGGGTGACGTCAATCGCGGCCGGTGGTTCCCACACGCTGGCACTGAGAAACGACGGCACGGTCTGGGCATGGGGGTACAACAACTACGGCCAGGTCGGCAACGGCACGGTGACCCAGCATGTGCCCGTCCAGGTTCACGGCCTCTCCGGGGTCGTTGCAGTCGCTGCCGGCGAATGGCATTCCCTGGCCCTGCTCGCTGACGGCAGCGTCCGGGCCTGGGGGAGGAACAGCAGCGGCCAGCTCGGTGACGGCTCGATGACGGGCAGCGTTTTCCCCGTGAGGGTGGAAGGGGTCGCAGGCGTGGTCGCACTGGCAGGCGGGATGTCGCATACCGTCGCTCTGAAAGCGGATGGTACCGTCTGGACCTGGGGGAGCAACGATTACGGGCAGCTCGGAGACGGGACCACCACCATCAGAATCGCGCCGGTGCAGGTAGGCGGTCTGACCGACATCGTCTCCATAGCTGCCGGGGACTATCATACCATAGCCCTGAAGAGCGACGGAACCGTCTGGGCCTGGGGCAACAATGTCAAAGGCCAGTTGGGTGACATGACGTTCGACAGGAGGTCCTCCCCCACCCAGGTCATTCTGGTCCGCAATGCAGTCGCTATCGCTGCCGGCGCTTCACACTGCATAGCAGTGACCGGCGACGGAACCGTGTGGGCGTGGGGAAACAACAGTGACGGGCAATTCGGTGACGGGACAACCAGCAGCGGCATCCTCCCGCAACAGCCCGGAATTAACGTCAGCATGAGTTTGACGGTGACCCCCACCGTCGGGGCAGGTGGATCGATTGCTCCTTCCGCCCCGCAAGCGGTCCCGAGCGGCGGAACAGCCATATTCGCCCTCACGCCGGACGACGGCTACCAGATCGCTTCCGCCACCGGATGCGGCGGGAGCCTCAGCGGCACCGCCTACACGACCGGGGTAATTACCGACCATTGTGCCGTCAGCGTTACATTCGCATCGATCCAGCCGCCTGTCGTCGCTGTTCAACCCAGTTTGAGCGGCGGTGATTGGCATACGGTCATGCTGGGGACCGACGGGACCATTCGGGCGTGGGGAAACAACTACTACGGCCAGCTCGGCGACGGCACGACGACGCAACGGACGCTTC
>Ga0209212_1006824_pt1 | contig 12901 bp, 13 predicted proteins | sample RifGroC2_FD_183996 | JGI IMG/M metagenome (GOLD analysis project Ga0209212, IMG submission 183996) | Groundwater microbial communities from Rifle, Colorado, USA - Groundwater C2 (SPAdes) (version 2) | ecosystem: Environmental > Aquatic > Deep subsurface > Groundwater | place: Rifle, Colorado...
GCGCTCCAGATCGACTACAAGGGGCAGTTCCAGATGACGGTCCGCGACACCGGGTCCGGAGAAAACAACGACGACAGCACCATGAACTTCAACTTCCGTCGCAACCGCCTGGCCCTGATGGGCAAGTACGGCGACAACATGTCGCTGTACGTGCAGACCGAGTACATCGACGACGCCAACATCACCCCGCTCGACGTAGCCGACACCGACCAGGGCTCGGAATTCCAGATCCTGGACGCGGTAATGCGCTTCCGGGTGAACGACGCCCTGCGCGTGAACGTCGGGAAGTTCAAGTACAACCTCTCCCGTGAGAACCTGGAGGCGTGCGAGGCACCGCTCACCCTGGACCGCTCGCTCTTCATCCGCGCCCCCTTCACCACCACCCGCGACACCGGTGTGGCGGTCTGGGGTAACCTCTACAACGACATGTTCCAGTACCGCGTTGACGTCATGGAAGGGCGCAAGGCGGTCTCCGGCGTGACCGCCCCGGCCTCCAACTTCCGCTACTCGGCCCGCGTTCACGCGACGCTGCTCGACCCCGAGAACGACTACGGCTACAAGGGGACCTACCTCGGCAAGAAGAAGGTCGCCACCGTTGGGGCCGCCTACCAGTTCGAGCCTGAAGTCGCCTACGGCAACACGGTGTCGAGAAGCGACAAGAAGGATTACAAGGCCTGGACCGTGGACGCCTTCGTCGAGTACCCCCTCACGGGGATAGGCACGTTGACCGCCTCGGCAGCCTACGAGGACATCGACCTCGACGACGCCTACCTGGGGGGCGCCGCGGCGGATGCGCTGGTGTCGGGCATCAACGGCGAGAAGAACGGCTACTACGTCAAGGCGGGCTACATGCTCCCCAACATGCCGCTGCAGTTCTTCGTGAGGTACGAGCGGTGGCGCTTTGCCGAGCTGAACGGCGTATTCGACCAGAGAATCGACTGGTACGGCGGCGGTTTCAACTACTACCTGCGCAACCAGAACCTGAAGCTGACCTTCGAAGCCAACTCCACCGGCTTCAACAAGGGGGGCGGCACCGAAACCACGGACGAATTCATGACCTACGTAACTCAGCTGCAGCTCGTCTTTTAATTCGCAGCCTACAGATCCCTCCTGCCGCTTAGCTGCGGGGGAGGGATCTGTCCGACGACTAACGTTTAAAGGAGGAAGGAATGTTGAAAAAAACGATGGCCCTCATTGCCGCTGCCATCATGACGGCAAGCCTGACAACAGCCGCATTCGCGGCAGGACCCTGCATGGGCAAGGTGACCAAGGTCGAGGGTGACCAGGTGACCGTGGCTCTCGAGGGGGCTCCTCCCGCCTGGGCCAAGAAAGGTGGGAACGTCTCGGCCGCCGGGGGCTCCCCCAAGGTGGTCGCCGTGGACGGAAACAACGTGACGCTCAAGTTCGGCAAGGCCAAGGCCGCGAAGATCAAGGTGGACTCCCCGATGACCCTGAATGAGGCGGACGCGGACGAAATGCAGGGTTGCTGAGCTTCTAAATTTTCATGCATCCATTTTACGAGGTAACCATGCGAAGAATTACAGCGCGAGGCGCGCTCGTGGCCCTGCTCATGGGCGTGCTGGCGACCCCCTGCTTTGCCGAAAAGGCCGGCATAGGGTGGAAGGAGACCATCGCCGCCAAGTCGGGGAAGGCTAAGACTCTCGCCGAACTGGCGAAGATGTACGATTCGAGTTCCTGCGTGGAGTGCCACCAGGAGCAGCACGAGCAGTCGCAGAAGTCGATCCACTCACGCTCCATTTTCGGCACGGCGCGGACAGCCATGACCATCATGACCACCATCGAGAACGGCCTGATGGAGGAGCCGTATTCGGGTGTGAAGAGTCCCAAGGACGTAAAGGTCGAGCACCTGATGGGTTGCGCCAAGTGCCACCTCCCCCAGTTGAGGGATGCCGAGGACTCCGTCGCCCAGGAACTGGTGTCGACCCTCTACAGCTGGAAGGACGCGAAAAAGAAGAAGGACAAAGAAGCGGTCGCGAAGTACGAGGAAAAGCTCAAAAGTGTCAGCATCAACTGCCTGATCTGCCATAACAGGAACGCGATCACGCACAAATGGCAGGACGGCTATCCCAAGGCCGGCGTGGTGTACGGCTCGAAGGGGGGCGACCACCCCGCGGACAAGTTCCCCAAGATGGCGGAAAGCCCGATCATGAGCGAGGCGATCCAGTGCGGGCAGTGCCACGGCCTGGGACCGAACCTCGAGCTTGACGAACCTACCCAGTGCTGCACCTCCTACGGGAGCTACCTCTGGGCCTACAAGGCGGAAGTCGGGCAGCAGAGCTGCCAGGACTGCCACATGAAGAAGAGCAAGCTGGGCCACAACATCCAGGGGTACCGCGACACCGCCATGACCGACAAGGCTGTCGACTTCAACGTGGAGGCGTTCGGCTACCACTGGAGGGACGGCGCCCAGATCGCCCCCAAGGCGGTGGTGAAGGTCGAGATGGTGAACCGTTCCGGTCACTCCATACCCGACGGCTGACCGACCCCCAACCGACTGGTTCTGTCGGTCATAGCAAAGACGAAGGACGGCAAGGAAGTATTCAACCAGGAAAAGATCTACATGCCGGTGCCGCAGCAGCTTGCCCGCGGCGACCGCATGGGGCGCGGCCCCTACGAAAAGAGCGGCCTGATCGAGGACACCGGTCTGCCGCCGGGAAAAACGGTCAAGGAGCGCTTCGACATCATGTATCCGCTCACGGAGGTGGAGGAGAGCGGCAAGACGGTGAACAAGCCGTCGGCCTACGATCTCGACGTCGAGGTGAAGCTATGGTACCTCCCCTTCGGAACGCCGAACGGCGACCCGTTCCTGTGGCGCGAGTTCAGCAAGACGGTCAGCATCAGCAAAAGCGGCAAGTAGTGCGAAGCGACAACGGGAGCCCCGTCAGCTTCCGCTGCGGTCTCATCGGAGGGGGGCGGGGTGCCGGGCGGGAAAAGAACCGGCAGCACCGTCTGCAGTTTTAAGTTCCCCTCTCCCTGCGGGAGGAGGAAGCAAGAGCAACAGATCGCACAGTAGTACCGACAAAGGGTTGGAACCTTGATATGGGCCGGTGTCTAGCGACGCCGGCCGTTTTTTTCATTTGCCTCATGAAAGGTTTTGTAGAAGCGGGTTAACTTCACTATAATGCGCGCAGCTACTAACGAACCGGCTACGGGCGCCATGACGAGATACGGGTTTTGCCATACGGCCCCCCCCGGCGGGGGGACGCCGGGAGGGGGGATCGCTCCTGCGAGGAGCAGTGCGGGCTGCCCCCTCCCCAGCCCTCCCCCTCCGGGGGCGGGAACTGTACGTCGCGCTATTCCGGTTCTCCTGCTTGCGGCGCTCCTGGCCGTGGTCGGCTGCTCCGCCCGCGGCGCCGGGATCAGCGAGTGCGTCGCCTGCCACCCGAAGCTCGAAAAGGTCTCCGAGAGCCACCCCGACTGCGTCACGTGTCATGGCGGCAATCCGAAGGAGAAGAACAAGAACTCTTCCCACCTGGGCATGCACGGCGCGAAGAACCCGGCCGCGCCGGAGCACTGGGAGAAGAGCTGCGGCTCCTGCCACCGCTACCAGCTGGAGCGGATGAAGTCCAACCTGATGTACACCGCCACCGGCATGATCAAGAACACGAACCTCACCTGGGAGGGGCCGCAGGACCGGCTCTTCAGCAGCAGGGGAGGGGAGGTCTACGACCCGCGCGGCATGGCCCGCAACCTGGAACCCGTGGCCCAGCTCGACCACATCTCCGGGGAGTTGTACCGGAAGTTCTGCTCCCAGTGCCACGTGGCGCAGCAGACCGGCGAGGTCTTCGGCGCGAGCCACGCCGCGGGGTGCGCCGCCTGCCACTTCCCCTACGACGACGACGCGACCTACCGGGGGGCGGAGCCGGCCCTGCGGGGGAAAGCGCCCTACGCGGCGAGCCATGCCATGGAGAAGCTCCCGGATAGCAAGGTCTGCTCCCGCTGCCACAACCGCTCCGGCAGGATCGCCCTCTCCTACCAGGGGCTCTACGACGGCAACAACTCGATGGTGCCGAGCAAGGGGGGGCTCCCGGGGCCGGCGATGGCGAGCGGCGCCCGCAACCTCACCCGCATAGCTCCGGACGTCCACGCCGCGGCCGGGATGGAGTGCATCGACTGCCACACCTCCCGGGACGTCATGGGGGACGGCTACGCCTATGAGAACATGTACCACCAGACCGAGATCGCCTGCGAGGACTGCCACGGCGGGGCGAGGCCGCCGCAGTACCGGGAGATAACGGCGGAGAACGACGAGGCGGTCAGGGAATCGAAAAGCTACCGGATGCAGATGCGCCCCGGCATGAAGATGATGGTGACGGCCAAAGGGAGGAAGTACTCCAACGTCTTCTATCGGGACGGCGTGGTGCAGGTACTGGGGAAGCGAAGCGGCAAGCTGTTCAGAGGCAAGGTGGTCACCGGGACGCCGGAGCACACCGTGGCGGGGCACGGCAGGATGGAGTGCTACGCCTGCCATTCGCGCACCGTGGTCCAGTGCTACGGCTGCCACACCACCTACGACAAGAGCCGGCAGGGGATGGATTACATCCGACAAGAGCCGGCAGGGGATGGATTACATCAAGGGGGTGGCGACGCCGGGCGCCTTCAGCGAGAAGGAGGACTACCGGATGCTCTACCCCTTCCCGCTCGCCCTGAACCAGCGCGGCAGGATCTCCCCGGTCACGCCGGGATGCCAGACCTTCGTGACGGTGGTCGAGCCGAACGGCGTCGCCTCCAGGAACGAGTACGTGGCGAGGTTCAAGGGCAAGCGGCAGCTCCGCTTCGCCCCCTTCTACTCGCACAACACCGGCAAGAAGGCGGTCGGCTGCGGCGAGTGCCACGGCAATCCTGCCTTTCTCGGCTTCGGCCAGCACGTGGTGTCGGGTGCGAACGTCGAGGGGACGCTGATCTGCGAGCAGTCGGCGGACAAGCCGCTGGACGGCTACCTCACCCTGCAGCAGGGGAAGGTCCGCGCCTACTCCGCGATAACCCGGGAGAACTCCCGCCCGCTCAACGGCGCCGAGGTGCGGCGGGCATGGGCGGCCAACCTCTGCATCGTCTGCCACGACAAGGCGCGCGACCCCATCTATCGAAAGGAACTCGACTATCGTGCGCTCAACGATTCTCTGCATCGTCGCCTGCTGGCTCGCCCTTAGCGCGGCGGCCGAGGCGAGGGAAAACTGCACCGATTGCCACAGGGTCGTCCTGAAGGGGATCCACGCGGCACTTCCCTGTCTCTCCTGCCACCTGCTGAAGGGGATCCACGCGGCACTTCCCTGTCTCTCCTGCCACCTGGAGGAGGGGAACACGCTGGGAAACCCGGCCTCGCTCAAGGAGCGCGCCAGGGGATGCGTCGGCTGCCACCGCGGCTTCGAGCGGCTCTTCGATCACGCGATGGGGACCAGGGAGCGGGAGGCCGCTTTCGTCGCGCGGAGTTTCGGGAGGGGGGATGCCGGGTTCTTCGCCAACAACTGCAATTCCTGCCACCTGCGCGGCTGCGCCGACTGTCACGGCGGGAGCGGCCATGACCTCGCCAAGCCGCGCGACCGCGACTGCTTCGCCTGTCACAAGGGGTATTTCGTCGGCACCGACTATTACGGGATGGCCCCCCGCGAGGACAGCCTCAGATACCAGCGCGGAGAGCTCGCTTACGGCGAGGCCTTCCTGAAGATGACCCCGGACGTGCATGCGGAGGCGGGTCTCACCTGCGCCGCCTGCCACTCCATGGCGAGCCTTGCTGCAGGCGGGAAGGCGTCAAAGGGATGCACGGATTGCCACGAGGCGAAGAAAAGCGTCATCGAGCACAGGATCCCCGCCCACCTGGAGAAGCTGGAGTGCTACGCCTGCCATTCCGCCTGGGCGGCGCAGGAGTACGGCACCTTCTACCTCCGCTTCAGCAACTCCAAGGCGCAGGAGCTGTACCGGGTAAGGCGCGACAACAGCGGCGACGACTACGTGAAGAGCGCCTACCTGAGAAAGCAGGACGCCCCCCCGCTGGGGCTGAACGCGCGCGGCAAAGTGAGCCCGATACGGCCGCAGTTCATCGGCTATTACACGGAGGTGACCGGCGACCGGGTGGTGGGCGAGGAGAACCGGCTGGTGGCGGCCGAATGGAAGGCCCTCTTCCCGCACACGGTCCGCCGCGGCACCGTTATGTGCGAGGGGTGCCACGACAACCCGCGTCGTTTCCTGCAGGAAGGCGAGGGGGACCGGATCTACCAGTTGCAGGCCGACGGCATGAAACTCACCTCCTTCTGGGTCACGGCCGGCCAGAGGGTCGACAACGGCGACTTCTTCAGCGCTGCGAGGTACCTGCAGCTCACGAGGAAGAGCGCGGCATATCAAAGGGCGTACCTGGAAAAATGGCAAAGCCTGGTCAGACGCGTCGAAGCTTCCTCGGCGCAGTAATATCGCTCGCGGCGGGGGCTTTCCTCATCGGGAAGTTCCTGACCCCGAAGACGCGGCAGAAGAAGGCGCTCCTCACCGTGCCCAAGGGGGACCTTCCCCCCGACGGGGCGCTGGTCTACCGCGAAGCCCGGGTGGCGCTCCTGCGTCAGGGGGAAGAGGTTTATGCCCTGAACCTCGTCTGCACGCACCTGGGGTGCACGGTCAACGTGACCCCTGCCGGTCTCGTCTGCCCCTGTCACGGCAGCAGCTTCGACCGGGAGGGGAAGGTCCTGAAGGGGCCGGCGGACCGTCCGCTGGAGCGCTACCGGGTGCGGACGGAGGGGGATTTTTACCAGGTGCTGGTGTAGGTTCCCAAGCTGGAGCCCGGGAAACCGGGGATGTATCGGTCGGATGCGCAGTAAAGTTACCTGGCAGTGCGGAGGCTTTCTTGTTCAAGGAATTCGTGAAACATCTCTTTCCGCGCGTGGTGCAGAAAAGGAACCTCTCCTTTTCATATACCCTCTGCCTGGGGGGGCTGGCCTTCACCTGTCTCCTGCTGCTGGCGGCGACCGGACTGCTGCTCCTTTTCTATTACCAGCCCGCCCCTGCCTCGGCCTACCAATCCATCCTCTTCCTGGAGGGGTCCGTCTGGGGGGGGCGCTACCTGAGAAGCCTGCACCGGCTTACCAGCCATTTCTTCCTGGTGCTGATCCTCCTGCACACGCTGCGGGTGGTGCTGACCGGCGCCTACCAGAAGCCGCGCGAGCTGAACTGGCTCATCGGCTGCGCCCTCCTGTTCCTCGCCGTCTTCGAGGGGTACACCGGCTATCTCCTTCCCATGGATCAGCTGGCCCTCTGGGCGACCCAGACCGGCATGGAACTGCTCCGCACCGTGCCGCTTGGGGGCGAGATCCGGGCGATCCTGGTGCCGGACGGGGTGGGGGAGAATATGTCGCTGCTCCGCTTTTACGTGCTGCATATCCTGCTGGTCCCCGGTAGCATCCTCTGCTTCAGCTTCCTGCACTTCTACCGGATCAGGAAAAACAAGGGGGTGCTCCCCTACCTATGAAAAGAGGCTACCTCAAGAGTTCCCCCCACTTCTTCCGCGTGATCAAGGTGTCTATGGCGCTCATGGCGGCGCTCCTGCTGGCCCTGGCGGTACTGGTGCCGGCGCCGCTGCAGGAGCAGGCCAACCTCGCCCGCGTCCCAAACCCGGTGAAGTCCGCCTGGTTCCTCCTCTGGATCCAGGAACTGGTCAGCTATTCGAAGTACCTCGTCTACGGGGTGCTCTTGCTGGCCCTCCTCTTCCTGCTCCTCCCCTGGCTCTCCAGGCAGGAGCCACCTGAAGAGGCTTCCTGGTTCGCAAGCGAGAGGCTGCCGGTCGGCGTCGCCTCGCTCCTCGTCTTCTTCGCCATCGTCGCGCTGACCGTGGTGGCGATGTTCTTCAGAGGTCCCAATTGGCGATTCGTCTCCCCCTTCTAGTTGCTCTGGCCGCGTTGCTCCTTTTCACCCGCACCGAGGCCGGGGCGGCGAGGAATTCCTGCCTCCAGTGCCATCGGCCGCACTATCAGGCCAAGGGGAGCTGCGTCAGCTGCCATAAGGGGGATCCTCGCTCGGACCGGCTCCGCATCGCCCACCACGACCTGGTACCCGCCAGGTTCTCCTGGTACGGCATCCCCGATTCCCCTCCGCTTATCCGCGGCAACAGGCTCCTGGAAACCTTTGCCTGCCGCCGCTGCCACGCCACGGGCGGCAAGGGGAACCGTTTAGCGAGCAACCTGGACCGGCTTCCAGCCGGGACCACGCCGGGAAACCTCTTCGACTCGATCAGGGAGCCTGCCCTCCTGATGCCGGAGTTCCGGTTCGACGACCGGCAGATCACGGACCTGGTCAACGCCCTTGAGGCAGGGGGCAAGGAGGCCGGACGGGAGGGAGGGAAAGCGTCGGCGGAGCCGCCGCAGGTGGTGCATTTCCAGGGGAAAGAGGAGGACCGGGACAACGTCTTTGTGAAGCAGTGCGGTTCCTGCCACAGGTTGCTGACCCGGAACCTCGGAGGGTTGGGAAGCGGCGGCATCGGGCCCAACCTCTCCGGGCTACTGTCCGAGCACTACCCCCGGACCGCCCCTGGCAACGCCTCCTGGCGCGCCGACTCCTTGGAGAAATGGCTAAAAAACCCGAGACAGGCGAGGGAGCAGACCACAATGCGGCCGGTCAAACTGCAGCGGGAGGAGCTGGCCAGACTCGTTGCCGTCCTGGCCGATGCGCCGGTCCCATCGGTCAAACAGCGATAAAAAGTCCGGCTGGACGCGGTTCCTCCCCCTTCACGGAGGGATGCTCAAGATTGCAGAAGAGGCTGCGGTGGATCATTTAGACGTGAGATGCCGCGTGGCGGCGGCGAGGAGGGCGGAAACGGCGAGCACTCCCGCCAGAAGTCCGGTGGAAGCCAGAGGGTTGTTGAGGAGCGAGGGGTCGACGAGGAGCACCACCCCGAGTCCGAGCATCATCACGCCGGATACCAGTTTCAGGACCCTCCCCTGCCACTCGCTCAGCTTGCGTCCCCCGAGGGTCACGGTGAAGACGGCGACGATGACGGCAAGGGGGATCACGTAGACGACACAGTAAAAGGCGAGGTAGGCGTAGTACTGCAGCGTCCCGAGCTGCCGCAGGGTCAGCATCCTGGTGAAGACCATGGGGAACCCGGCCGTGCAGAGGAGTTCGTAGCTGTTGGCCGCTAGGGCGAGCACGGTGGTGCCGGCCAGCATGGAGATGGTGGATTCGGCCTTCAGGAGGCGCCTCATGCGGGCGAAGAGCTTAGGCTTTTGCTGTTCCGGGATGGTGAGGGAGATTCCCTGCTCGAAAAAGAAGAAGTCCTTCACGTTGACGACGCCGACGAGAAGCGCCAGGATCCCCGCCGCGACGGTTATGGCGGGGAGCGTTCCGGTCAGGAGGAAAAGGTTCAGCCACGCCGCCATGAACAGGAAATAGACCAGCCCGGAGAAAAGGACGAACGTGCCGCCGATCAGCAGCATGCGCGGGCGGGAATGGGCGTGGATCAGGAGGCTCAGCAGGAAGAAAAGTACGAAGAAGGCGCAGGGGTTGAAGCTGTCCAGGGTGGCGATCACCATGGTGAAGACAGGAAGGGAGAGGGAGGTGGCGTCGACGGCGCCCAGAAGCGGAACCTGCAGGGGAGGGGCCTTCTCCGGAGGTGCAACCGACGGTGCTGCTGCGGGAGGCTTCAGCGCCGCCTGGACGGCCCTTTCCACCTCTGCGGGGGTCCCGGCGGAGAAGCCGCTGAACATCCTGTCGCCGATGATGAAGACCGGGACGCCGGTCGCCTCCATCTTCCTCGCCCTTGCCATCTCCATGAGGCGCGGGAGGTTCTCGCGATGCTCCAGCACCTCCACCGTCTCGACCCTGAGTCGGGGGTACTTCCGCTTCAGCTCCTCGATGAACGGTTTGGCCGCGGCGCAGTGCGGGCAGCCGACCCCCCAGAAATAATAAAGGGTAGCCGGCTGCGTCGTGGCGGCGAGAGTGGCGCCTGCCAGGAGAACGGACAAGATGACGAAGACGATGGCAGCGCTGAGTGGGAAGAGGGGAATACGACGGACGCGGCTGCCGGAGCGGCGCCTTTCCCTGGCGGAATGCCGGCGGGAGCTCGGGGCCGAGCGGGACGCCAAGGAAAAGGAGATGGACGCGGTCGAGGACATGCAGGAAATAATACTATCGATTCTGCGAATGCCCAGAGTGGAATCAGACTAGCTGCCGCGCCTTTAGCTCCGCTTTGAGCCATGCGTAGACAACGGGGGCCGCGACCAGCCCGACCATGCCGAAGAGCGCCTCCATGAGAAGCATGGCGCAAAGGATCTCCCAGATGTTCGCCTTCACCTGGCCGCCAACGATGCGGGCGTTGGTGAAATACTCAAGCTTGTGGATCAGGACGAGGAAGCCCAGCGAGGAGACGCCGACCACCGGAGAAACTCCGAGGCTGATCAGCACGATGGTGAAGTTGGAGATCAGGTTGCCGACCACGGGGAGAAGGCCGGCAACGAAGGTGAGCAGGATGAGGAGCGTCACCATCGGGAGGTAGATGCCGCAGAGCGGGAGAATCACCGCCAGGTAGATGGCGGTCAAGACGGTGTTCAGCGCGGAAATCTTCACCTGTGCGAAGACCACCTTGTCGAAGGCGTCGGCCAGTGTCAGCAGCCTCACGTGCAGGCTCTCGGCGAGGGGGGGGAAACCCTCCTCCTTGTTGAACCGATGCAGGACGGCGAGCCCCCCGACCACCATGCCGAGGACGAGGTGGGCGAAGGTCTTGACACCGGAGATGCCGACGGAGGAGATGTTCTTGCCGTGCTCGCGCAGCGTGGTCGCGATCTGCTCGCGCAGTTCCTCGACAGTGTCGGGAAGGGCGTCCGCCAGGTCGGCGGGGAGGTTCCGTTTAAGGTTTTCCAGCGTCTCGGCGACGGCGGTCAGGAGGTCCGCCATGCCGTGGTGGCCGCGTAAAAAGGACCAGAGCGCCAGGCAGAGGCTGGCGACAAGGGAGGTGACCAGCAGGATGATCCCGGCCAGCGCCACCTTGTGGGCGAGGCTCCCCCAGCGGGTAGGCAGCCGCCGGGCCAGCTTGGCGGTCAGCGTATAGACGGCGAGGCCGGCGAATACGGAGGGAAGCAGGTGGAAGCGCAGCACGACCGGAACGGACAGGGCTGCCAGCAGGTAACTCGCCTGCAACGGATTCGGGAGGTATCTACTTTCCATAAAGGCTCCGAAATGGGCGGTCGTTGCTCAAACCGGTGGCATTGTCGCACATCTCGGCGGATTTTGCACCATTATGTCAATGGTAAAAGCCAGTTAGCCCCGGGCGGCGCCGGGGGGGAAACGAGGAGGCGCCTGTCTCTGTTGGCAGGCGCCTCCCGTTATTCAGTGTTTGCGGCTAGTTAAACGAGTTCGCGCGCAGCAGCGATCACGGCGGCGTAATCGGGCTCCTGGGTGACTTCGGGTACATGCTGGATGTAGCGGATGACGTTCTTCTGGTCGATGACGAAGATGGAGCGGGAGAGGAGCTTGAGTTCGTCGATGAGGACGCCGTAGGCAAGGGCAAAGGAGCGGTCGCGGTAATCGGAAAGCGTCACCACCTTGTCGATCCCGGCAGCGCCGCACCACCTTTTCTGTGCGAAGGGGAGGTCGGCACTGACGGTGAGCACGACAACGTTGCCGGGCAGACTGGCGGCCTCCTGGTTGAAGCGGCGGGTCTCGGTGTCACAGACCGGCGTGTCGAGTGAAGGGACGGCGCTGACGATCTTCACTTTGCCCTCATAGCTTGCCAGCGACACGGCTCCGAGAGAGTTGTCCACCACCGAGAAATCAGGAGCGGCATCCCCCACCTTCAGTTCCGGTCCCACCAGAGTCACCGGATTCCCCTTGAATGTAACCTTAGGCATATTTCCTCCTGCACGGTTAATTTTTCGGAAAGCTTAAGACATTTCCCTGCGATTGCAAGGGAACAGGAATGAGATACAACCCACGATCAGGGGCCGGGGCGCTCGGGAATGGTGAAATGGAAGGTGCTGCCGACGCCGACGCTGCTTTCCGCCCAGATGCGTCCCCCCATCGCCTCCACTATCTGTCTCGACAGGGCGAGTCCGAGCCCGGTTCCGCCATGCCTCTTGGTGAGCGAGGTGTCGATCTGGGTGAACTTGTCGAAGATCTCCTCCAACTGCTCGGGCGCAATCCCGACGCCGGTGTCCTTGACGCTGAACAGCAGGTACCGCCGCTCCGCTGGCTCGGCGGGAGGGCCCGGGCGCACCGTCACCTCGATGCCCCCCTTTTCCGTGAACTTGACGGCGTTACCGAGGAGGTTGATCAATACCTGCCTGAGCCTTCCGGCGTCCCCCTCTATCTCTTCGGGCAGATCCCCCTCGACCCTCCAGGAAAGGTGGACGCCGCGTTCCCTGGTGCTCAAAAAGACCACCTCAACCGCTGCCTCCACCACGTCGGCAATGGCGAAAGGTTTCCGCTCGAATTTCATTACGCCGGCCTCCAGGCGCGAAAAATCGAGCAGGTCGGCGATGATGCGCAACAGTGAATCGGCCGAACGCTTCGCCATCTCGAGCAGTTGCCTTTCTTCCGCCCCGATATCCATGTCCAGCACCAGCGTTATCATCCCGAGTACCCCCGCCAGTGGGGTCCTCATCTCATGACTCATGTTGGCCAGGAATTCGCTCTTCGCCATGCTTCCCGCTTCCGCAGCCTCCTTTGCCTTCAGCAGCTTAATTTGCGCCTCTTTCATCTCCGTCACATCCAGGTTTGTCCCGACCATCCGCAGTGGGGTCCCATCTTCACCGTAGCTGAGAGTCGCGTTGGCGGCCATCCAGCGCACCTCTGCGCCCCGCAGGAAACGGTATTCGAAGTCGACGTGACCGGCGCGATCCTGCATCCATTGACGAAAGTCCGCTTCCAGTCCGGGGAGATCATCCGGGTGCACGCGGCAGGCCCATCCCCG
>Ga0209212_1006828_pt1 | contig 12897 bp, 7 predicted proteins | sample RifGroC2_FD_183996 | JGI IMG/M metagenome (GOLD analysis project Ga0209212, IMG submission 183996) | Groundwater microbial communities from Rifle, Colorado, USA - Groundwater C2 (SPAdes) (version 2) | ecosystem: Environmental > Aquatic > Deep subsurface > Groundwater | place: Rifle, Colorado...
AAAGTTGGCAGCGAGAATGGACGGAAAGAAATCTGGGCATCCGGAACAATCCTTGATGGCAATTCATCAGGAAGATTTTTTCGTGATTATTTAGGAGGAAGAACCGAGGAAGATGGTCTAGGTGTCTTATATAAGGTTTGGGGTATTGGTGATGATAAATTTGATTATAGATACTTTACTGGACCAAACAAAAAAGATGCAACAAAAGGAAAGTATTACCAAGGAGTACCAAAGGGCAATATAGGAACAGGAAGTGTAATGAAAAAAACAGCTATAAACAACTTTTACGATTTTGCTAGTAGTTTTGGAAATTGTCGCCAAGAAGGTGGAGTTGAATTTAGAAGTGGGAAGAAACCGGAAATCCTACTAGAATTAATCCTAAAGCATTTTTCTAGTCCAGGTGATATTGTTCTTGATTCATTTTTGGGTTCAGGAACTACTATTGCAGTGGCACACAAAATGCAACGAAGATGGATTGGAATTGAGATGAATGATCAGGTGTATTCTCATTGCAAAATTAGGTTGGATTCTATTATAAATAATAAAGATAAAACAGGAATTAGTAAAACACACAATTGGAATGGTGGTGGAGGGTATAAGTTCTATGAATTAGCACCATCATTAATCAAGTTAGATGAGTTTGGACAAGAAGTAATTAATACAGATTACAATTCAGATATGCTTGCCTCAGCAATTGCACTTCATGAGGGTTACAAATATGAACCAAGCCAAATGCAATTCTGGAAACAGGCTCATAATGGCGAGTCAAGTTACCTATTTACAACTACTAAACATATAGATAGAGCATATATTGATGCAATTCATGCACAGATGATAGAAGGAGAGTTCTTAATAATTTCATGCAAATCATTTGAATCAAATATCCAACACCTATATAAAAGTATATCAATAAAAAAAATACCACAATCATTGCTTAAAAATTGTGAGTTTGGTGTGGATAACTACGATTTAAATATCATTAACCCACCTGTATATGAGGAGGATGATGAAGATGAGTAATATTAATTATCCATTATTTCCTGAGTATACAAATGATTACATAAATAACGTCATGTCACTTAGAAAACCACAATTTAGAAGTCTTAGAATATTAGACGAGATTTTAAGAGAGAATCCATTATCAAAAGTTATTGATATTAACGATTATCAAAGAAATATTAGTAATGTTTATCGAACGTTTAGAGAATTTGAACGACCCTTTTTTAATGTTGCTTTTGAACTTGCTACAGGTGTTGGAAAAACGAAACTTATTGGAGCTTTTATAACCTATTTATATACAAATAAAGGAGTTAGAAATTTCTTTCTTGTTGCCCCTAGCTTAACTATATATACAAAATTAAAGAATGATTTAGGTAATCCTGATATTGATAATGAAAAATACGTTTTTAAAGGCATAGGTTGCTTTGCTAATGAAACACCAAATGTATGGTTTGATGATGATTATCGAAATAGACCATCTTCATCTTTTACTGATAGTGATTCAATTAATATTTTCATTTTTAATATTAGTAAGTTTAACTCTGAAGAGAGAAAAATGATGTCAGTTAATGAATATCTGGGGCAAAGCTTTTTTGATTATTTAAAATCACTAGATGACTTAGTAGTAATCATGGATGAATCTCATCACTATAGAGCTGATGCAAGTACAAATGCTATAAACTCACTTAATCCAATTCTTGGGATTGAACTTACAGCAACTCCATACACTACTGTGAAGAATAAGCAAATAAACTTTAAAAATGTTGTTTATGAGTATGTACTTAAAGACGCAATTCTCGATGGATATACTCGAACACCGTATGTTATAACTCGTCAAAACATGAAAAAATTCTCTGCTAGTGAAGCAGAGATGGACTTAATCATGTTGAACGATGGTATCAAGCATCATCGAAATATGAAATTAGAACTACTGCAATATCACAAGAATACGGGCGCACGATTAGTGAAGCCTTTTATGCTAGTTGTGTGTAAAAATACTGATCATGCTGAAAAAATAGTTTCCCATATAAAATCTTTGGCTTTTTATAAAGGCGAATACAGTGATAAAGTTGCTATTGTTCACTCGAATCAAAAAGGTTCCGAAAAAGACGAAAACATCATGCTATTACTAGATGTAGAGAAAAATAATAATCCTGTTGAAATTGTTGTTCATGTAAGTATTTTAAAAGAGGGATGGGATGTAAATAATCTATATACGATTGTTCCACTTCGAACCGCTACATCTAAAGTGCTAAGGGAACAAACTATTGGACGTGGACTACGTTTACCCTTTGGTAGAAGAACTGGAGAACAATGGATTGATTCAGTTTCAATCACTGCACATGATAAATTTGATGAAATCATTGCTGAGGCTCAAAGGGGAGACTCCATTTTTAAAAAAGATGGTGTTATTTATGCTGATCAAGAAAAAGAAAAGCAAATGGTTCAGCAAACAATATTTGATACCGATGAAAAGAGAGCAGGAGTTATTGAGTATGCTGGTCTAGATCATAATAACAAGCAAACTATAATCCAATATGAAAATATAATAAATCTAATTCAAACCATGATTATTGAAGAAAAGAGAGTACCGTTTAAGCATGGTAGAAAAGAACAAATTAAGGAAAATATTATTCAAAAAGATTTAGGTAAAAAATTTCAAGATTCTCAAATAACCACTCAATTATTAGAAGCTATGTTTAAGGTTGATGGTGTTGTGGATATTATGATCGAACAAGCACACAAAAAGGCTATGTTTATTCCTCAATTGAAAACTACTGAATTTGGTGAGGAAACCTATATTATCAGAGATTTTCAACTAGATTTCGCTAAATTATTGTATACGCCTATTACAGATATTAATCTAATTAGGAAGAGTCTTACTGACAATAAAGAAGCTATAATTGAAGCTGATGGGGGATTTGTTTTAAGCGCCATTAAGCCGGAAAAGAGATTAGTCGATGCTATAAGATTAATCAGTGAAATTGATTATGAAAAAGCTACTTCAACCATTCAAAGTGTTGTTAAACAATTCTTGAACTACTATCGAAACAAGTATTCAGAAAGTGATGTAAATAACATTTGCACTATGTATATAATGGATATTACAGAGCAACTTAAATCTCAATTACTTCAAAATCTAGCAGTGGTGAACAGAGGTATTGTGGAAATTGTTAGTGGCATTGAAACTAAAATAGTAAGTAATGTCATTAATATAGATAGCAATATTAAAGATATTTACCAATCACCGGAAACTGGAACAAGCATCAAATCACTTGTGTACACTGGATCAAAAAAATCTGTTGTTTCACCGTACAAATTTGATAGTAATCCAGAAAGAATATTTGCATTATTATGCGAAAATTCACCTGAAGTGATTCAATGGCTAAGACCTAATCAAAAACAGTTTAATATCACATATGACAGAAATAGGTTGTATGTACCTGATTTTGTTGTAGAAACTTCAACTAAATATTATCTGGTCGAAGTAAAAGGATTAAATATGCTTGACAATCCACAAGTAAAAGCAAAACAAGAAAGAGCTATACAATATTGTATTTTAGCTAGTGAATACAACTTAGCTCACGAGAATAAGCCGTTTACCTATTTGTTTATACCAGAAGATCAGTTTGATTCTTCAACAACTTTTAATAGTCTTATTGCTAGACATAAATAACTAATGTAGTATAGTGGCTCTAATTAAAATTATAAATTTATCATAATGTCAGAAGGCAATATCAATTTGAATGTATTGATAGGGGAGGCGTTTATATTGGACAAGGTTGTAACTAAAGGTTTAAAAATTGATTTACATATTCATTCAGTTAAATCAAAATTTAAAGATGGGTCTCTAGTAGATAACAACAACATGGCTAATCTACCAGTTTTAGTATCTAAACTAAATGAACATCAAGTAAACATTTGCACAATAACTGATCATGATTCGTTCGATTTCAAACTCTACAAAGAACTGAAAAAGGAAGAAGGTAAAGGATCAATAATCAGGGTTTTTCCTGCGGTTGAGTTTACAGTCGTTTTTAGTAATGATCCTTCAAAACCAGTTCATATTGTTTGTGTTTTTAATGATACAAACGATACTAAAGTTCAAAATATCGAAACCGTTTTGGAGTTCGATAATAAAACCCAACGTCCTAAATACGATAATACTGATGCATTTTCTGAAAACAGGTTTATAGAAATATTGAATAAAATAGATTTAGATGTTGTTTGCATTGCACATCAGAAGAATACCCTGACATCATCAAAGCCAACCCAAAATGACGCTAATACTCTTGGAACCGATAAATTTAACGAGTTTCTATTCGCTGAATACTTTGAAGCTTTTGAATTTAAGAATAGGAAGCACCAAGTATTCAATAACTATAGCAAATCTTTGTTAAGCGAGGATTTACTTCGATTCATAACAGGTTCAGATTGCCATGAATGGAGTGCATATCCGAAACACTCATTTTTTGCTCAGGATGGCGACTTCAAACATACCATTCTAAAATGTCTTCCTAATTTTAAGGGGTTAGTTTTAGCACTTACTGATGATTCAAGAATCAGTTTGGATGACAATTTCTTTAGTCAAAGCAAGTATCATTTGAACTCGATTTCACTAAGTGTAGAGGGAGAAAATATTACTATCCCTTTGTCAAAGGGAATTAATGTAATCATTGGAGATAATTCTATTGGTAAATCTCTACTTCTTCATAAGATGACAGGATACTATAGAGACGATACACTTAGTCCTTTGAATGAAACAATTAAAAAGGGTTATGACAATTACCTTAATCAGCATCGAATAACCATCAATACAAGCCTCACAGAGGATAAGGTTTTTGCATTTGATACTCAAGGTGAAATTAGAAAAAAATTCAACCAAGAAAAACTGAAACGAGATACATTCTTTAAAGATAAGTATCCACCTGATATTGATACTTCACTTATAAGAGCTCAGTTAATAGCTGAAGTAAATAAAGCAGGGAATTCGCTTCAATCCTTTTTTGACTATAACCAGATATATAATAATTTTGGAAATCTTATCATTTTACAAGAAAGAGGAAGTGCAACAAGCATATCTGTTATAGACTGTCCTAATAATGATTACACTAAGGAACAGACTAGACTTACTAGTATCATTTCACAAATATCAATAACGAAATCTGAAATTAATATTTTAAAAACACAGTTAGAAGCAACAGAACAGCAAGAAATTGATAAATTCATTGCATTCCTCGATAGTCTAACGACTAAGTATGAAAATGCAAAAGCAAAGGTATCAATCCAGTTGTCACTAATCAACTGCATAAATAATGCATTTAACGATTATAAAACAACAAAAGAAACTATTAAAAGTAGTGCCGATAAAGCACTGACAAATTTTATAAATCAAGAGAAGATTTTCACTGATTCTATCGTAGAATTATTATCTGTGAAGAAATCGCTTCAGCCAATAGAACCTTATATTGAAGCAAAAGAAATTAAAGATGAGAGTCTTGATTACTTAAACTTCACTTTCATCAAGCGAACTACTGTTCAAAAAATTGATGGAATTTACCTAATTAATCTATTGAACACTCCATTTAGTAAAACTAAGAAGATTACTTTAAGCACAGTTAAAACAATAGATGTCTTTAAAGAAGCTCTTAAAGAGTATGATGATTCTGATCCTATAGATTTTTATAAAACCAAAATAAAAGATCAAATCGACAAAGATTTAACTCAAAAGGCTATACCAAATAAGTTGGACGAAACTGGAAAACATGTTGAATATTCATCTGGATTAAATTCACAAATCTATTTTGATGTTCTATCTTCAGATAGATATAAAGATGGGATTTATTTAATAGATCAGCCTGAAGATGATGTTTCTCCCAAATCAATAAAAGGTCATCTTCTAAGAAACTTTAAAGATATGGGAAGAAATAGACAAGTGTTAATGGTTACTCATAATCCTCAATTTGTTGTTAACTTAGATGCTGATAACGTAGTCATATTTACTAGAGACAATGATCGTATTAAAATTGAGAGTGGAGCTCTTGAATACCAAGATTCTGACACAAATATTTTAAATCAAGTGGCTACATTACTAGATGGTGGAATAGAAACCATAAGAAAGAGATGGAAGAGATATGAAAAAGACAATTAGTTTTAAAACATTACCAGACAAACTTCAGTTGCTTTGTGACGAAGTTGAATTTTTATCTATCCCGAAAGATAACCTCACGATAGATGGAAAAAAACTGTTCGACAGTTTTGTGTCCAAGTTAGATACGACAACAAAAGTAGAATTTGATTATGTTGGTGATTTAACGATAACGGATTCAAATGAAAAGAGAATTGTTTTTGATATAAAAACCGTGTTAAATACCATCGCTCAAAAGATAAACGAAAAGTTCAAATTATTAACTGAGGATGCTGATTTGTTTTTTGAGGATGGTAATCACTCTAGTGAGGATGCAGAAGAAAATCTTCCTTTTTAAAGGATTACTTGCTAAATAGATGTCCTCTAAAAAGTGTGTTGATGAACAAAAACACACAAGTCTATTAGTGCTCCTATGATTGTCTATGATTTTTAAATTTCGCACGTAAATTACTCTGGAATTATGTACATTTAATCAATATTATTAACATGGAGTGCTGTTCTTTTAACTTTTATAACAGTTAACTAGAATAACAAAATATAAGGTAAGTCACTATTTATATAGTGCAAGATATAAAAAAAGAATAAAGGAGATATGATAATTATGGAATTCGATTTAAGTAGTATTTTGAATTATCTAGCTTTTATAAATGGTTTACCAAAAAGATTAGGTTATACCAAGATAAGCAACGAGCTTCGAAAATATGCTGTAGAATATGGAATAACATTTGAAGAGGATGAGCTATTAAATGATTGGACTGGGCACACTGATAATGAGGCAGCATACTTTGTTCATATGTTTGGCGAATCATTTAAAGCACATGAACTATACTTCATCCTGAAGGATATGCTTAAAAAAAACGGATTGATTGATGTTTTAGAAGAAATGATAGTGCAAAATGCTGAAGAATATGAAACGGAATCAATAGAGTCGTTACCCAATTTAAAGCAACAGTTAGTAGATACAAAGAAAGTATTAGCTGGAAAGTACAGCAAAGTTGATGAATATCTAACAAGGGCATTCACCAAGTTGATTAGTGGAACTGAGATTAGAAATGCTTTAGATGACCTTCGATTTGCACTAGAACAATTATTACAAGTTATTTATTCTAATGGAAAGACACTTGAGAATAATATTGACCAATTACGGAAAGACATAAAAGCAAGGGATGTTGAACCACATGTTGCAAGTATGATTGGGCAACTTCTAACATTATATCCAGATTATCAAAACAATCATGTTAAGCACCATGATTCATTTAACCCTAGTAGCGCAGATTTCATTTTTGACATAACAACAACAATCATTAAGTTGATTGTAAAAATATTTTAACTACCTCCATTCGGAATTAATTAACGACAAAAGCCAGATTAAATGCACAACCTCCATAAAAATTGAGATAATTTTATAGTAAAGTGAATTTCTATGCTCGTGATTAAATCTTCTTTATCTTTGACATTTGATCATCTAGTGTTCGAAAATTCAATTAACTTTTTGAACATCCAGCGAAGAATAGATAAAACCCTAGGTCACTATTTAGAAATTGAGGATAGTGTATATGACTGAACTTAAGTTGGTTTGGGATCTACTTTTCCACTGTGTCCTCCAAAGAGTATGTTGGCGGACAAAAGAAAACTCCTAGGTGTTCATCTAAAAATGCGAGTTTATTTGTGCTCCTATGACACCTTCAATGATACTTGAACATCAGTTTACCCAAATACTCTATGTGAATTGTGTCTATATGCTATATTTTGTGACTTTAGCATACTTGAAGTCATCTCTGACCTATTCTTTATTGAATTATTTTGTGCTATAATTTTATCAAACAACTGTATTGAGGTGTATTCATGGGGGATATTTCACAATCTATATCAAAAGCTATTAAAGAGGCTAAATGGTTATCCATCGACTATCAAAATAAAGACGGTGAAAAAACCTCCTATTGGTGTGCAATCAAAGACCTATACATAGATTCAAGAAAACTTATTGTTACTGCATTTAATATCTCCAAAATAGATAATCCAACAAAAGGCATTCTTTCTGATGCTTTTTTGCTTTTTGATGGGATTATACGAGCAGACATCCTTGATCACACATCCTATGACAGACCCGATAATCTTATTATGAAGATTGAACAAAACATCAATCAACTATCTTGGCTCCATTATGACCTCTATAATGAGAAAACTCTAGACTACCTCAAAGAATGTATCAAATACGATACAATTCCATATCAAAAAGAAACTGCATTAGTCTCAGCAATCGATGATGACGAACTCAAGAAAGCTCAAAAGGATGGCATCTATCATTTAAACCGCAGACAAGAAACTGATTTATTTGAACGCATTGAAAAATTAGGCAAACAAGATAAAGATAGATTCTTGAGAATCACTGAACTTGCTATGAATATATTGTCCATATCCACCAAACAAGGACTATTTGTTGCTGCATATAAAAAACTATTATTCAATCCAGAACTCCATAGTCTCGTTACAAATGATATCATCATCTATAACTATGAATTCTCAAGTGATGAGAATGAAGCATATAAGCATAACTTAAGAAACTATCTGGATATTGAAACAGATACATTTACCGAACTATTCCAACAAAATCCCCATAAGGCGAAAGAAATGCTTTCACCTGCTTTGAAAAGATTTAACGAAACACTTGATGATAGACCATACATCATGGATTTAGTCAGAAACTTTAATGGTCATATTGAAAAAGAATTCCAAAGCATCGCACAAGCAAAAATCGATAACACGCTATCAATCCCTCTTAAGGCATTCTTCGGAAACATGGACACAACCATGTTAAGCAGAAAACGCAAATTCGATATTGTCTTATTGGATAATATGATGAATATCGATCAACTACGTGTCATTCATAATGCACTTAAACAACCTGTAACCTATGTTCAAGGACCCCCTGGTACGGGTAAGACTCAAAGCATACTCAATCTTCTTATATCTACATTCTTTAATGAACAGACTGTCCTAGTATCCTCAAACAACAATAAGCCCATTGATGATATCTATGCTAAGTTAAAAAAACTTGAATCAAAGAGCAGGCCGCTCCCCCTCCCCATCTTAAGACTGGGCAATAACCAAAAAGTCAAAGAGTCTATCCAGATGATTAAGGAGTATATGAATCGATATGAAAAACTCGAATCAGATGAATCAAAGCTTTCCAGATTGAGTTTAAGCAATAGAAACAACATGCAGGATATCAATGAAATAATTGATCAGTATGAAAGAAGACTTGAACTGGAAGAAGAGATAGATGCTTTAAAGAGCATGATATCCAGTATGACACTAGAATTTAGATCTAATGTTGTCATCAGTACGGATCTTGCACAAAAAGAAAAAGAACTAGAATCAATTCCACTCTTGGAAGATGAACAGATACATAAACATGTCGTCAAAGCTGATGATAGTTTTTTCACTTGGCTTTTCTTTACCAGCATCAAATATATTAAGAGACTAAAAGAACCCAAGTATAAACAATTCATTGATATCCTCAATCATGAGAATGAGGATGAGCAAGTGAAACTATTCAATACCTATCTTTTGGATAATGATAATTTCACTCAGATTCAAAGAGTATTTCCCATCATGATGACAACCAATCAATCCGCCTATCGTTTAGGTGCCGCAACTCCTAATTTTGATTTAGTCATTATAGATGAAGCGGGTCAATGTGCGATTGGAGCATCCTTGTTCCCAATTCTTAGAGGTAAGAGACTATTACTGGTTGGAGATCAGAATCAATTAAGACCAGTCATCACCCTAAGCCCTGAAACCAATAAGAAATTGATGAGACGATATGAAGTCTCTAAATCATATAATTATGTTGATAGTTCAATCATTAGATTGATGCAAAATGTGGATAGCATATCTAAGTTTATCTTGTTAAGGTATCATTACCGCTGTCATAAGGATATTATTGAATTCAGCAATAAAAAGTATTACAACAAGAAGTTAATCATTCCAGAGAGAACTGGATTTGATCAGCAAGCCTTGTTCTTCCTTCCTGTAAATCAGAGAGGTGTAGCAAGATCAAATGAAAAGAATACATCGTTACCTGAGATAGAAGCTATTATTGATGATATTAAAAAGCGCGGTGCAGGTTCTGTAGGCATTATTACACCATTTAGAAATCAAGCAGATCTGATCAGAGAACGTGTTGCACAAGAAAAGTTACCAAATGTAGATGTAGGCACTGTTCATACCTTCCAGGGCGATGAGAAGGATATCATCTATATGAGTTCAGCAATTACATCAAAAAGCTCACCCAAGTCATTTGATTGGGTGAAGAACAATCAAGAACTGATCAATGTAGCAACAACCAGAGCGAAGAAGGAATTCATTATGGTTGGTGACTTTCATGAAATCAAAAAAAGATCTAGAAAGACCAACGATTATTATGAGCTTGCTCAATATGTCAGTAAGAATGGAAAGAAGATTGAACTGACAGAAGTGCAAGGGGATAATTATGTGAACAGTTCAAATTATAGACAGTACAACACAGCAAAAGAAAAAGAATTATTAGATACAGTGAATCATATCTTATCATTTGGAAGTAAATATGTAGCAGCTAGACAAGTGAAGGTTGCTGATATCTTAAATAAGTATACAGATCCCATATTATTTGATTATGGAACGAAAGCAGTGTTTGATTTTGTTATCTATGCAAAGATGAAAAGTGATGATATACCAAGATTGGTTATTGAACTGGATGGAGATGAACACTTGAATGATCCAAAGACGATTGAAAGAGATAAGATGAAAGAAAAAATTTGTAAGGATAATCATATTAAGATTGTTAGGATTCCAAATAACTATACAAGAAGGTATGTGTTTATTAAGGATGTACTAGGCAAATTAATAAACTAAGCAAAAACATAATGCTGATAATAGGAAGAATTCAATTTAGGAGAGGAAAATTATGAATGAAATAGACTTAAAAGGGTGGAATTATATCGTTTATACATTAATCATCAATAACTTCAAATATAAAACATTCAGTTTAGGGGATATCTATACTTACGAGCCCTATTTTGCAACAGTCTACCCATCAAATTTTCACATTAAAGATAAACTGCGACAAATACTACAAAACTTACAGGATAAGCATTTACTTATATTTAAAGAAAAGGGTACATATCAACTTCTACCAATAAAGGTTGCCGAACATACAGCTGTCGATAATGGACTGGAATTGGTATATCTCTTATCAAATGAAAGTATTCCAGGGTGGGTCAAGATAGGGAGAACAAACGCAATAGAAAAAAGATTAAAAGATTTATATAATACATCCGTGCCATTATCATTTAAAGTTGAACAAACAATACCCACCAATACATTAGAGGAATCAAGAACTTTAGAAAAAAGTATTCATAGCATTATTGATACTTTGAATCCAAATTTAAGAAAGAATACAGAAGCATATAGAAGAGAGTTCTTTAAGTTGACTCCAGAAGAGGGAAAAAATATCTTTTCTCTTGTATCGAGAATTATGGGGATAAAACAGAGAAAACAGATAGACATTTCCGTTACTCAATAGTTGGATAAATTGAAATTGGTTAATATGAATCGGAGTTAATCAGTTGTAGCAAATAAACTTTCTAATAAAATAGTTGTAATAACACTGTATAATCAATATCAATAACCCATAGTCGATTTTTATTTATCAATTTTTGATTTGAAATTGTATCAATGTCACATTCAATGTATAATATATACAATATGTCTCAATAATGGGGAATAAATTGGTCAGGTATGTAGAATTGCTTAGTCCATATTTTCAAAAAAACATTTGGATGAATATATACTTTACACCTACAAATTGAGGCTACTCAATTGATTAACTATTCAATAAAATCCACAACATAGTGGTACATGATTAATTAGAATAAACAAATATCAAGAAGAATCGACGATGGTGAAATCATGAATGATAAGGCTTTTAGAAAACTAAACGGTAAATACTATACAAGTGAAAGTATAGCAAATTTCATGATAAAGAAACTCAATATTAGATACTATAGACCTTTCAGATTGCTAGAGCCTGCAATTGGACAAGGTCACATATTTATTTTAATCATCGAAAAATTCCTTAAAATTCATAAAAATACAGATTTAGCTTTGTTGAAACCACTTTTGGAAGATTCTTTTGTTGGATTCGACATTGATTCTAACTCAATCTCCACATGCAAAAGTAAACTAAATACCCTTGTACTTGAGAAAACCGGGTTACTAAATGTGAATTGGAATATTCAAGTTATTAATATCATTGATAATGATAGTATAAAACAACTAGGTTTGTTTGATTATATTATTAGTAATCCACCTTATGTTTCACGAAGAAACATTACTGATGAGCAAACGGTTAATTGGTTAAAATCTAATAGCAAGTTTTGTGATAAATTTAATTTTGATTTATATTATTTTTTTATTGAAAGCGCAATGAATAGTTGGAATCGATGTGGTAATGTAGTGGTTATTACTCCAAACTCCTATCTTAGAGCATCATCAGCAATTAATATGAGAAACTATTTAGTGGAAAATCACTTGATTCAAGAGATCATTGATTTTGGTGATCACTTACTATTCGAAGATGCGTCTACATACACAGCAATAACTGTATTAAAGAACAATCAGAGGTCATTTAAAATTCACCATGGAGAGTATAAAGGAAAAAAAATTGTTATCGATCGCACTAAGTCATCAAGAATTAGAGATACATC
>Ga0209212_1006829_pt1 | contig 12895 bp, 7 predicted proteins | sample RifGroC2_FD_183996 | JGI IMG/M metagenome (GOLD analysis project Ga0209212, IMG submission 183996) | Groundwater microbial communities from Rifle, Colorado, USA - Groundwater C2 (SPAdes) (version 2) | ecosystem: Environmental > Aquatic > Deep subsurface > Groundwater | place: Rifle, Colorado...
GGGGGACGGCGAGTTGATGCGCCGGGTGCTGGCAAGCTGCGAAAGCGCCAAGGCCCGCTTCAAGACGCTCCCCGCCATCACCTCGATCATCGACGGCAACGTCTCCGTTTCCCAGATCAAGGACGTGGAGATCGAGGACCTGTTGGGGCGCGAGCCGGTGGTCCTGGATCAGAGCGCGATCCGCAACTATCTGACCGACAAGCGGGTCCTGGTGACCGGCGCCGCGGGGAGCATAGGGAGCGAGATCTGCCGCCAGGTGGCGCGTTTCAAGCCGGCCAAGCTGGTGCTTTTCGACCATGCCGAGACCCCGCTTTTCTATATCGAGAAGGAGCTCTCCGCCGCCTTCCCGCAGCTGCACATCATCCCCATGGTGGGGGACGTCAAGAACCTGGACCGGGTGGAAACGGTATTCGACGAGTTCGGCCCGGAGGTGGTGTTCCACGCCGCAGCCTACAAGCACGTGGCGATGATGGAGTACAACCCGGCTGAGGCGGTGCTGAACAACGTCATGGGCTCAAGGGTTCTGGCCGACGCGGCCCACAAGTACAAGGTGCAAAACTTCGTCATGGTTTCCACCGACAAGGCGGTGAACCCCACCAACGTGATGGGGGCGACCAAGAGGAGCGCCGAGATCTACGTGCAGGCTCTGGCGCCCCACAGCAGGACCAAGTTCACCACGGTGCGTTTCGGCAACGTGCTGGGTAGCAACGGCAGCGTGATCCCGCTTTTCAAGGATCAGATCCGCAAGGGGGGGCCGGTCACGGTGACCCATCGGGACGTGGTGCGCTACTTCATGACCATTCCCGAGGCGGCGCAACTGGTGATGCAGGCGGGGTGCATCGGCAACGGCGGCGAGATCTTCGTCCTGGACATGGGGGAGCCGGTGCGCATCCTCTCGCTGGCGGAGGAACTGATCCGGCTCTCCGGGCGGATCCCCTACCAGGAGATCGATATCAAGTTCACCGGGCTGAAGCCCGGCGAGAAGCTCTACGAGGAGCTTTTGATCAGCGGCGAGGGGGTGAAGCCGACCACCCACAAGAAGATCAGGGTCATGGCCCCGGTGGAGACCGACCTGAACCGGGCCGGCGCCCACCTGGACCGGCTCTTCGAGCAGGCCAGGAGATACGACCTGACCGAGCTGATGAAGTCGCTGCGCGCCCTGGTGCCCGAGTTCGTGCCGAGCTACGAGTTCCAAATCGCTCCACCGCAGACCTTCCAGCGGGTCCGGAAGGACCTGTTCCCGCCCAAGAAGCTGGCCGTGATCCGGAAGCTGCGCGCCGAGGCCCACCGCGACGAGTCTGCGGCGTGAGCTGTGCCACAGGGGGTGAAGATTCGGGCGAGGGGAGGACGAAGCCTCCCGGATTGACAGTCAGGTCTTGATCGCATACACTGTTCCCGTCGCACCGGTACCAGGTGTCATGACGCCCCATGGAGCAAGGCAACGAGGCTCAATGGGAGAATAGGGTAAGGCGGTGAGCGAGATGAACCATGACGACAAAAAATACTTTGAAGAGCTGTTCATCAGACATGGTGAAGAACTGTTCGCCAAGCAAAGAGAAGAGTTCCAGCATTTTGTCAGCGTCATCATAAAAGACTCCGACCGTAAGTTCGCACTGCTCTCTGAAGGTCATCAGACGCTTTCAGAGAAAATCGACCGGCTCGAAGTGAAACAGGACAACCTTTCTGACAGGGTAGACCGGCTCGAATTGAAGGTCGATCATCTCTCCCAAAAGCAGGACCAGTTTGCCGAGAAGCTGGACCAGCTTGCTGAAAAACAGGAGGAGTTTTCCGAGAGCCTAGGAAGAGTCGAATCCAAGATTGACAAGCACCTTGCCGATACCCACGCTCACCATGGCGTCTACCTGGTCCATGAAAGCTAGCACTTCTACAGCACGCTCCAACCCGAATCCCTCCATCTTCCCCCGTCGCATCTAGCAGCTCAAAATGACAGCTAAGGACCCGCCTCCCGGTTTGATCCTGAATTGGACGGGGAACTGGTCCGCCGCTCTTAATACTCTTGTATCCACGCGGTAGTTCATGTATAAACTTCATCATTTGCTGCAACACATGATTATCGCTTTTGCCGCTTTCATTTCTGTCAAACGCATACCACTTCAAGCTCAGGTTGGTTCCTTATGACTATGATCCGATCCGCTCTTAGCATTATTTGTGCCCTCCTTGCCTTTTCCGGCTCTGCTTTCGCGCTCTCCTCGCCCAACATTCCCCTGGATAGCCCGATCTACCACTACCTTGAGAAGCTCTCCGGCTTCGGGCTGGTGACCGGCGACATCAAGGGGATCCGACCCTATTCCAGGAGCGAGGCGGCGCGCCTTTTGGCCGAGGCCGAGGCGAAGCTTGCCTCCGGTTTCTATCCCTCGCTGGCGACCGAGCTGGTGGAGCGACTCAGGAAGCTGCTGCCGCGCGAGGCTTCCCTGTACGCTGCCCCGGAGAAGGCCCCCGGCTTCGACTTCACCCCCCTGGCCGGCGCCAGGCTGCGCTACGTCTACCTGGACGGCGCCCCCCGGAGCTATTTCCGCGCCGTCAACGACACCCCCGGCAACGAGGGGGTGTTCGGGATCGGGCACGGGCTGCGCCCGCCAAACCCCGATCCCAGCCCGGTGCAGCAGCGCGGCGGCGAAGGGACCCCGCTTTTCGAGAACAACAACGGCGTGGCGTACCGCGAAGGCCACAACCTCGATCTGCGCGCCACAGGCGAGGCCTTCGTCGGCAGCGTGGCATCGGCGCTGGTCGAGCCTATGCTGCTTTGGTCCGAGGGGGGGGACGAACCGGGCTTAAGGCTGAACAAGGGGTATCTGAAGCTGGGCGGGGAGGGGCTGGAGCTGGAACTGGGGCGCGACGAGAACTGGCTGGGCTTAGGCTACCGGGGCGCCATCACCCTCTCCAGCAACCCGAAAAACTTCGACCTGGTCAAGCTCTCCAGCCCGGAGCCGGTGCAAAGCCGTTATCTCTGGGACCTGAAGTACTCCCTGATCCTGTCGCGGTTCGACGAGACCGTGACCGACGGCAAGAGGCGCCAGCCGCTCTTCATCGCAGCCAAGCTCTCCATGAAGCCGACGCTGAACTCCGAGTTCGGCATCAACCTGGGGCGCCAGGCGGGAGGGCCGGGGGTCAACAACGGCCTGGGGGATACCGCCCGCGGGGTGATCGGCGGCTGGAACAGCGACAACTCCAACTCCCTGGCCGGCCTGGAGCTGCGCTTCAGGCTCCCCTGGCTGGCGAACAGCGAGATCTTCGGGGAGTATTCCGGCGAGGACGCCGCCGCCTTCTGGCCCTTCGTCGAGAGCTACCTGGCGGGTTTCTACATCCCGCGACTCACCGACAGCGGCCGCGACGACCTGCGCTTCGAGTACTTCAACGGCCACAAGATCCTCTACGTGAACGGCACCTTCCCCCAGGGGTACCTCTACCACGGCCTGCCCGTGGGGCACTCCCAGGGGGGAGCGACCCGGGAGTACTTCCTGCGTTACAGTCACTGGTTCTCCGCCGGCAACAACCTGGCGCTGGAAGGGTACCGCACCTCCCGGGGCGACTCCGGCCGTCTCCCGGTCGACGCTGCCGGCCGCTACAATCCGGCCGGCGTGATGCAGGCGATCGAGCGCAAGATCGCCCTGCGCGGCATCTGGACCCTGCCGGTCGCCGAGGAGTGGAGCGCGCTTGTCATGTACGGCTGGGAGAGGATAGACAATTTCGAGCTGAGGCAGGACCAGGAGCGGGAGAACCACCTGCTGCGCGCCGAGCTTTCCTACCGCTACTGAAATCCAGGTTGCAAGCGTTTAACGGGCAGAGAAGAGGCCATGCCTTCTTCTCTGCCCGTTTTTTATGCTCTCTGACTAGGCTCGGCTGGAAAAAAGGGAATAGATCGGCATATTGGCTCAGGGGCGATGTTCCGGTTTGACCTTATTTGTAAAACTAATTAATGTTATTGGGCTTGCACAACGTCGTCGTAATTTACTATGATGCTTGGAATGCCGCCTCTGCAGCGCTTGCGGCCGTTACTTGAGGAACCACTATTTGCGTACAGCTCTCCAGATACAACGCTCCGTGATATTCGCTTTTTTCATCCGGGAACTGAGAACCCGCTTCGGCAATTCCCGCCTGGGGTATTACTGGGCTCTGATCGAACCCCTGAGCCATGTCCTGGTGCTCACCATCCTGTTCGGCACGCTCGGCCGCCATACCCTGCCCGGCATCGACTTCCCCCTCTTCATCATCACTGGGATTTTCCCTTTTTTCTTTTTTCGTTCTGTGGCCGATCGCTCCGCCGATGCGGTCAGCGCCAACCGGGCCCTGCTCGCCTATCGCTACGTGCAGCCTCTGGACGACATCTGGGCCCGGGTATTGCTGGAGCTGATGATATTTGTCGGCGGCTTCCTCTCCTTCCTGCTGATGGCCGCCTATTTCGGCTACCATGTCGCCCCCTTCCGGCCACTTGAGGTGCTCTGCGCCTACGGTGCGCTGTTCTTGTTCTCGATCGGGTTCGGCGTCATCATCGGGGTCGTTTCGGCCCTGTACCCCGAGTCCAAAAAAATCTTCTCCTTCATCAACCGCCCGCTTTATTTCATCTCGGGCGTCTTCGCACCGTTATCGGCCGTCCCCGCGGAGTACCGGGGCTGGCTTTTGTGGAATCCGATCCTGCACGCCCTGGAGCTGGCCCGGGAGAGCTACTTTCAGCCCTTCAGGCCGGCCGGCGCCAGCTGGAACTACCTGCTCCTGACTTCAGGCCTATCGCTTCTCACCGGGCTGGCCGTGTACCGGATCAGCCGGACCAAACTGCTCGAATCATGATCGAACTCCAAAACGTAACCAAATGGTACCGTACCAAAGCAGGCCGTCACTACGTGTTCCGGGATGTCAGCGTCACCTTCCCAAGCGGGAAGAGCATTGGCATACTGGGCCCCAACGGTGCCGGCAAGTCCACGCTGATGCGCCTTATCTCGGGCACCGAGGCACCCAACAGCGGGCGTATCGTCACCAACAAGACCATCTCCTGGCCTGTGGGGCTCTCCGGCGGGTTCCAGGGGAGTCTGACCGGGCGCGACAACGTCAAGTTCGTCTGCCGGGTTTACGGACTGACCCCGGAGGAGATCAGGGAGAAGATCGCCTTCGTGCAGGAGTTCGCCGAGATCAAAGAATACTTCGACATGCCGGTCAACACCTATTCCGCCGGCATGAAGGCCCGGGTCTCCTTCGGGCTCAGCATGGCCTTTGATTTCGACTACTACATCACCGACGAGGTTACCTCGGTAGGCGACAAGTCCTTCCGCCACAAAAGCGACAAGCTCTTCGACGAGAAACGGCGCAACGCCAACATCATCATGGTATCCCATGACCCGAACACGCTGATCAGGAACACCGATATCGGAGCCGTGATCGTGAACGGCACCATAACTTTGCTGGAGAAGATAGAAGATGCTGCCAATTACTACAGCAAACTTTAAGAAAGCCATCAAGATCCCCCGCGCCTGCCTGGGCTTCGCCGCCAGCTTCACCGGGATGGTGATCGTCCCGATGGCGCTGGTGATACTTTATGTGGGGCTGATCGCCTCCGATCGCTACGTCAGCGAGTCGCGGGTCACGGTCAGGCAGAGCGGCGGCTCGCAGGAGGTGACCTCTCTTGCCGGCATTCTCAGCGGCGCCAGTTTCGGCTCTCCCGGCGAGAACCTGCTTTTGAATGACTACATCTGCTCACTGGACATGATGCAGTACCTCGATGCCAGCATCGGCCTGCGCAATTCCTACCAGCAGGGGGGGGACCCCCTGTCCCGGCTTTGGCCCTGGGCCAGCCAGGAGGCCTTCCACCGCTATTACCTGAAGCGGATCGAGGTGGCCAACGACACCGTGACCGGCGCCCTGCTGATTCGCACCCAGGGGTTCGACCCGGAGTTCTCGCGGCGCATGAACGCCGCCATCGTGCACCAGTGCGAAAAGTTCATCAACGACTCGTCGCACCGGATCGCCAACGAGCAGCTCTCCTTCATCTCCGGAGAACTGGCCAGTGCCAACGAGAGTCTGCTGACGGCCAAGCAGAGGGTGCTTTCCTTCCAGAACCGGCACAACGTCCTGGATCCGGTGGAGCAGGCCAGGGCGATGTCGGCATTCGTGCTGCAACTGGAAGCGGAGCTGGGACGTCAGGAGGGAGAGCTCAAACGCCTGCGCACCTTCCTGGCCGAGGACTCCTTCGAGCTCGTCGCCCTGAACAACAAAGTGGCCGCCCTGAAAGAGCAGGTCGCAGAGGAAAAGCAGAAACTGGCCGGGGACCAGGCGGGCAAGCTCAACACCATCTCCAGCCAGTTCATGCTGTTGCAGTTTCAGGCCGAGTTCGCCCTGGACAAGTACAAGGCGACCCTGGCCGCCTACGAGAAGGCAAGGGTCGAGTCCTCGCGCAAGGTAAAGAACCTGGTCGTCATCAGTTCGCCCCATCGGCAGGAAGAGGCGGAGTACCCCAGGCGACTCTACATCATCCTCACCGCGCTGGTCGGGCTGTTGATTCTCTTCGGCATCAGCAGGCTTATCATTTCCACCATCGAAGATCACAAGGATTAATCTATGAAACGAGCACTTACACTGCTAGCTGCTCTTCTTGTCGTCGCCATCGGGCTGAACGTTGCGGCTGCCGCTAACCCCCTGCCGCCTCAGGCCGCGCCCCAGAACGCGCCAGCGGCGCCGCCACCTGGTTACGCCTCGCTGCTACCCCAGCACAAGGCCGACCTGAGGCAGCGCATCAGTTGTGAACCGTTCGGCTGCTTTCTCTTCAACGGCGATTTCGCCACCGAGAAATCGCCCGTCTTCAGCCCCGAATACGTGCTGGCCATCGGCGACAAGATCAGCATCAAGATCTGGGGGAGCGTCGACTTCGAGCAGGTGCAGGCGATCGACGCCCAGGGCAACATCTTCCTGCCCCGGGTCGGCCCGGTCAAGGTGCTCGGGGTGAAAAACCGCGAGCTGACCGCCACCATCCTGCGGGTGCTGCACACCGTCTACAAGAACAACGTGGGGCTTTACGCCGGCTTGCTGGAGACCCAGCCGGTCATGGTCTACGTGACCGGCGGGGTGGTGCGCCCCGGCGCCTATGGCGGCACCTCCGCCAACAGCCTGATGTACTACCTTGATCGCGCCAGCGGCATCGATCCCGATTCCGGCTCCTATCTGGACATCTCCATCATCCGGGGCAGCCAGAAGATCCGCTCCTTCAACATGTACGATTTCGTGCTGAGAGGGGAGGTCCCCGCCTTTCAGTTCGCCGACGGCGACACCATACTGGTCGGTCCGCGCCGGCAGACGGTCAAGCTGGCTGGGCTGGTGGCCAATCCCTACCGCTTCGAATTCGAAGGGGACACCGTTGCGGCCGGCAAGATCCTCACCATGGCCGGCCCCCGTGCCGAAGCGACCCACATGCGGGTCACGCGCAACAGCCGTGCCACCCGCGACGTCGAGTATTACCCGGTTCAGAGCCTGACGCAGACCGCGCTCAACAACGGCGACGAAGTCACCCTGCTCTCCGACAAGAACAACGGCACCATCACCATCCGCTTCGAAGGGGAGCATCTGGGTGCCCGGGAGGCGGCCCTCCCCTACGGGGCCCGGCTCTCCGAAGCCCTGGCCATGATCCAGTTCGCGCCCACGGCCGACCGGCGTGCGGTGCAGCTGTTCCGCGCCAGCGTGGCGGCACGGCAAAAGGAGATGCTGCAGCAGTCGTTGCACACCCTTGAGGTCTCCGTCCTTACCGCCCGCTCCGCCACGGCCGAAGAGGCCAAGCTGCGCAAGGACGAGGCGGAACTGTTTCTCAAGTGGATCGAGCGGGCCAAGGAGGTACAACCCAGGGGGCAGGTGGTGATAGCCGGCGGCGATCCCAACGGGATCATACTGGAGAACGGCGACGTGATCCGCATCCCCTCCGACAACGCCTTCGTCATGGTTCAGGGCGAAGTGCTGTTCCCCAACACCATCGCCCTGCGTCCCGGGATGCGGGTGGCCGACGCCATCGAGCAGTCGGGCGGCTACTCGCAGGGGAAAAGCAGCTCGCGCAACGTGATCATCAGCCGTGACGGCTCGTACCAGCTTGCCGATACCAAGGCGACCCTCAAGAAGGGGGACGAGGTCCTGGTGCTGCCCAAGGTGGAAAGCAAGCACTTCCAGTTCGCCAAGGATCTCATGCAGATCCTTTACCAGGTCGCCGTCTCGGCGGCGGTGGTGCTGAGGCTGTAACGGCGGGGCTATTTTTACTTTGTTCTGAACGAGTGCAGGATCTCGCCCAAGCGACTGAGGGAACACATCATGAATAATGCCGAAGCCAACAAACTCGATAGCGATAATGTGCTGGAAGTGCGGGCGCAGGACCAGGCCCCGCAGCACCAGGAAGACGGGGCCGACAGGGACAATTGTTATGCCCTAAGGCGTGCCGACCGCGACTCTTCCCGGCTGAAGCCATTGGTCGATTGCGCCGAATTACCCGAGCTGGCGCATTCTACGGAGCCGGAGTTCGGAGCACAGAGGAACCTGGTGATATCGACCGGCTGCCCCCACAGCGGCTGGGACATGGCGCTGCCCGTCCTGCTTAAGACCGGTCTCGATTCCCAGTCCGACACCTGGACCCGCCGCAGCGACGAATTCTTTCAGGCTGCGGGGATCGTCGATCCGCTCCAGGTACGCCGTCCTTTGCAGCTTGGCAGCGGCATGAGCGAGAGCGCGGCACTTTTGTTGTCCGAGGCCCCGGGCGAGACCTCGCTGCTGGTGGATAGCCGCAGTCTTTGGCTGCTCGATTTCTGGGCCTCGATGTTCCCGCAGGCCCAGTTCCTCCTGTTTTATACCCGGGAGGAAACCGCCCTGGCCCACGCAATCCAACAGGGGATCGACCCCTATTACTTCCTGGAGGGGTGGCAGGCGGCCGCCAGCCAGTTGCTGCAGTTTCAGCGTCGCCATCGCCGGCGCGCTCTGCTGCTTGATGCAGAGGCAGCCTATCAGCAACCGCTGGAAATGATACAGATCTGTCGCAGGTTCGGACTTGCGCTGCAGCCAGCTGCCCAGGGGGCCATGCCGGCTCTCGCCCCGTTGGCAATAGAGCGCTTGTTGGCAAGCCGTCTGCTGGCGGCCAGGCCGGGTGCAGCCACCATCCAGGCGGAACTGGAGGCGAGTGCGCAGCCGCTGGCTGCGGCCTCCCTGGTGGCTTCCTCGCAGCCGACGGAACTTTTCAACGACTACCTGCTGCGACGGGGCTACGAGCGCAATCTGCATCACCAGCTCGATGCGGCAGTCGGCAAGCTGATGGGGGTCGAGCAGACGCGGGAACAGCAGGCCCGGGAGTACCGGCAGCTGCAAGCTCTGCTTGAGGAAGCACAACAAGAACTGACGCTCCGGTCCAGGCAGGAGGAGGATCTGCGCGGCAGCCAGGAACAACAGGCAGCTGAACTCGCCGCCGCTCGGCAGTCACTTAAGGAGCAAGAGCACAACATAAAGAGACTGGAGGCGCGGCAAGCCGAGCTGAGCGATGAAAACGGGCGGCTGCAATGGTATCTGGGCGAGCGCGATGCGGAGCTAGGTCGTCTGGCTGAGGATGCCGTCCGGCAGGACCGCCGCATGAGCGACCTGCAGGGCGAACTGGGCCGGCGCCTGGACCAATTCGACCAGCTGAGCCTGGAGCTTTCCGTGAAGCAGGCCGACATCGAACGCCTGAACTGGGTCATGGGAGAACGGAGCGCCGAGCAGGACCGGCTCCTGGAAAGGCTCGCTGCCAAGGAGCGCGATATCGAGCTGCTTCAGGGCGAGTTGCAGGCCCATCAGGCGCTGAAAGCAGCCGTTAGCGAATCTGCTCAGGAGAATGAGCTGTTGTTGCTGCAACTGCACCAGGTTCAGGAGGAGCTGGAAACTACCTGCCTGCAAAAACAGGAAATGGATAAGCAACACAAGGAGCAGACCGAGCAGATCAAATCAGAGGTAGAGCAACTGACCCAGGCTCGTGATCAGCAGGCAAAGCTTGCCTCCGAGAGGCAGACGCAGCTTGAGCAGGCTCAGCAGGCTCATAAGACGCTGGAAGCAACCGTTAGCGAATCTGCTCAGGAGAATGAGCTGTTGTTGCTGCAACTGCACCAGGTTCAGGAGGAGCTGGAAACTACCTACCTGCAAAACCAGGAAATGGATAAGAAACACAAGGAGCAGACCGAGCAGATCAAATCACAGGTAGAGCAACTGACCAAGAGAGGTGACGAGCAAGCAAAGCTCGCGGCAGATCGCCAACCGCAGCTTGAGAAGGCCCATCAGGCCCAAAAGACGCTGGAAGCAACCGGTAGGCAATCTGTTCAGGAGAATGAACTGTTGTTGCTGCAACTGCACCAGGTTCAGGAGGAGCTGGAAATTACCTACCTGCAAAACCAGGAAATGGATAAGAAACACAAGGAGCAGACCAAGCAGGTCAATTCACAGGTAGACCAACTGTCCAAGGCTCGTGATCAACAGACAAAGCTTGCCTCCGAGAGGCAAGCGCAGCTTGAGCAATTGCGGAAGGAAAAAGCTGCCGAGTGCGAAAAATTGCAAGCAAAGATCAGCCAACTGACCAAGAGAGGTGACGAGCAAGCAAAGCTCGCGGCAGATCGCCAAACGCAGCTTGAGAAGGCCCAGCAGGCCCAACAGACACTGGAAGCCACCAGTGGGCAATCCGTTCAGGAGAAAAAACAGTTGTTGCTGCAACTGCACCAGGTTCAGGAAGAACTGGAAACTGTTTTTCGTCAAAAGCAGCAGCTTAGCCAGGGATGTCAGACGTTGGTGGCAACCTCCGAAGAAGCGGCGCGGGAGAAAGTACAGCTGTTGTCGGAACTGCAGAGGGCTCAGGAAGAGCTGGCTCACTATTCTGTCAAATATCAGGAGCAGCAGCGTGAATTGTTGGCGAGGGACAATGAAGTCGAGGCGCACCGGCAGCGTTTGAGCAAGGTGAAAGATACCATGTCATGGAAAATCACCGCGCCGATGCGCGCCATTGCAAGGCCTTTCAAGAAATCGAATGGTGATGGGGAGAAAATAAAGCAAGAGATCAAGCTGCTTCAGGCTTCCGGTCTCTTCGACGAGAGATGGTACCTCGCCCAATACACCGATGTGGCCGAGCAGGGGGGCGATCCGGTCGAGCATTATCTGCGCAACGGCGCCGCAGAAGGGCGCAATCCTTCAGCGAACTTCGATACGCTCTTCTATCTGGAGACCTATCCCGACGTTGCGGCCACCGGCATGAATCCTCTGCTGCATTTCGTGAAATTTGGCAGCTCGGAAGGGCGCCTTGCTAAACAGGTTGAGAGATGAGGGATGAACTCTCATCTCTCATCTTTCATCTCTCATCCGCCATTTGGCCTGATTTGTGGAGATCTATAGATGCTGAGAAATAAATCCCTTATCGATGTCGATGCCTCCCAGCCGGTCGACACAGTGGTACATCTTGGGGCGGGCAACTGCAGCGAGCTAGACGCGCATCTGGCCCTGCAACCGAGGCAGATGCTGTTGGTTGAGGCCGACCTGCAATTGGCCGAAGCCCTGAGGCGACACACGGCCGACCTGCCGCAGGTACAGGTCGTTTGTGCAGCGGTGGCCGGAAGCCCGGGACCTGCTGTCTTGTACCGTTATAACCTCCCCGACGCAAGCAGCCTGCATCCGGCACAAGGCCTTTTGCAACTTTTCCCCGGCTTGAAATTGCTTGAGTCGTTGCAGCTGGAGTCGGTCAGCCCGTCCGCCTTGCTTCAACCGATGCAACTGCAAGAGGGACAGGAAAATATCCTGCTAATAGATCTGCCTGGGGAAGAACTGCCGGCGCTGCAGGCCCTGCAGCAGGCTCAGCAGTTGCACCTGTTCCGCCGGATCCAGCTGTACTGCGGCCGCGAACCGCTCTATGAATCGAGTGAACCGGCGGCGTTGATCCTTCACTGGCTACAGGAACAGGGTTTCGATCTCTTGGCCGAAGACAGCAGCCAGGACCCTGACCGCCCTTGCTGGACCTTGCAGCTCAATCCTCTTCAACTGCGGAATAGAGATTTGCAAGCACAACAGGACACCCTTCAGTCAACGCTTGCACAGGTGGCCAGAACAAGCGATGAGCAGGCAAAGTCCGCCGCCGAACTGCGGGAGCAATTGGAGCAAATAACTGAAACGCGAGACGAACAGACCAGGATCGCCGCTGAACTAAAGCTTCAGCTCGAACAGGCGGTCCAGGCCAAGGACGTGGCTGCAAAATTGGCCGCAGAGCGCCAACAGCAGATGGCACAACTTGCCACTGCACGTGAGGAACAGGCGAAACTGGCAGCCGACCGTCAGACGCAGCTTGAGCAAGCTAACAAGGCAAAAGATGAGCAGGCCAAACTGGCGTCCGACCGGCAGCAGAAAGTGGAGCAGCTCACCAAGGCGCAGGACGAGCAAGCGAAGATTGCTGCCGAACTAAAGCTTCAGCTCGAACAGGCGGTCCAGGCCAAGGATGTGGCTGCAAAATTGGCCGCAGAGCGCCAACAGCAGATGGCACAACTTACCACTGCGCGTGACGAACAGGCGAAACTGGCAGCCGACCGTCAGGCGCAGCTTGAGCAAGCTAACAAGGTAAAAGGTGAGCAGGCCCAATTGGCGTCCGACCGGCAACAGAAAGTGGAGCAGCTCACCAAGGCACAGGACGAGCAAGCGAAGATCGCCGCCGAACTAAAGCTTCAGCTCGAACAGGCGGTCCAGGCCAAGGATGTGGCTGCAAAATTGGCCGCAGAGCGCCAACAGCAGATGGCACAACTTACCGCTGTGCGTGACGAACAGGCGAAACTGGCAGCCGACCGTCAGGCGCAGCTTGAGCAAGCTAACAAGGCAAAAGGTGAGCAGGCCCAATTGGCATCCGACCGGCAGCAGAAAGTGGAGCAGCTCACCA
>Ga0209212_1006832_pt1 | contig 12887 bp, 11 predicted proteins | sample RifGroC2_FD_183996 | JGI IMG/M metagenome (GOLD analysis project Ga0209212, IMG submission 183996) | Groundwater microbial communities from Rifle, Colorado, USA - Groundwater C2 (SPAdes) (version 2) | ecosystem: Environmental > Aquatic > Deep subsurface > Groundwater | place: Rifle, Colorado...
CGCCTCCCTAAGCTTTGATAATGTTGATTGGCATAGCAGGAAATTATAGGACAAATTCAGACGCCGTAGGTTTTGAAAAGGAAATATTTTTTGCTTGCACAAAATGAGAGAGGTATATCCCTGGACTTTCATCCGTTGGACATACCTCTCTCAAACCATCACTTACTACAGGTTCAATACATCTGGCCTACTTGCACACCTCAACATTCAGATGAACTTTCGACATGACAAACCCTAATTATTTAGCAACCTTCACTGAGACTTCGGATGGCTTCTTCCTGTTGCCACCTTCAACAAACCCGCCGCCGACCAATTCAGAACCAGGAGCGCGCCCGGTCATATCCGATTCAAGCGTCTCATTCGCCTCCTGGAAGTCTTTGCTCTTCGATGCAGTGAGTGCATCTACATCGCCAGCAATAGGCTTGAAGGTGGATTTAGGGTTAAGATATTCCGCTACGCTTGCTGGTGGTTTGACATCCTGCATCGCCCGGATAAAAGCAACAATATTCCAGATATCCTGATCCTGCAGCACGTTGCCCCAGTTAGGCATGGACGAAGAGAGCGATACAGCCTCACCACCGCCCTTGATTACTGTAAACAATTCAAGATTGGTCTTCTTTTGCATGTAATCGCCGCGAGTCAAGGTTCTTGGCCGCGGATCCAGTTCAGAGGCGCTGGGTCCATCACCGTGCATCAACCAGCCGTGGCAGGCAATACAGTAAGAATAATAATAATTCTTTCCCTGAGTCGGATCGGCGCCGGCAAATGTAGGAGACCAGTTGCCCGACCATTGATCGTACACGCTCTTATCCGACACACCGTCCGACTTGGGCGCTTTCACCCGATCCCACAATTCCGTCTTGAGGCTGCCTGCTTGCTGGTGGCCATAACCGCTTTCCGTTTTGTAAGTCCCGGCCTTGGCTCCTGCTGCTGCGACGTCGGACCGCTTGCCTACACCCGTCAGATAATCAAACGGCGCGATGCCATAGGTGCTGCCACCTTTACCTGCCTCCATATCATCGCCTTCTTTCAAAAACGCGGCCGATGCTTTCTTCGCTTCTGCTTCTGTTATGGTAGGGCATTCTACTTTCTGCCCTCCGGCGGTGCAGCGCTTCTCTGCAGCAAATGTTGCTGAACTTCCCCACATCATGCCCAAACTCGTCATTGCGATCAGGCCTATTTTCAACTTGGCGTTCTTCATTTTCTATTTCTCCCTCTTTAGACCACCCCCGCAGGGGGATGGCCAGTTATTCATCCGTATCTATGCGCAAAGAGCAAATTACAGCCCCTTCACCCGCTCCGAGACAGTAAGCTGACCTTCTTCCAGCAAGCCAGGCAGTTTTTGCGCTGCATCATAGTCACCCACAGCAAGATTGGAAGGCCCCTTCTTGGGATCGTCAACAAAGAACGCGGCTCTCATTTCCAGATGCAGCGGCCCGCAGAAGTGCGTACAGAAGATTTCATATTCGCCGGCAATCTCCGCCGTGAACTCATGCACACCCGTTACTCCGCGTGGCAGATCCATGTTGGATCTCTGACCATAAGGACCATAGATCGTCAAGCCCATCGTAACGTCAGGATTCTTCGTGATGCCGGATGCCTTGTCGATGTTGGTTGCAAACAACCGCACCTTGTCGCCCTTGTTCACCCGAACCTGCCGTGGAATGTAGCCGTAGCTGAAGGCCTTCATGTGAACTTCCTTGACACCATCAACAACCTTGACACCTGGTGCAGTGGTTTCCTTGGGAATAAAATATCTCTTTGAAAGCGCCCGGTGCGGCGGATCAAGCAGATCGGTTCTGCCAGTGATCAACCCGCCATCCTCTGCCTGGCCCTTGGTCCAATCCTTGATCAGGTAAGCCATCAAGCCCTTGGCGTTATGCGGCTCGCCGTCCACCGGCATAATCCTCAAGGTCTTGCCATAGGTTGGACTCTTCTCCCGTGCATCCCACATCTCGAAGTTAACCGGGAATACGATACCCGTTGGGCTGAACAGGCCGGTAGAGAACTTGTTCAAAGACAGCACGTAGGAATTATCCGGGCTGATGGAAATATGACCGGTTCTATAGTGGGTTGGAATTTCGTCAACCACTTCAAGCTTTGCGTAAGATACCTTCACGTTGGCATCCGCCACGAAGCAGCTCTCATAGACGTACTTGGAGGTCAGACCATCGGGGCTATCGATGCCAGCCCGGTAGGAACCGCCATCCTTGTTATACACGTCCATGACCGAATGCAGAGGACCGGCGCAGGTCGGCAATACTTTCTTGACCGCCAGCTTGTCTACATCGATGATGGTCATGGTTGCTGAGAGCTTATCGCTCACTGCCACCATGGTGCTTTCCGGGTTGATGTCCGTGCCGTGCGGGTTCTTGCCTACCGGTATTTCCTTGATCAGCTTGAATGGGCTGGTGGAAAACACGCCCACGGTGGAATGGTAGTAGTTACCCGCAAAAACATACTTGCCATTTCTGGTAGCATCGATGTAGTCCGGAGCGCTCGGCGAGGGACCCCAGTCTATCACTTCGGTTTTGCCAGACTTGATGTCCATCTTGAGCATCTTGCCGCTATATTCACCTGTTGCAAACATGTTCTTGCCATCGGTGCTCATTGCAATATGGTGCACCCCGAATGGGAACGGCAGCGCGATGACTCTGGCCAAATAGCCTGTTTGAAGATCAAACTCGCAGACCGTATTTGCGCCCTTGTCGTTCAGATAGACATATTTGCCATCCGGCGTACCATTCTTGTTACCTTTATTACTTCCGCCGAAGGAAATTTCGTGCGTGTCAACACCGCAATCAATGTGACGATAGGTCTTGAAACTTGGAATACCGATAACCGCCATCTTGCCGTCCACCCCGCCGGACGAGTACAAAATCATCGGATCAATGGTTGGTGTATCCTTGCCATCCGGAACAGCCATCTGCCATCCCGGGATGGCCAATGATTTATCGGCAGCATTGACTGCACCTGACATCAAGCAACTCGCTGATAGAGCGCTCACCATAAGAAACTTATATTTGCCTTGCATTATTACCTCCCTGTACGCAACTGCTTAATAATTAGGATAGCAGCGATGTTGCCGCCGGCCTTCAACCCAGACATACACTCAGTTACTACAATTGCCCATTAACACTTTACTTTTCTACTGATTTTGAACCAACTTACCTTACTTGCTTTGAACCAACTTACTTGATTACTTGATTCTGTGACATTGCATCTAGCCTGCCGCTCCCGCCACTGCTGCGGCATTTTGTCGCAACTGCGGCGTTTTGACGCACCTTCATCAGGATCGAATATTTGCATCATCCAAGCCTTGCATCTTTGATCTAAATCAATAAATGAAGTGAAAAAATAATTTTTTTGAACTTTTTTCATTTACTGAACCCGCCCGTTGAAGCGCATCCGGTCCCATTCGCTCCTTGCATCCGCAAAACTGCACGCCAGCCTCCCTTGCGCGCGTACATTTGCTGAGATAAGTTGATCATTAGCAATTTAACCCACTCATCACTCCTTCAGTTTCACCAGAATTTTGCGTTTCTCCTTCATTTGGCCGCCACACAATAGGCCGAATGGCATATTGACAGGATGAGCTGCATGTGCAAGATTCTCTTCCGTTTTTGCATGGATGGCGTAGAGGTCACCCGCGATGTATTTTTATCTTTACTTCATGCTGGGCTGAACCCTGCCTAGTCCGGTTTTTATGCCTTGGTTTGTGGCGTGGTGCGATTGAGCTATGAGTGAGAATTTCAAAATCGCGATTGTTGGCGCGGGACCGGGTGGTCTGTCTGCTGCCGCGCGGGCAGCAGAGCTTGGCGTTTCTCATGTCCTTCTTGAGGCATCTCCACATGTAGCCAACACAATACACCGCTACCAAAAGGGAAAGCTGGTGATGGCGGAGCCGATGAAGCTGCCTCTGCGCAGCACCATGAGTTTCGGTGCGGGCATTCGTGAAAATATTCTGGAAGCTTGGCGGGAGGAGATTGTCAAACGTCATGTGAACTTGCGAGTGGGGGCCACTGTTTCCGCAATTTCGGGTGAATGCGGGGCATTCCAGGTTAAATTGAAATCGGGCGATGCTTTAACCGCCGAATTCGTGGTGCTTGCCATCGGACTGCAAGGAAACATTCGCAAACTGGGCGTGCCCGGTGAAGATCTGCCAAGGGTGCAGTATCAACTGGATGATCCTGATGAATTTAGCAACGAAACGATTGTGGTGATCGGCGGTGGCGATGCCGGCGTGGAAAACGCGCTCGCGCTCGCCAAACAAAATCGGGTGATCCTTATCAACCGCCAGGAAGAATTCAGCAATTGCAAGGAAGCTAATTATGATTTGCTGATGACGTCCGTCACCAAAGGGAAGATTGAAACGCGTGTCAGCACCTGGGCAGAACGCGTTGAAGCGCTTGCAGAAGGTGGTGAATTTCCCGTGGATTTTGTGGCGCAAACGCCGCAAGGTCTGGAGCAAATCAAATGCCATCGCGTCATCGCCCGCCTTGGAGCAAATCCGCCGCGCAAATTAGTGGAAAGTTTTGGCGTGCACTTCCCTAACAACGACTCGACCTCGGTGCCACAGTTGTCAGAGCAATATGAGTCCAATGTGCGTGGCTTATACATTGTTGGGGCGTTGGCCGGTTATCCGCTCATCAAGCAAGCGATGAATCAGGGCCATGAGGTCATCGAATACATTCTGGGAAATCCGGTCGAGCCGGCAGACGAGGTGTTGCTGCGGGAGAAGTTTGCTGAGGTATCCGGCATTCACTCGGTTAGCGATGGTATTGCGCTGATCAAGCGCACCCAGCCGCTATTGGCGTCACTTACTACGCTGCAATTACGTGAATTTATGCTGGACAGCACGGTTTGGGTGCCGCGTCGCGGAGAGATTATTTTTAACCGGAATGATTATAGCAACAGCTTTTTCTCGATCCTGGAAGGCAAGGTTAACATTCAGATCGAGAATGGAGATGGTACAACAACCGTTTTCACGATGAGCGCAGGGGATTTCTTCGGCGAGATGGGGTTGTTGTCCGGGCGCCGCCGCTCAGGCACCGCGATAGCCGGGGATAATTGCGTGCTTATCGAAACGCCGCGCCGTTCAATGCTTAAGTTGCTACATTCGGCGAGTAGCGTGCAGCGCAGGCTGGATGAGGTATCGCTCAAGCGGATCGTGAGAAATTATCTTGACCCATTGCTCTCGGAAAGCGAACTCGATCATCTCGTTCGGGAAGCCAGATTCAAACAGTATGCGGTGGGGGACGTGCTGTTTAATGAGGGCGACAAGGCGGACGGTTTATATATGATCCGGCGCGGATCAGTCACGGTGTCCCGTTTGATTGCTGGCAAAGAGGTGGTGTTGGCGTATGTCTCTGCGGGCAATTATGTCGGGGAGATGGCTTTGGTATCCAACATGCCGCGCTCTGCGACAGTACGCGCGGCATCGCCCACCGAGGTGGTTTTGCTTGAGGCCGAGCGTGTCAGCGCGGTGATGGAGCGAAACTCCTCGATACGCGGCAAGGTTGACAGCCGCTATCTGGAACGCGTTCGTTCAGCCGAATCCGCCTCATCCAGTGAATCCAGCGGGCTGATCAAATTCCTGATGGATCAAGGGGTGGGCGAAGCAACGGATGTATTGCTGATTGACTATTCGCGGTGCATTCGCTGCAACAACTGCGAAACGGCTTGTGCGAATGTGCATGATGGTACTTCGCGGTTAAGCCGCGAGGCGGGACCGACGTATGAACAAATTCACGTCCCCGCTTCATGCAGGCATTGTGAGCATCCGCATTGCATGAAAGATTGCCCGCCTGATGCGATCCATCGTTCGGTCAATGGCGAGGTATTTATCGGTGACAGTTGCATTGGCTGTGGCAATTGCCAGAATAATTGTCCTTATTGCGTAATCCAGATGGCTATCAGGAAAAATTTCAAGCAGCGCAGTATTTGGCAGGTGATATGCGGTACGGACAATTCCTCAAGCGATCAAAATGAATTGGTTGAACCCGCCACAAAAAAAGCCGTGAAGTGTGATATGTGCAAAGACATCATCGCCGGATCTGCCTGTGTCCGGGCTTGCCCTACCGGAGCAGCGTTGCGGGTGAGTCCTGAAGTTTTCCTGAGCTATATTGAGTAGGGTAACTGAGAAAACTCGCGATCGGAGCTTTGAATGGACATGATGCGCCGCCCAAACTTGCTGAAATACAAAAATTACCGGTATTTCAAAGCGTCAAGCTTGCTGTTGGCGATTGCGGTTGCTGCATATGCATTGATTGAACCTGCCGGTGGCAATTCCTATGGTGGAACCTGGCTGGGCTACGTGTTGGGCATTATTTCGACCCTGATTGTGTTCTTGCTGATGTGGTACGGTGTCAGTAAGCGGCACACACCCGGAGTGCCGGACAGGCGGCAATATCACAACATAAGGCGCAAACATGAGGATGGCGCCGACCTGTCTGATTTTTTTGCGCGGCGGAAAGCTGAACGCAGAACGTGCCCCGCCAAACAAAGCTGGCGCTACGGGGGGACGTTACAGGGATGGCTTTCCGCGCACGTCTATCTGGGCGCATCGCTTATCGTATTAGCCTCGTTGCATGCCGGTTTCCAGTTTGGCTGGAATGTGCATACGTTGTCCTATGTGCTGATGTTGCTGGTCATTGCCAGCGGTTTTTACGGGATGTATACATATCTGAATTACCCCCGGCAGATCACCCAGAATATGGCCGGTGACACGCTGGATGACCTGTTGCTCAAAATTGCTGAACTTGACGAATTGGCCCGGACCCGTGCGCTTGGCTTGCCTGATGAAGTGAACGCGTTAGTGCTGAAGGCTTGCCAGGAAACGCGGCTGGGCGGTAACTTCTTTCAACAATTAAACGGCAGCCAACGTGATTGCCCAACCGCGTTGGCTGTACAACAGGTACAACAACTCAGCCAAAAATTCATCCATGATGATCAGCCGAAATTAATGCGTGACCTGTATTCCACGCTATTGCACAAAGAAAAACTGGTGTTGCGGGCACGGAATGAAATCATGCTGAAAGCCCGAATGGAAGGCTGGTTATATCTGCATGTGCCGTTATCCATCGCATTATTGGCCGCGCTCATTGCGCACATTGTGGCTATATTTTTCTACTGGTAGCCAAAATGATCTCTTGCCTATTGATTCAAGTCTCACGCAACCCGCAAGGCTTGCCGATTTGCAGAGAAAGTGTGATTTCGGGAGAATCGATCCAGGTTGGCCGAGGCGCTGCTTGCAAAATCCATCTGCTTGACCATCGCGTCAACTTGCTTCATGCAACCATGAAACGATCTGAAGATGGGACGCTGTACATTGAAGGTGAAAAAGATGCAACCATCAACATCAATGGTTTCATTGTGCAGAGCGCCGCACTCTCACCTGGGACGCGTGTTGAAATCGGCCCTTATCTGCTGACTGTTGAACCTGCACCAGACGGACACGATATCGCCTTGTCAACGGAATTGACTGAACCGCTGCCCGGACAAGATGCAGCAAAAATTTATCGGGCCGCGCCAATTTCATTGGCTGCGTTGGGGGTAAGTAAACGCAAATTGGGCTTCGCATTGGCGACCGGTATTTTTTTCGTATTCCTAATGCTTCCCTTGCTTCCGGCCGCTTCATCTGCATTTGACAAATGGCAGGCCACCCTTCCCGTTACGTTGACTGAATCGTGGAATCCCGGACCGTTATCGGGCGGGCATAGCGTGTTCGGCGCGAAATGTTCGACCTGCCATCAACGTGCTTTCCAATCTGTTTCTGATGATGCATGTGCGGGATGCCATAAACAGGTCGCCAAGCACTTGGCGAAAGATGATTTGCATGCGCGTGTATTCAAGAATGTGCGCTGCACGGACTGTCATCTGGATCACAGGGGAAAAGCGGAGCTGGTACTGCATGATCCATCGGCATGTGTTACTTGCCATGGCGATATCAAGAGTAAAAACGCCAGTACGGCGCTTGCCAATGTACATGATTTTGGGACGGATCATCCGCCGTTCCACATCACTTTGCTGAATGGAAAGAATGTAATTCGCGCACGGCAAGACGAGAAAGGGAGGCTGGTTGAAAAATCCGGACTCAAATACTCCCATCAGGTTCATTTGAATAAAAAGGGCGTATCTAGCCCGCAAGGCGATACCGTAATGGTGTGCAAGGATTGTCATGAAATTGACGAGGCCGGGACGCATTTCGCACCCATGACCATGCAGAAAACTTGCCAGCAATCGCGTTGTCACGAACTGTATTTCACGGAGCCTGTCGAGGGAGTTGCGCCACACGGGTCCGAGCGCGAGGTCATGAATCAGTTGCGTGAATTTTACGCAAAATGGTTGGCTGGCTCACCAGTCGAAAATATGGCAGTTTGTGAGCGTGTTGGCAAGGCTAGCGGGGTTGGCAATTCTGCGAAGCGCGCTTTGGATTGCGCCAACGAGCTCGCCAGGAAAAATGCCGCTGCTACGTTATTCAGGGAGGACGGTGAGGCTCTTGAGTGTGTTATGTGCCATGAAATCGGGCCGACTGGGGATTATGATGTCCCATGGAAAGTTGCACCGCTGCACATCAATCGCGATTGGCAGCCGGGCGCTGTGTTTTCGCACTCCAAACACGACACGGTTAACTGCACAGGATGTCACGACAAGATGAATTCAAAGACGAGCACCGAAATTGCCATGCCAACCATAGAAAAGTGCCGCGAGTGCCACATCGGCGATCATTCAGCCAAAGGAAAAATCAGAAGCGTCTGCGATAGCTGCCATCGGTTTCATCAAGAAGTAACAAGACAAATAATTGCAAAATGAAACCAGTGGCCTGCTCATGCCACCTATACAAACATGACTACAGGATATTCTTCATATTTACTTCTTGCCGTAAGCTTGGTTGCATTGTCTAGCTGCAGCGACAAACAAAGCCAGAAAGGTGAGGCTGTATTACCTCCTGAAGCTGCATCCAATGAATCATTCAATGAAATTATTGCGAAATCAAATTGCCTGGCTTGCCACCAACAGGGAAATCAGATGGGGACGCCCACCTGGAACGAGGTAGCCGAGAGATATAAAGGCAACATGAATGCCGAGGTTTTTTTGATTAATAAAATTAGTGATGGGGGATCAGGTTCATGGGGAAATATGGATATGCCACCTTATTATGAGTTAAGCAAGACAGAGCTGAAAACCATAGTACAGGGAATATTGATTTACGGCCCCACAAAATCTGCAACCTGGAATTCAGTAAAGCAACAAAAAGTTCTGATGCAAAAAGAATGACCCGCCTTATGCGGGTCATTTTCGTTATTGATTCTGCTTCTGCTTACTCCACTGTCAGCAAATAAGTGACGTAATCACCCTTGTCTTGAGCGGAGCAATTCTTCTTATATAGATCTTTGCAATGCTTTGAGAAATTTCTTTCAGTCTTGCTGACATCAGAAAAACGATCCGGATTTACAGAAGGAGCCAGCGGCTTGATCGGTTTTCCAGTCTCCTTGTGTTTGCCTTCGCTAGCCGGATTGTCGGTATGACACGCAGAGCAGGAAACATCCTTGCCGAATCTATCTATCACCTTTTTGGTGAAGAAGGCACGTCCGGCTTCTGCGGACAATGTTGATTTGGGGTTAAGCTTCTTCGCCTCGTCGCCATACTTCTGAGCGGCTTGTTCTGCAAGTTTGACGTCCGCTTGAGCAGAAAAGCTGATAAATCCAAAAAGTGCTAGCAGCATGCAGGAAATCTTTTTCATCTGTGAATCCCTTCCTTAATGTTTAAGTTTATACCGCTGTGATAGTTGACAGCGGAGCGATCCATTACCTCGGCGGTGTTGACCGCCGTCCGCCACGAACCACCCCGATGGCAAACACACATGCCCCAAAAACAATTAGCATGAGAAACTCATAAGCAGGCACTCCGCCGCGCAAGGTCAACAAGCTGTCCAGTACCCCCAGCAACATCAGGATAAAGCCCAATAACCTGGTCTTTACGCCCCTGTTGCTGAACTCGGCTTCTTCAGCCATGACACTCATTTCTTTTCAGGACCTTTTGAGCCGGTAACCTGACCAGCACTGCGTGCCCACCAGAGCAAACCGCCCAGGAACAGACCAGCGATCGCCAGCGCAGTGATGAGTGGCTTGGAGCCGGTTGCCGGTTTTAACAACAGCCAGTACCAAGTGGTCATGGTGTGCTTGGAGCCCTTTTCGCTGTTGTTACTGCCATCCCAGGCAGCAAATGCAACAGGAATAAACTTGCCCTCGACGAACTGTATATCCTTGTCTGCTGCCGAAGTGGTGAGTGGACGGGACATCACCACTTTCCAGGTTCCATCGCTATAACTCGCCTTCGACAAGAGTCCGACTCCAGCCGCATCGCGCTTCTCGATCTCCTTGAAACCTTTGCTGTTGAGCAGGTTCACGGTCTCGGCTGCGTCCTTGGTGCCGCTCTTCCAATGCCAGATATTCACCGGATTGGCCGCATCACCCATGCCAAAATAGGGTTTTTGCATTTCTTTCGGGATCACAACAGGAAGCTGCACTGCGACACCGTCTTCCGCAATCGGCGCATCAGCGATTTTCTCCGCATCGCCGTCACCAGGAATACTCTTGGTGCGATCATCCCATTCCAGCAACATCGCAACCGTCTTGTCGTTGTACATCGCCCGGACCGTGATGGTGTCATTGGACGGTGTGAAAAAACGTTCCTGTCCGATGATCTGCGGAACCAGATAAAAAGTGGTAGGCGTCGATTTTTCCCAGCGCTCGTCTTCCGGGGTATTGGGCAATTCGCCCTCCACCATGTCCGCCTTGACCACGGTGTTTTCCGCATTAACCTTTTTATCAGTCTTGGCCAGCGATGCCACATAGTTGGCTACGTGCCAGAGTTCCTCGGTAGTGAGCTTCTTTTTGCTGCCGGGATCGGCAAAAGAAGGCATCGCTGTGCCCGCAATACCAGTGGAAATCCGCGTAAAAATATCCTTCGGATCGTTACTGCCGCGGAATGTCCAAGGCTTGGTCAGGTTGCGTGGCCAAGTACGCTCGCCATTATCGCCTTTAAGCCGTTTGCTGGCGCTGCCCTTACCGGTCTTGCCATGGCATTCCACGCAGCGATCACCATCTTCAAACAGATTCTTGCCCTTCTCGATGCTCTCGGCCGAACTTGCAATCTGGGTGCCATAATCAACCTGCTTGGCGGGTGGCTTTTCATACTGTGCGAATGTCTTGACGTAGGCTACCAGATCCCACATATCCTGCTCAGCAAGCAAATCACTCCAGCCCGGCATCGCAGTGCCCGGCATGCCGTCGCGTATCATGCGAAACACGTCGTCATCGTTTGGAGTCGGGTCTGCAAAATCAGAGCTTCTGATCTTGTAGTTGCCAGAGGTAAAATCACGCGGCGGGGGGTTAAGCCGGTCTTTAGCCGCACCTGCCCCATCGCCTTCCACACCGTGACACCAGGTGCACCGTTTGTCGTAAATTTCCTTGCCTTTGGCAGCAGTGCCAGGATTAGCCATTGCTGTTCCCGCCACAAATAACGCAGAACAGAGAGCCAGGAGCGTCAGTTTATTTATATGAGTCATTGTTATTCCTAAGCGTCGATTATTCATGTGCCCACGACCTTGGTGCTCTGCCGGTGTAGTCATACAAGAACAGGATCACTTTCCATATCTCGTCTTCGGTCAGAAAGTTTTGCCAGACAGGCATGGACGAAATCCACGGAGCGGCCTCGGCAGGCAGGCCCGGACCGCCGGTGGCGATACGCCAGAACAGGAAAGATTCCTGCAATTGCGCGATGGTGCCCACGTCCTGGAAATTAAGAGGGGTAGGGTTCAGTCCAGATGCGTAAGGACCATTGCCATCCAGTTTATCGCCGTGGCAATACTGGCAGTTCTGGATATAAACATTGCCGCCCTCCTTGACCAATTCAGCGAACTTGGCCGGATCTTCCTTCTGGAACTTACGATAGGGATTTTCCAGCGTAGCGAGGTTAAAGCTCTTGCCATACGCCTTGAACTTGGTCGGCGGCGCAGGGTGAATGGTGCGCAACTCCATCGGCGCCTCAAAACTGGGCATCATGCTCGAGTAGGTATAGTAACCTGCCGCCAGTGGCACAAGTACAAACACCACATTGCGTATCATCTTTTTGGATGGGTCCTCGACCAACGCCTTGATCGGGTCCACCAGTTCCTGAGCGCCTTCCTCGGTAAAGGTGAACACCATTACCACGCCGGCTATTACAAAAACCATGTACATGGTAAGCAGGCTCTTGGGAATCAACTGACCCAGCAGTATGTCGAACAGCAGGACAAAGCTGAAATAAACCCCTAGTACTATGAGGACCATCTGCAACAAGCGGGGAATAAGTCTTTTCTTCTGTGTAATATTCATTATTTCAACCCTGCCAAGTAGTTAACCAGCATCTCAAGCTCCTTCGCTTTCAATTGCTCACCTAATGTTGGGGGCATCATGCCACCCGTAAACCCTTTTGCAATAACCGCATCGGGTTCGAGTATCGCCTGCCTGATATAGTCCTTGCTCTTCGTTGCGCCAATCTTGGTAAGATTTGGTCCTATCTCGCCGGTCTGGTCAGCAACCTTGTGGCAGGCACCGCAGGTATACTTGGCGATGACTTCCTCGGCTGTCTTCAGCGGAGCGGCTTCCTCTGCCTTGGGCGCTTCCGCGCCTGGTGCTGGCATCGCAGGGATGGTGACCGTCACTTCGGCGCCCCCCGAATCCTGAAGATAGGCGATGGTAGCCGCGAGCTCGGCCTCGTTCAGGCCGATACCGCCACCCGTGACATCGGGCATCGGGCTTTCGGTATCGTTGGTTCCTGACTTGCCAAATCCGGCAACCACATATGCCGACGGATTCTTCATTGACTCAAATATATACTCC
>Ga0209212_1006841_pt1 | contig 12875 bp, 8 predicted proteins | sample RifGroC2_FD_183996 | JGI IMG/M metagenome (GOLD analysis project Ga0209212, IMG submission 183996) | Groundwater microbial communities from Rifle, Colorado, USA - Groundwater C2 (SPAdes) (version 2) | ecosystem: Environmental > Aquatic > Deep subsurface > Groundwater | place: Rifle, Colorado...
TACTTAAAATATCGCCACCGAAACGAATGCAAGACATCCAAATGAACCCCTAAAAACGTAGGCACACGACTAAAAAACAGGCACTTCCCAAATGACCGCAATGACTCAGTTATCGCCAAATCGTTTGCCTACCACTGTCGAAGCCGGGGGAAACAAAAGAAAAGTGCAAATGACGTGACAGCCCGCAAGACCGGCGCGGCACTTGCGTACCGCAGCAGGGGACATGACAGACCCGTCAGGGGCTGGCGTGGCCCTTGCCCCTCCTGGGGCGGGAGGCCGGGGATGTTTGTGGAAAGAAAAGGCCGCGCGAAGAAAAGCAAGGGAGGTGCCGGCCCATGGGGCAGCGGAAATGGCCGGCGACGCCGTTGCCTGAACGCGGCAACGGCAAATGCAGGGATCGTGACAGGGCTGGAGCAGAGGAATGCCCTGGCGCGATCCCTGCACACCTTATTTTGAGGGGCGGGTGGTCGGGAATTCCCCCTTGGGGGGATGAAGGGGGGACGGGGAAAATGCAAGGGGCGTGACGGCCATCCGTCAGGTGGCCGGCGCGAACCTTGCGTACCGCTTTCTATTCGCGGGAAAATCAGAAAGGAGAAGAAAAATTTTACTTATTGGCAGGATGCACGGATATCTCAATGTTTTTCTCTACTCAAAGCGCTTAACCGAGATGCTCCGAGTGATAATGCCACATCCCAACGATCTGGGTTGGATTTTCCTCCGTTTCGCAAGCTTACCCATCCCATTGGAGGTTGGGCTGCGCGTATTTTTCCAACGGTTTCCCGAATGGTACGTTCAACAGGTGAGGAACGAGATATTTTGCTCTTCGACACTGGACTCTGTGTAGTGATGTAACTCTCCGGGGCAAGCATTACGATTCGTGTCACGTCTTTATCTGTAGGCACCTTCTTCCCTGCATGGTAAAAAGGTGAAAGAACAGCGATCGGGTGTTGAATCATCATATCAGAGCATACTTTGTCATGATGGCCAGTTACTGATCCATGATGAGGCACTTTATATATAGAGGAACGACCTGGTGGACGCTCTGCAGACTGAACAATTGCGGACCAGCCAGTCAAAGGGTCACCTTTCTCTTCAAGATCTGACCCTAATAACATTTTAACAGAACTACTTTCTATCCAAAGGGCTACAGCAGCATGGTTTGGACGGAGGTATGATGCGCGCTTTTTTGTTTGCCGAGGCAGTGGGATCAACTCTGCTATTCCGCGAAGAAAAAGATCAAATTCTTTATCGGATGGAGATAATGTCGTCACAATACATGAATCAGCTGTGCCTTCGGCTGGCAAGTTTAGAACAGGTCGATTAGCACTGGCAAAAGCACGCCTAGGTGGGCGACGTTCGCTCAAAATCTGAAAAGTTTTTTAATTTCGCTGACACCGGATGAAGTAGTCTGGGTCATCGGTGTCCGGTTAAGGATTTGCATGTGATAGATCCTGGTTCGGCGGTTGATAGTACCAGACGCCGGTTTCATTTACAATATCATCGAAGCTCATTTCATTGCGGATATTGATGGAGATTTCCCGAAGACGTTTGACGGAAACCTTTTCGTGATGCTGGTCATGGCAGTAGATGGCCAGGAGGATGTAGGTAATCAATCCGGCCAGCATCTGGACCATCAGTCCGTATTGGCTCCTTGAAATCAGGTGATAGACTTTCAAATGGCGCTTCCACCAGCCGAAGAAAATCTCGATGTTCCATCTGAGCTTATAGGCAAAGGCAATCTGTTCGGCGGTGAGGTCGTGGCGATCGGTGGCGACCCAGTAATCAACACCGGCCACCCGATAGCCGACCAGGCGGAGTTCCTTTTCCGTCTGATTGATGCCGGAGGTCCCCAGAAGAACGACGGCGTCAAAAAAGACGATGCTGTCGGCTTGGATGTCATTCGTTCTGACGATGGTCTTTTCCGTGGAGGCTTTGATCCGGCAGATATAATGCTTGCCGTCAGCTTGCCAGGTGTCAAAGAGCTTATGGCTCTGATAGCCTCGATCCATGACGCCTGTTTCCCCCGGCGCCAGAATCCTCTCGACAAAAGGCCGTTCCGCTTCCTTGCCGTCGCTGAGGAAGATTTTCTTGGGAATGCCGCGATTGAGATCGAACCCGACGTGAACCTTGGCCTTTTTCGAGTCCTTACGGTAGTCGGCCCAGTACATGGACAACACAGCATCAATCAGGGAACCGTCGATCAGGACCAGATCGCCCAACTCGGCATATCCCTTGGGTAAATGTTTGGCAGCCTGCAGATAGAGTTTACCAAACATTTCCATCATCTGCTCCAGCCCCCGGGAGCCGATGTCTTCGAAGAAACTGCTCTTTTCAATACCGTCCGCGGGAGCAATGTTCTGCCGGGCAAAATGCTCGTCCTTCAGAACCTGCAGGAGGTGACGTCCGGAACGGTGTTCTTCCAGATGGAAGTACACCAGGATGTTCAACTGATCCTTAAAAGACATTTTCAGGGGTCGGTTACATCCCGAAAGCAAGGGCGTGATGTCGGGCAAAACGTTGTTAACAGGTGCCATAAGGTTGTTGTGGGTCTTGTGTTTTTTCCATGGTTTTCCGGGCATCCATGTGTAGGGCATTGGCAAATCCTCCGTAATATTAGTTAGTTACGGAAAATCGCCCCCCACTAAGTGCCTGATTTGTCAAGTGAAATCTTCACATGGATGCAAATTATTTTTTACCAAAACCAAACGAACCCGATGTGCCATAATTCTTAACCGCTTATGCAAAATCCTAACCGGACATCGATGATTTAGAATGCATTATTGGTTTTTTTTGAATAGCCTCATTTGTGCTGCGTACGGTGACATTTATCGTGGCAAATCACAATATATTAATGCTTTGGTGTTGAGATAAGGACTGTATTTCGCTCAATTGTGAATGTTAACGTTTCATTTATTTCTTTACCATCAATTACTAACGAGAGGAAAATACCATGATTGCCTTGACCAATTGGCAGATGAATCCAGTTACTATCGGAAAATGTCACTAAGTTTGCGGGATAAATTTTTTTTTCAAAATTACCTTTCGGTAATACAAAATCTGGTGGTTTGTTAGCATTTCGGTCTTTATAAAGAATCCCGTCATACATAAAAGTTCCGTTTGTTTGTCCATTGGCCATATAGAGTGTCCTGTTCCAATTTATTTCTAAGTTTTTTTCGGTCTTATTTTTTATGACAATATGAAATCCGTCACAGCCACGAAAGGAAAAGTGAGTTGGATAAAGATCTGCTCTGAAAATATCATTTTCAATTGATGGACTTTCTGGAAACGTTTTCCAAACAGCTTTATGCAGTGGCACTTCTTTTTGCAGTCCAACGCAACCCATTATAACAAATAACAATAACGAAAATAGAAAACTGTTGTGTCTCATAAACTGCCTCTTTAGAATCTTCGGGTTCGATTTAATTCGCTAAATTCCCATTAGTTTAGGAAATAGAGGACAGATTCTTTTTTGGATTGGTCATGAAAAAATAACTCCCCATAGATGGATCGGCTTTGATTCATTAAGTATCGCTTATAATCTTACATATTTATTGAATATTATCAAGAAAAAGTTAAAGGAAGCACATCTCAGATCAATCATATTTTACCTATCACCCTCATATAAATAATAAACGAACGTTTATAATAGGGCACAATCGACAAATAATATTGCTTGACATTCATATTATCTTATGATAAATAATAAACCAGTTTTAAGCGTATTCTATTTATCAAGGGCAAAACTGACGAAAGGAGGATACGGATCATGAACAAAAAAGTGGTCAACAGGCAAAGGGCTCTGAAAAAGGTGGTCGGTTATTTGCGCGTCAGCACGGCAAGTCAGGATCTTGAAAAGAATAAAGCAGACATTCTGACATACGCAAACGATCATAAGCTTGGCAACGTGGAGTTTGTCGAGGAAATCGTCTCGGGGAAAGTGTCGTGGCGGAAGCGAAAGATCAAAGATGTTATCGATTCACTCGGCAAAGACGACTGGCTCATTGTCGCGGAGCTGAGCAGGCTCGGACGTTCGATGCTGGAAATCATGGAGATAATAAGCGAAGCAAAGCGGAAAGAGATCAACATTCATGCTGTCAAAAATAACTGGACACTCAATGGAAGCATCGAAAGCAAAATCCTCCTGATGGTTTTTTCCATGGCAAGTGAGATTGAGAGGGATTTGATTAGCGCGAGGACAACGGAAGCGTTGAGGGTCAGAAAAGCGTCAGGCGTTAAGCTTGGCAGGCCTAAGGGGCCGGGGAAAAGCAAGCTCGATCAACATAAAGAGGAGATTGTCGCATTACTGAGGGATGGGGTGCCTAAGAAAAAGGTAGCGCGGAAATATGACACATCTATCGTCAATCTCTATAACTGGATTGCAAAAAATGATCTGCACGTTGCGGTAAGGGTATAGACGGTATTATAAAGCTAAAGTTCTATTATGTCTATGTTTGAAATGGGGAAAAGGTGTAGAATAACATTTGCTCTAAGACATACGGGACCATAAATGATTAACTATTGACATTTCCAATTGAAAGGATTTTCTATGAAACTATTCAAAATAGTTGTGTTTTGGTCTTTATTGATGTTTCCTTTATCCTTTAGTGCTCATGCAGCCATGATTGGAGATACCGCTTACATTGTTACATCTATGAATTATCCACATGTTGCTATTGATGAAGCTGGTTTTGACGCATACATGAAAGCGATTGCATCGAACGACATTCCGCATGGAGTAACGGAGCTTTATCAAAAAGGGAAACTCTTTCAAGTCGAAAACAATGTGAAGGTAACAATTTTAGACAAAAAGTTTTTGGGCGGAGTAAAAGTAAGAATCCTGGAAGGTAAAAAGAAAGGCGCAAGCGGATGGGTAGCTGCTGAATGGATAAAGGATCAACCAGCGTCAAGTCCCGCAAGAGGTTTTCAGCTCAATTGTTCTAAAGTGAAAATTGCCGATACTTATCCGGTGTCTATTCCTGAAGGTTTCAAAAAAGAACAGAAGACGAAATACAGAGTGGTGGATATCACCGAATACTCTGCTACAATCATGGATACGAATAAAATCGGAAATTTCTCAGATTGCGAAATTAAAATGTATCCACCAATCTACTTTCAGGAATATTCTTTCCAAACATATTCACCTAAAGCTAAAAAAAAGTGGTCAAGCCGGACTGTCCGTGATGAATTTGACTTGCTTGTTTATGATGGAAAGAAGCTTGCTGTAATTCAAAAACAGAAATAAGAAGAAGTTGCTTTAAATATATCAAGTAACCTCTCAGGAATGACGGTAAAGCTCATTAATGATAACAGAAAGTGCTTGCTGAGGGTAGCAATAGGGTAGCAAAAAGAAAAATCAAGGGGTTAAGCTATTTGCCTAACCCCTTGATTTTCTTGGTGAGCCCTGTCGGGATCGAACCGACAACCTACTGATTAAGAGTCAGTTGCTCTACCAGCTGAGCTAAGGGCCCACAATGGGTCGCGGATACTGCTGCACTTCAATCTGGCGCGCCCGGTAGGATTCGAACCTACGACCAACAGATTCGAAGTCTGCGACTCTATCCAACTGAGCTACGGGCGCTTCATCCTTTTCACAACCGGCAGGATGTAAGATTGGGGTGAGTGAATGGACTTGAACCCTCACTACCATGCGCCGGTATTGAGTTTCCGTTATGGGTGATAACATCATGATAACCGGAACGGGCAACGAAATAGCAGAGCAAGGGGTGGTTGTCAAGGGGAAATTATTTGCCTACTTTTTCATTCCATGCCGATTTCGCCACAGTGTATCCGGTATAAGCAATTCCGAACACCTTCCCGGAATCTACCAATTTGCTTATAATTACCTATTACCTAAATCTGGCCATCACGGTTCTATGTCATCGTAAATAAAGGGCTTTCTTGTAATTATTGGCGATGGCAGTTCACTATCAAACATTTGAATTTATTCATGATGCAACCGTCAATGGCCATTTTTAGGTATTACTACTGATCCACATCGCGCCGGGGGAAGGGGGGAAGATTACGTCATTCAGGATCTAATGTTGTATCCCGAATAACCAACCCCCACCGGTAGGGGCGGGTTTGAAACCCACCCCTATCCGGGAGAGGAAGAGAATGTGCGGGCAACGGCGAAAGCCCCGCTAATAATAACCGCTGCTTCAGAATTTCACCTGCACACCGACCTGGTACTTGTTGTAGTCGATATTGGCGGCGTTCGTCGTGCCTTTGGCGACATTATTGCTATTGTCCCGCCGTTCCCAAGCAACAAAGGGCATCAGTTCCGGCGCCACATCATAGGACAGGCCAGCGACATAGATGTTGTAGTCGTTTTCCTGGATGTTCGTATCGGGATCATAGTTATAGAACTTCCCAAAAGCCCTGAGTTTCTCGACGCCGGGTATGCGGACATAGCCTTCAGCCAGATAGCCGACGCGCTTATTGTCTTCCGTTCCCGTCGCCGCTCCCTGGCCCCAGTAATACTGGCCCATGACGCCAAAATAGCGATGCAATAACGACACCTGCCCCATATTGACTTCGAAATTGGGATAGTTATTGGTCTGGCCGGGCACTGTACTCAGCTTGTTGCTCTTGCCGTAGGCCCCGAAATAGGCCAACTGGAGACCCTTGAGCACCGAGACGGTCGGGAAGGGGCGGAAATAGATGAGGCCGGAAACGACCTTGTTTTCGTTGCCTTCCCCCGTGGACGTGGTGGATCCCGCACCGTTGTAAAGGCCGATCATATAGCCGCCCCATTTTCCCGAAAAGGGCTTTGAGGCATACTTGAGGTATTCGTCATCTATGTAACCGCCGAAGACGCCCTGGTTGACAATACCCAGGTCGTAGGTGGACAGAATGCCGAGATCGTCCAGGAGGTTTTTCCCCTGGACCCGGTATGCCCAGATGGAATTGTCGTAGCCGTCCGATGGCGTGGGAACCATACCGACCATCGTAAGCGTGCCGTAGAACTTCATGTTTGCGTAAGCGGACTTCAAGCGCAGCTCCGCGCCGTTTGTCGCGTTAGTGGCATCGGTGTTGTAAAAAAGATCGGCCGTGATATTCATGCCAAGCCAGTCGTTGATATCCTTTGACAGGGTGAACCGACCCCGGTTCAGGACAAATTGATTGGAGTTCTTGGCAATGGTGGCGTTTGAGGGCAGCCCGTCGAAACGGTTGACCGCGTTCCATTCCGTAAAGATCTGGGCGCCGAATTTGAAGCCCTTCAACGCCTTTGGCAGGAAATCGCCTTTATCGGCATCTTTTTTTAAATCCGCCTTGATCTCTGTTGTAATACTTTTTTTAGCATCCTCTTTTTCTTTTTGCGTTTCAGAACGAACTTCCTGCAACAACTGTTCTGCCTCTTGCTGGGTAATAATTCCCTTCTTTTTTAAAAGGTTGATCAGCTCTGCCTCTCCAGCATACAGGTGTGAACTGCTTAAGAGAAAAATACACCAAAAAATAATAAACAAAAACATACACTTCTTCCAAACCATAATTTACTCCTTTCAAATTTTGTATTTTTGTTCTTCTTCCGTAAAAGACCGGCTTGATGTTAATATAAGTGAATTACCCCGCCCACAGGGCGGGACATGTTAAAAAACTGGAGGAGGGGGGATTGCATCCCCCATGCCCCCGCTCCGCATTCGTCCCCGTCCACAGGACGGGGTATTCTGCGGGAGCTTTTATAAAATCTTGAAGTTGTATTTTGTACGAATAAGTATGTATTTGTCATATTATGGATATATTTGTCAATCATTATTTTTCATCGGGGTGGGGCGACCCGGAACATGCCTCTGCTGCCATAGAAACAACTGTCCGTCACCAGGATAATACAGTGAAGGTTGTGCCCGATGATGTATCTCTACTTGGAAGCCTTACACGAGAAATGCCGTCAATGTTCGGTTTCGGTGGCGCAAAACGATTCGGGGAAACCGCTTCTACAAGACGTGGAAGAGGGCGTGTAGTAACCTCGGCATTCAGGGCGTAGACCTCGATGGGGGGACAAGGCGCTCATCGGCCAGAGCACTCCGCAAATACTTTAGCCCAGAAAAAATAAAAAGGGCGACAATGCACACAGGCAATGCCGCCTTTAAACGGTATTTCAGGATGGAATCCGACGACGTAAGAAGCATCTATAAACGGTTGGCTGACGTGGTAAAAATTGATAACGGACTGATAACGGGAAATGACATTCTTTAAGGGTGCCATTTTAGGTTAAGTGTTTGATTTATTTAGGAATGGATTGGGGTGAGTGAAGGGACTTGAACCCTCAGCCTCCGGGGCCACAACCCGGCACTCTGACCATTTGAGCTACACCCACCATCCATGCCTGGTGCGCCTGGAGGGATTCGAACTCTCGACCCACGGATTAGAAGTCCGTTGCTCTATCCAGCTGAGCTACAGGCGCTTATCCTCGCGACGCACTGCATCCGGTCTCCTTTTAAAAGAGCCGTGTTTATAACCCCTTTGCCGCCTTTTGTCAAGGACCGAGTGCAGACTTTTTTATCTCCTTTCTCTCAACGGACAAACCCGGCAATCCCCTCGAAACGATACCCTTTTTTACCGAGCCCCTCCCCACCCTGATCCGTTGTATAGAAATGGCTTCCCGTGGTGGGCTTATACCAGCGGTAGAGTTCCCGGGTTCCGGTCAGACGGGAAGTGGCGATGTTGCCAATAGACCCTTCCAAGAGATAGCCCGAAAGCGGCTTTCCGCCTTCGGCCGCATCCGACGAGTAAAAATGGTCGCCCTTGACGGGGTTGAACCAGCGAAAGAAGCTTGTCGTCCCCGGAGTTCCCGGACTGAAGAGCCTAAAGACGATCCCCAGATTCCGGTACCCCTTCGTCTGCAGGCGGGTCGCCTCGGCCCGGGGATTGGTAGTATAGAGGTAGTCGTTGCCGACGACATATCGGTAAACATCGAGAAAACGGGACTGCGTCTCCGCCGCCACCTCCAGGAACACTTCCACATCGGCCTCGCCGGCGTTTGAGAGGAAGAAAACACGTTCCCCGTAGATGCCGGATTCAAGGTTGCGTGTATTGATTGCAATATTGATATAGTCCGTCTCCCGCAAGGTCGTCCCGCTGTCCGGAAATACACTGATCCAGCCCGGTGGTCCCTTCAGGACCGGCTTCCCGAAGATCCGGACCCCCTCCAGAACCGTCCGGCCTCCTCCATTGACAAGGCCCAGCATATGAGGTCCGTCCGGGAGCCCTTCCGTCAAAGGGATCTCCACCTTTTCCCATCGGTCCGATAAACTGTCTATATAAGCTGTGATCTGCTCGTCGATGTAGATGCTCAGGGGGCCCCCTTCCGGCGACTTCCAGATAAAGAGGCTGACCCCGACGCCCGTGAAGCGGTAGCGAAGGGCGTTCTGCTCCCCCTGACCGGAGGGATATCCGCCTCCCTCCGCCCATGCGCCGGAGAACTCCAAGTTTTCCCGAAGCGCTCCGGCCGGCGAATAGCCGTCGGCGCCGGCAACCGCCTCATTCAGAAAGGAGACATAGCGTCCCATGAGCGGCGGTGCGGTCGCCGGCATGCCCTTCTTCCCCGCCAGTCCCGTTTTCCACTTCAGAATCTCCCTCCCCCGATTGGTCAGATGGATCATTCGGGTTATCTGGTCGCCGGCCCGAACCGTCCCGCCATCGATCCGGAGGGGGGACAGCTCCATCAGGGGTGCAGAGGCCAGTTTGGCCAGTATGACACGGAAAAATACCGTCCTCGTTCCTCCCGTAGAAACGAAGCGAATCGACTCCCGCAACTCGCCAACCGGCGCCTCCCGAAGAAACGTGGCGGACGCTCCCCCCGCCTCAAGGCGCAGGATCAATGGACAGCCTTGGGACTTCTCCCGACCGCTTTCCTTCGCAAAGAGCAGTTGGATCTTTACGGGCCCAGGCGCTTCTTCGAGAACGCCGGCAAGTCCCTTATACTCGGTCTGGTTCCACCCTTCCGGTCCCTCCATGGACCAGTTCAGGCTCCCTGAACCCCATTTTTTTAAATAAAATATTCTCTCGGCCTCTTCCCCTGGTCCGATGGCGCCGAGATCGACCTCCCGCGGGAGGTCGATCTGTACCGGTTTAAGGTCGCCGTCGCTCCGTACCGGAAAGCCCCCCGCACCATTCTGCTCCGGTGTCTCCGCCCGGAGCGGGTCTGCAAGGGGAAACAACGGGATCATGAGTACCAGAAAAACCAATACCGTCAAAAACCATCTAACCATAAGGACTCCACTCAGTAATTTTTTCACTTCTAACCCAAAGCCTCATAGAACGCAACGGTTTTTCGCCGTGAAAAGACTTGACACCCTTCGGATATCCGATATATCTTCCCCCCGTTTTCGTGCGTTTTGCGAAAAATCGGGTATGGTTTCGAACCGGTAGAAACCGACACGGATAAGAAATGTTATGGATGAGGATACACTGAAATACTGGATCGCCCTCAAGGCGGTGGAAGAGGTGGGCTGTGTGGGGTTCAGAGCCCTCCTTAAAGCCTTTTCATCGCCGAAGGCGGTCTTTTCCGCCTCCGCACAGACCCTGAAGGTGATCCCGGGAATCGGTCCGAAGACGGCGGATCATATCCGGACCTTCTCCGACTGGGGAATGGCCGAACGGGAGGTTGCTCTTGCCGGAAAGCTCGGCATCGCTATCGTCACCTGCGAGGATCCCCTCTATCCCAAAAATCTTCTCAACATCTACGATTGTCCTCCCTTTCTCTATATGAAGGGATCCTTGTGTCCGGAGGAGATCCCCGTGGCGGTCGTCGGATCGCGCCTGGCCTCCCCTTACGGCAGATACACCACCGAGAGGCTCAGCCGCGAGCTTGCCCTCAAGGGGATCACCATCGTCAGCGGTCTTGCCCGCGGCATCGACGCCGCAGCCCACCGGGGGGCGCTCGCCGGGAAAGGAAGGACCATCGCGGTTCTGGGGTGCGGTCTCGACGTGAATTATCCACCGGAAAACAAGAAGCTTGCGGATGACATCACCGCCCGCGGCGCCCTGGTCACGGAATTCCCCTTCGGAACGCCGCCCAACGCCCCTAATTTTCCATCGCGAAACCGGATCATCAGCGGCATCTCTTTCGGGGTCGTCGTCGTGGAGGCCGGTGAGAAGAGCGGATCGCTTATCACGGCGCGGCTCGCTGCCGAGCAGGGGCGCTCGGTTTTTGCCGTTCCCGGTGCGATCGACACCGCCGGTTCGCGGGGAACCCACCGCCTGATCAAACAGGGTGCAAAGCTGATCGAAAACGTGGATGATATCCTCGAGGAGATCCTGCCCCAGGCCGTCTGCCTGCCGGCCCTTTCCGAGAAACAGCCCCGAATCCTTATGCCGGACGCGACGCAGTTAGATCCGGAAACAATGAATGCGCCGCCCGCGGCCGATATCGCGGGGCTCGGGGAAACGGAAAGGAAACTATTCGCCCTGGTCCCGCAAAAGCCCGTGGAGATCGACACACTGATCATCACCTCGGGGTTTGCCCCGCAGGAGGTCCTTAACGGCCTGCTCATTCTGGAACTCCGCGGTCTGATCCGGCAGCTACCGGGTAAAATGTTTGTTCGTAAGGAGTCAACCATTTGAATTCACTAATTATCGTGGAATCACCCACCAAGGTGAAGACCATCCGCAAATACCTTGGGCCGGAGTACGATGTCCGGGCCTCGGTCGGTCACGTCAAGGACCTGCCGAAAAACACCCTCGGTATCGATCCCGAAAAGCAGTTCGAACCCACCTACCAGGTGATCGACAGCAAGAAGAAGGTGATCGCCGATCTCAAGAGGGCGGCGGCCAAAGCGCAGCAGATCTTCCTCGCCCCGGACCCGGACCGCGAGGGAGAGGCCATCGCCTGGCACATTGCCGAGGAAATCGGGGATAAAAAGAAACCGATCCGGCGGGTCCTCTTTAACGACCTCACCCGGGAGACGATCCTCGAGGCGATCGCTCATCCCCGCGAGCTTGATTTCAACCGATACGAGGCGCAGCAGACCCGGCGGATCCTCGACCGCCTCGTCGGCTATCAGATCAGCCCCATCCTCTGGGAGAAGGTGAAGCGGGGCCTCTCCGCGGGCCGGGTACAGTCCGTCGCCGTCCGAATCATCTGCGACCGGGAAGCGGAGATCAGGGCGTTCGTTCCCGAGGAATACTGGAACACCACCGCCCTGCTGGAGGGGTCGAACCCGCCCCCCTTCGAGGCGAAACTGACGAAGATCGACGGAAAGAAGGCAAAGATCGGCGACGCCGCGCGCTCCGCCGAGGTCGTCGCAATCCTGAAAGACGCTGCCTTCGCCGTGGCCTCCGTGGAGAAGAAGGAGGTCAAACGCCAGCCTCCTCCCCCTTTCACAACGAGCAAGCTCCAGCAGGAGGCCTCCCGCTGGCTCCGCTTTTCGGCGAAGAAGACGATGGCGACGGCTCAGAGACTTTATGAAGGAATCGAGCTCGGTCCGGAGGGACCCGTGGGACTGATCACCTATATGAGGACCGACTCCGTCCGTATCGCCGCCGAGGCGCTCAATGACGCGCGGGAGTACATCCGCAGCCACTACGACGGAACATTCCTGCCGCCCAAGGCACGGGTATTCAAGGTCGCCGGCGTCGCCCAGGATGCCCACGAGGCGATCCGGCCGTCGTCGATGGCCCATCCGCCCCAAGCAATCAAGCAATTCCTCTCGCCCGACCAGTTCCGCCTCTACCAGCTGATCTGGAACCGTTTTCTGGCCTCGCAGATGAACCCCGCCCTCCTCGACCAGACCATAGTGGATATCGCCGCCGCGAACTGCCTGTTCAGGGCGCAGGGGGTTGTGATGAGGTTCCCCGGATTCACCGTCCTCTACACGGAAGGAAAAGAAGACAACGGTGAGGAGAACGGCTTGGGCAAACTCCTCCCCGAGGTC
>Ga0209212_1006842_pt1 | contig 12875 bp, 13 predicted proteins | sample RifGroC2_FD_183996 | JGI IMG/M metagenome (GOLD analysis project Ga0209212, IMG submission 183996) | Groundwater microbial communities from Rifle, Colorado, USA - Groundwater C2 (SPAdes) (version 2) | ecosystem: Environmental > Aquatic > Deep subsurface > Groundwater | place: Rifle, Colorado...
AATTTTTCAAGCGCGCTATAGTATCTACAGATTGTAAGCCCAAGGCTTATGGATACAAACAATGTAGCGCGCTTTTTTATTTACCTTTTTTATGCTAAATTAACATTATAATGAGTACGGATTTTATAGTTTTATTAGTCATAGTTATAGGGGGTTTTGTGGCCCTTTTTTGGTATTTAAAATCGCGCCCTTCGACAGGCTCAGGACCTGATGCAAATAGTTTGCTTTTACTTCAGAATCAACTTAATGAAATAACCAGAACCTTGGACCATAAACTTGGTGAATCAACTAAAGCCATTCAGCATCAATTCGGTGAGTCGGCCAAGATTATTCGCGATGTTACCGAAAGACTAACCAAGCTGGATGAGACCAATAAGCAGGTCGTGAATTTTGCCGACCAATTGCAAAGTCTGCAGGATATTTTAAAAAACCCTAAACAGCGGGGTATTTTGGGTGAGTATTATTTAGAAACTTTATTAAAAAATGTTTTACCGCAAGGTAGTTACCAAATGCAATATGAGTTCAAAGACGGCACAATAGTTGATGCGGTGGTGTTTGTGAAAGATAAAATTATTCCGATTGATTCTAAATTTTCTTTGGAAAACTATAATCGGTTAGCCGAAGAAAGAGATCCAATAGAGCGTGAACGGTTGGAAAAAACTTTTAAAGCCGATCTCAAAGCGCGCATAGATGAGACTTCAAAATATGTAAAACCAGCGGAAAAAACCATGGATTTTGCTTTTATGTTTATTCCACACGAAGCCATTTATTATGATTTGCTGGTGGCGCAAGTAGGAACGGTAAAAGTTAATACTCGAGATTTAATAGAATATGCGTTTAAAGAACGGCATGTCATTATTGTTTCGCCAACATCTTTCTTAGCTTATTTGCAAACCGTGTTGCAGGGCCTTAAGGCGTTACAAATAGAAGAGTCGGCTAAAGAAATTAGAAAGAATGTGGAATCTCTGGGCAAGCATTTATCCAGCTATGAAGAGTTTATGAAAAAGTTGGGTAATAATTTGGGAACGACGGTGAATTCTTATAACACAGCTTATAAGGAATTAGGAAAGGTTGATAAAGATGTTATGAGAATTTCCGGTAAGGCGGCCGGTGTGGCACCAGAGTTGTTGGACAATCCGGCCGATAACGACTAGATACTGAATTTCTAATTGGGTTTAAAAATTAATCATTAATTACCAAAAGTATGCACCAACAGACTTTTGTCAGCGTAGCCGCCTGGTTCTTTTTGCTAGTGGCTATACTACACCTGATGCGCGCAGGTTTTGGTTGGGGTGTGGTGGTGGGCCCCTGGCAAGTGCCGTTTTGGTTTAGTTGGGCGGCGGCAGTTGCCGGCACCTATTTGGCCTACGCAGGTTTTACCAGTCGTCGGTAGTTCTGTTCATAGGTTAAACAGCTAAAATCTCTTATTTATAAAATAAGTAATTGAGATGATTGGTTCAGCCGGCGGTGTATTTTCTCTAACTTTAGCCAAAAAATATTTTAACCCTTGACGGGAATCAAGTTTATTTATATAATTCCCGTTTGAGATAATTGTTTTTTTAAGTTTTATGGCATTTTTAGATGATCCCGAAGCAAGAAAAGGCATTGCCGTATTTAGCGAAATAACAGGGCTAATGGCATTTCCGGTAATTGCCGGCGCCTTAGCGGGCAGATGGCTAGATGAAAAATACAGTTCAGAGCCTTGGCTAATTATTATCGGAACCGCGGTGGGAATATTGGTAGCATCGTTATCTATTGCCAATTTAGTTAAAAAATATACTAAGAAATAACAACATGTCAGAAGCAAATATTATTGTTGAGCAAACCCAAACGGTAAATGAACAAAATGTTCAAGTGCCGGGCGCTGACAATTTATCTGCTGAAACCCAGGTGGCACATGAAGTAACTTTATTTGCCGAGCCTATTTGGACCTTCGGTAGTTTTACAGTAACTAATTCATTAATAAATTCATGGATTGTTGTTTTAATTATTCTAGTGCTGGCGGTATTTATTCGCCAGGGACTTAAAACCATTCCCTCACGGTTTCAGACGGCGGTAGAAACCATAGTTGATGGGGCGTTGAACCTGGCCGATTCCGTCACTGGTGACAGGATTAAAACTTTAAAAATATTTCCATTGGCGTTTGGCGTGTTTTTATTTATTTTACTAAATAATTGGTTGGGTTTACTGCCCGGAGTCGGTTCCATTGGCTTTATTGCCACGCAAGGCCATCAACAAATTTTTGTGCCGTTGCTTCGGGGCGCGACCGCGGACTTTAATACCACCCTGGCTTTAGCTTTAATGTCGGTTATTGGCGCTAATATTTTTGGGATTGTAGCAGTTGGGGCGTGGAAATACTTTAACAAGTTTGTTAATTTAAAAGCTTTGGCCAGTATCCCCAGAAAAATTATTAAAGAGCCAACTATTATCATGGTTAATCCAATTAAATTTTTTGTTGGTTTAATAGAAATTATTGGTGAATTTGCTAAAATAGCATCACTGTCTTTTCGATTATTTGGAAATATTTTTGCCGGAGAAGTACTACTCACATCTATTGCTATTATGATTGCTTTTATAGCGCCGATTCCATTTATATTTTTGGAAATCATTATCGGTATTGTTCAGGCGTTAATTTTTTCTATGTTGACTTTAGTTTACTTTTCGGTAGCAGCTACTGCCGAGGAACACTAGAGGGTTAATTATTAAGGTTAATTGGCTGGCGACTTAAAATAATATAATAAACAGTCGTACCCAGCTAGTAGCCACGAAAGGTCCAATTTATGGAGTTAGTATCTATTGCTAAAGCGATTGCTATCGCCGTTGGCGGTATCGGGCCGGCTTTTGCCATTGGTAAAATTGGTTCCAAAGCCATGGAATCAATTGGTCGTAATCCGGAAGCGGCCGGTAAAATTTTAGTGCCTATGTTACTGGCAGCCGCTTTTGCTGAGGCGATTGCTATTTACGGTTTGGTGGTGGCGTTTACCATCAAGTAATCTGTTTTCAGGCAGGGTCCCCCTTCGATAAGCTCAAGACGAGGGGCCCTGAAGAAAGTTGACTACTAAAAAATATTTATGGAAGATATTATAAAATCGTTTCACATAGATTGGAAATTAATGATGGCGCAACTCATTAATTTTACTATTGTGGCTTGGGTGTTGTGGCGGTGGGCACTAAAGCCTTTAACTAAAGTTATGACTAAGCGGGCGGAGGAAATTTCTAAAGGGCTACAAGATGCCAAGACAGCAGCCGAAGGTTTAGAACAGCTCAAAATTACTAAACAAGAAATGATAAAAGAAGCTAAACACGAAGCGGCCGCCATTCACAAGCAGGCAGAACTCACGGCCGAAAAATATCGACAGGATACTGTTGCCAAGGTGAAAGCTGAAGCCGAAAAGGCGGTGGCTGAGGTTAAGCAGAAATTTATATCCGAGAAGGATGAAATGTTTAAGGAAGTTAAACAACAAGCGGCTAGTTTAGTGATTCAGGCCACGGCTAAAGTGTTGGGAAAAGTGGCGGCGCCGAAACTGGATAAGGAATTAATTGAACAGGCCGTGAAAGAAGTGGTGAATAAATCAAAGTCTAAAAATATATGAGATTAAGCCCCCGATTATATGCTAAACAATTAGTGGTTGCCTGTTTGGCCGAGCCGCAGCGGGTTAATGAACTGGTAAATAAATTTTGGCAGCGTATATGGCTAGACAAAAAGTTTTCTTGGCGTAAAAGTATAGTGCAAGAGGTGGGTAGCGTCTGGCACGAGTTAACTCGTCGGGCAGAAGTGAAAGTGTCGGCGCGTCGGCAATTGCATCCAGTTGAGCAAAAATTTATTGGCAAGGAAATTACAAAAAAATTTGGCCAAGATGTTGATATTAGGTGGGAAGTTAAGCCGCATATTTTAGGGGGCTTAGTGGTTACGGTAAATAATGAGAGGTTTGATTTTAGTTTAAAAGGTAATTTAGATTCACTTTATTATAATTTAGTTAAATAACTTTTATGGCAGAACCTAGTAAGGATAGTTTATTAAAAGCCTTGACCTCGCGATTGGCTGATTTTGAGGCCTCTATAAGGAGCGAAAAAATAGGCACGGTGATAGAGGTGGGCGACGGTATAGCTAAAGTGTCGGGCCTCTCTGAAGTCAAGGCCGGCGAAATGGTGGATTTTGGCAAAAATGTGTTTGGTGTGGCTTTGAATTTGGAAGAATCCATGGTCGGTATAATGATTTTGGGCGATTATTTAGAAATTAAAGAAGGCGATACAGTTAAATCCACGGGCCGTATTTTATCTGTTCCCGTCGGTAAAGGTATAGTTGGTAGGGTGGTTAACCCATTGGGCGAACCGGTGGATGGCAAAGGTGCTATTAAGGAAGAGGATTTTTACCCAATTGAAAAAATCGCCCCTCGGGTTTTAACTCGCCAACCAGTTAATACGCCACTGCAAACCGGTATTAAGCCAATTGATTCCATGATTCCTATTGGCCGCGGTCAGCGCGAACTTATTATTGGCGATCGCCAAACCGGTAAAACCGCCTTAGCAATAGATACCATTATAAATCAACACGATCAGAATGTAATTTGTGTTTACGCGGCCATAGGTCAAAAAGAATCTAAAGTGGCTAAACTGGTGGCCAAACTGCAAGACGCCGGCGCCATGGGTTATACCACAGTGGTGCTCGCTGGCGCTTCGGATCCGGCGGCCCTGTCGTTCTTAGCGCCGTTTGCCGGCTGCGCCATGGGTGAATATTTTATGGACAAAGGCAAAGATGTTTTGGTTATTTATGACGATTTATCAAAACACGCGGTGGCTTATCGGCAGATTTCTTTATTACTCCGCCGTCCACCGAGTCGTGAAGCGTACCCTGGTGATATTTTTTATTTGCATTCTCGTTTGCTGGAACGGGCGGCTAAAATGAACAAAGAGAACGGCGGCGGCAGCTTAACAGCTTTGCCGATTATTGAAACACAAGCCGGAGATATTTCAGCTTACATACCAACCAATGTTATTTCAATTACTGACGGGCAGATTTATTTGGAAAGTGATTTGTTTTATCAAGGCATTAGGCCAGCGGTCAATGTAGGTTTATCAGTTTCTCGTGTAGGTTCAGCGGCACAAGTAAAGGCTATGAAAAAAGTCGCTGGAAAATTAAGGCTGGACGTGGCCCAATACCGTGAGCTCGCCGCTTTTGCGCAGTTTGGTTCTGATCTTGACGACGCCACGAAGCAACAATTGGAGCGGGGCAAGCGGGTTATTGAAATTTTAAAGCAGGGGCAGTATGAACCATTACCAGTCGGCCAGCAAATTGCCATTTTATACGCCGTGGTAAATGGTCATCTTGATGATGTGGAAGTTGTTAAAATAAAGACTCTCGAAAAGAAGTTTTATGACCACATCAAGGGTAAAAAAATATTAGCTGAATTAGTTAAAGACGGCTTCACTGACAAAACTGAAAAGGAACTTCAAGGTTTAATTAAGGAAGTTAAAGAGTTATTAAGTTAAGCTCAAATGTCAAAGCCCAAATATCAAATCAAATCCAAAACCCAAAATTTAACCATTTGTCATTTGGATTTTGAAATTGGGATTTAATTTTTATGCCCCAAGTAACTAGAGAAATTAAACGGCGATTACGCTCCATTAAAAATACCGGGCAAATAACTCGGGCGATGGAAATGGTAGCAACTGCCAAAATGCGTAAAGCGGTGGCTAATGTTTTGGCTACACGTACGTATGCTGGTTTGGCTTGGGATATGTTAAAGGAGTTGGTGGTGCGAACCGATCGCAACAAACATCCACTTCTTACACATCGGGACAAGATTAAGCGGGTAGGTATGGTTATCATTACTTCTAACCGCGGATTGTGTGGGGGTTTTAATCATCAAATTTCTAACCGTGCTAATTTATACATAACCCGTCATCGCGCCCAAGATGTAGAGGTAGAGGCTGATTTGGTGGCGGTAGGTAAGCGGGGACGGGACATTATGTGGCGACACGGCCACACCGTCATAGCGGAATTTACTAAGGCTGACATTACCACCAGAATGGATGAAGTGACGCCTATTGCTAAATTGGTGATTGATGATTACTTAGTGGGTAAGTATGACAAAGTTGTACTGGCCTATACCGATTTTATTTCCGCCGTTACCCAAAAGCCACGTATTAAACAATTACTGCCGATTGAAGATGAAGAAATGGATGTAGATTTGGGGGCAGCGCGTTCGCCAATCGTTCCTCGCCACTCGCCATTAGATAATAAACTAGGAACGAGGAACGAGGAACTAGGAACTTACAGCTATGAGTATTTATTTGAACCAACTCCTGATGAAGTTTTAGAAGATTTATTACCAAGATTGATAGAAGTTCAACTTTATCAGGCATTATTAGAATCTGATGCTTCGGAACATTCAGCTAGAATGTTAGCCATGCATAATGCTTCGGATGCGGCTCAAGATATGATTTCCGGACTAACATTAACTTACAATCAAGCCCGACAGTCTAGTATCACAGCGGAACTGGCCGACATCACAGGTGGGCGAGTTGCGGTGGAAGCGTAGAAAATGCAAAATGTAAAAATCAAAATTCAAAATTATCTTTCATTAATTATATCTAATAACTAGGAACTAGGAACGAGGAACTAAATTTATGAATTCAGGAAAAATTACTCAAGTTATTGGCCCAGTAGTCGACGTGCATTTCCCCAAAAAATTACCAAAGATTTTTGACGCGCTTACTGTCGCCATGAAAGATGAAACCGGTAAAGCGGCGAAAACCTTGGAATTGGTTTTGGAAGTGCAGCAGCATTTGGGTTCGGGCACTGTCCGAACTGTAGCTATGGGATCTACCGACGGTTTAGAGCGGGGAATGGAGGCCAAAGACACCAATGGGCCTATTTTCGTGCCGGTGGGTAAAGAAACTTTAGGCAGAATGTTTAACGTGCTGGGTGAACCGATAGATAACATGCCCGCGCCCACTGTTAAAACCAGGTACCCCTTACACCGCGAAGCACCCAAATTTACCGATCAAACTACTAAAATTGAAATTTTTGAAACTGGGATAAAGGTTATTGATTTAATTTGTCCGTTTATGAAAGGCGGCAAAGTCGGTTTGTTTGGTGGCGCTGGCGTCGGCAAAACGGTAGTTATTATGGAACTGATTAGAAATATTGCTACTAAGCATGGAGGCTGGTCGGTATTTGCTGGTGTCGGTGAAAGGTCTCGTGAAGGCAACGACTTGTATAAAGAAATGAAAGAGTCGGGCGTACTAGCCAAAACCGCCCTAGTGTTCGGACAAATGAATGAACCACCGGGCGTTCGCGCTCGGGTTGGTTTAACTGGTTTAGCTATGGCTGAATATTTCCGTGATGAAGCTAAACAAGACGTACTATTGTTTATTGATAATATTTTTCGATTTACCCAAGCTGGCTCTGAAGTATCAGCGCTACTGGGGCGTATACCTTCGGCAGTGGGTTATCAGCCGACCCTAGCCACTGACATGGGCGAACTGCAGGAGAGGATTACTTCTACTAAGGAAGGTTCTATTACTTCAGTGCAAGCTGTTTATGTGCCGGCTGATGACTTAACCGACCCGGCCCCGGCCACCACCTTTGCGCACTTAGATTCTACGGTGGTACTAGCCAGGGGTTTGGCTGAACTTGGTATTTATCCGGCGGTTGATCCGCTAGATTCAACTTCCACAATTTTGGACCCGCAAATTATTGGCGACGAACATTATGGCGTCGCGCGCGAAGTACAACGGGTGTTGCAGCGCTACAAAGATTTGCAAGATATTATTGCTATTTTGGGAATGGACGAGCTTTCCGAAGAAGATAAATTAACCGTTTCCCGTGCCCGAAAAATTCAACGCTTTTTATCACAACCATTTTTTGTGGCCGAAACTTTTACCGGTACGCCCGGTAAATATGTTTCTCTTAAAGACACCATTAAAGGATTTAAAGAAATTTTGGAAGGTAAACACGACGATAAACCCGAGCAGGCGTTTTATATGAAGGGAGATATTAACGAAGTTAAGAATTAGAATCAAGAATTATGAATAATGAATCGGGAAGAAACGTAACGAAAATTATTAATTTAGCATTCTTTTAACTTCAAGTTTTAGAGATAAATTTATGAAAAATAGAGAAGGTGTCATTTCCAGCCCAGAGGCAGACCCGACCGACCAAGAGTGGCAGATGCTGCGTAATAAAATAGCCGAACTTAACACACGTTTTGATGATTTCAAAAAAATGGCTATGACGGCAGGAAAGGAAACGCCCACGAATCAGCATTTTGTGGATTTGGGAAATGGTTTAAGGGCTATTGCTACATTGACGCGGCCAGATCTCGTTACGCCGGACAATGCTTCCGGTAATTTTGAGTTGGGGCAGCAACAATGTTTATTGTTAGAAAAGTACTTCGTCCTGCTGGATAGTGATGATGAATTTCGGGATAAAGAGTTGAAAGGGGGTGGGGCTTATCCAGAATTGCGGCGGGAATTTTTTGACAAACAGAGCCAGCATCACACTGAATACAAACAGGTTCAAGATTATTACATTGAAGAAGCGGCTAAACGTCTGGCTTCTAAGGCGGAAAAATAATTATGAAAACCATTCACTTCCAAATTGCCACACCCGAAAAAGTTGTTTTTGATGCGCCCAAAGCCGAGTCGATTACTTTACCCACCAAAATGGGGGAGATTACTGTGTTGCCTGATCACTTGCCGGTAGTGGCAAGTCTAGTACCAGGAGAAGTTAGGGTAAAAATTGGTGGCCAAGAAGTATCTATGGCCGTGTCGGGCGGGTTTATTCAAATTATGCCGGGAAAAGTGGTAGTGCTGGCAGATAGTGCCGAAAGAGCAGAGGATATTGACGAGGCTAGAGCTGAACAAGCGCGCCACCGTGCGCAAGAGTTGTTGACCAAAAAACGCACCGAAGCCGTTGATTATACCGGTTTAGCCGTAAAACTGGAAAAAGAATTAGCCCGGTTAAAGGTCGTGCGAAAACGCCGTGGTTCAAAGCATATTGGGCCTATAATTGAAAAATAATAAAATAAAAATAATTATGACAGGAGAAAAATATATGGAACACGCTCGTGATTCAATAGATCTGAACTGGGAACAGCAAGAACCTTTGTTTAGACAAATCAATGAAGTCGGTGTTCAATCGTACTTTGAAAATTTACCCAAAATAGAGCAGGCTTTCCAGCTGCGAGATCGAGGCCTTCGGTGTATTGACGAACGTACACCCGGCGGCTTGCATATGGCCGGCTCCGGCATATTGGATCAAGAGCGGGCAGTCAAATTAGTGCCGGAAGCTCAAATTGATGGAATTTACAGCCATGAAGGTTGTGGTGCGGCAGCTTTTTTTGCCAAACAGGCAGGTCTAGATGTGTTGCAAGCTGATAATTATGGCATTGAATGGGCCAAAAAATTAGCTGCCGAAACTGGGGTTCCATATGTTGACCATCGTAAGGTCGACAAGCCATTTCATTACGCCAGGGTAGCATATTATGACGGAACCGGAAGGTTCAATACCGACTCGGTGGAGGGTTTGCCGCCAGGTTTTGTAATTTCGCGAAGGTTTTTGGATGCGCAGTCTGCTCTTAATGAATTAGGTATTGTCAGGTCTATTGCCTTGGGTGATCACGGCTTTGGTTTAAAGTTTACTCCCGAATCACCTTTGCTGGTCGTGGCGGTGGGCGACAAAAATCCATCAGGTAATACTTCAGAAAAGCTGCTGGTGGAAATATCTGAACTACTAAAACAATCCGGCAAGCGCGTAGCTGGGTATGGTTTTACGGCACCAGTATAGTTTAAGTGAGGAAGTAATTTATTTGGAGTGTTTGCCCCACTAAATAGGTGGGGTTTTTTATTATGCGCCTAGCGTGCTAAAATTATAATATGGTTAAAAAACCTTCTACTGATAAATTTCTTAAAGATTTAAATAAAGAGCAAACTGAGGCGGTTACTCACAATGACGGCCCGCTTTTGATTGTGGCCGGTGCCGGCACGGGAAAAACTACGGTTATCACCCGTCGATTGGCCTGGCTAATTGCGCAAGGTTTGGCCAAGCCCGAAGAAATTTTAGCCCTTACTTTCACGGCCAAAGCCGCCACGGAAATGGAGGAGCGGGTGGATAAGTTATTGCCTTTGGGTTATGTAAATTTATGGGTATCAACTTTTCATTCGTTTGCCGACCGTATTTTAAAAGATTGGGGTATTGATATCGGTTTGCCTGGCGATTTTAAATTACTTAACACCACTGAACAATGGCTGCTGGTTAAGCAAAATTTAGATAAATTTGATTTGGATTATTACCGACCATTGGGAAATCCAACCAAGTTCATTCATGCGCTATTAAAACATTTTTCCCGGGCTAAAGATGAAGAGGTTTATCCTGAGGATTATTTAAAATTAGCCGAATTAAAACAATTGGATGCTGGTTTGGGTGAATATACAAAGAAAAAATCAAAAATCAAAAATCAAAAATCAAAATTACTTCCTGATGCCAGCGAGGTTGAGGAGGGAGAAGTGACGAGGTTAAAAGAGGTGGCCAATGCTTATCACATTTATCAAAAGTTGTTGCTAGATAATAACGCCTTGGATTTTGGCGACTTAATAAATTATTGTTTAAGACTTTTTCACCAGCGCCCGCAAATACTAGATAAATTCAGAACACAGTTTAAATATATTTTAGTCGATGAATTCCAGGATACAAATTACGCCCAGTATGAGCTGATTAAAATTTTGTCGGCACCTAAAAATAACATCACGGTAGTCGGTGATGATGATCAATCAATATTTAAATTTCGCGGCGCGTCTATTTCCAATATCTTAGAGTTTAAAAAAGACTCTCCTAAATCTAAAGAAATATTTTTAACTACCAATTACCGTTCCACCCAGAATATTTTGGATTTATCATATAAATTTATTCAGCTAAATAATCCGTACCGCTTAGAAATTAAGTTAAAAAGCGGTGGTAAAAATTTATCAAAAAAATTAGCGGCCACCTCTAAAGCTAAAGGTGAAATTCAGGTTCTAAATTACACCAATATGCTGCAAGAGGCCACGGGGGTGGTTAATAAAATTATTGATTTAAGAAATAAAGACAAGGAGGCAACTTGGAATGATTTTGCCATTTTGGTGCGAGCTAATTCTTCGGCCGAGCCGTTTATAAATGTTTTGCGGCGGGCGGGATTGCCATATGAGTATGTGGCTAATCGAGGTTTATATAATGAGCCGATAATTTTAAATTTGGCTTCCTATTTTCATTTACTTGATAATTATCATGAATCGCGGGCTTTGTACCGCGTGCTTAATACCGATTGGTATAAGTTACCCAGCGGTGATTTAGCCAAACTACTGTATTACGCCAATAAAAAAGCTTTATCAATTTATGAAGCGCTAACTCAAGGTCCGGCTATACCATTGTCGCCAGCGGCGCAGAAAATTGGTGAGCGCTTACGCGCTGACGTTGCTAAACACACTGAATACGCCCGCACCAAAACCGCCAGCGAAACTTATTTACGCGTTATCCGTGATATCGGCGTATCTGACTGGTTAGTGCAAAATCAGGATAATTACGAAGTAATCATACAGGCTAATTATTTAACGGCTTGGTTTAAAAAAATTCAGCAGTTTGAGCTTGATAATTTCGATAAAAGTTTAGCTAATTTTCTAAGTGTATTTAATTTGGAGCTAGAATCGGGTGAGGAAGGCGAACTTCCGGCAGCGGCTGAAGAAGGCCCGGAAATGGTAAAAATCATCACCGTACACTCGGCTAAGGGGTTAGAGTTTAAGTATGTATTTATTGTGCAGCTGGTAGATAGGCGTTTTCCATCAACCGAGCGGCGTGAACAAATAGAATTACCGGTAGAATTGGTTAAAGAAATTTTACCCGAAGGCGACGTGCATTTACAGGAAGAGCGCCGCTTGTTTTACGTGGCTATGACGCGGGCCAAGACGGGCCTGTACTTTTCTTTGGCGCAAGATTATTTTGGCAAACAAAAGCGCAAACCATCGCGGTTTTTATATGAGCTGGAAATGGTTGGTAAAACCGATCTAGCTTTGCAAACAGCTGATGAAATTAAGGATAAGAATTTATTGCGCCCTGATAAAATACAAAAAGTCAGCTACATTATTCCCGAGTCATTTTCTTTTACATCCATTAGAACTTTTTTAGAGTGCCCATTGGAATATAAATACCGGTTTTTGTTGAAAATTCCCGAACCCGGAGCGCCGGCTTTAACTTTTGGTTCCAGTATGCATAAAGCCTTAGAAAAGTTTATGAAGTTGTGGCAAAGCCAGGTATCGTCACGACAACTAGGTATGTTTGGCGCCGGTGGAAGCAAGGGTGATTTCCCCCCGTTCAAAGAATTAGAAAGATTTTATACCGAGTCGTGGAGTGATGATTGGTATGATAGTAAAAAACAGCGGGATGAATATAAAGCCAGGGGTATGACGCAAATTAAAACTTTTTATGATTATATAAAAAAACATCAATCCCAGCCTAAATACCTGGAACAGTTTTTTAAATTAAAATTTGGCGATTATAAATTTGCTGGTAAAATTGACCGCATGGATCTTGCCGACGGTGGTGTAAAAATAATTGACTATAAAACCGGTGCCAGCGCGCCTAAGAGTTTAGCCCAGGTGGATAAAGAGCAGTTATTGGTCTATCAACTGGCCGCCCAGGAATTTTTTCAGGAGCGTGTATTGTCCTGCCAATACTGGTATTTAAACAAAAACGTTTTAACCGAGGAATTTTTGGGTTCAGCCGAAGAATTAAAAGAATTGCGTCAAAATTATATTAAAGTGATTAAAAATATTATTGCCGCAGCCCAAACCGATACTTTTGCTGAATTACATAAAGACCATCGGGGATGTCAATATAA
>Ga0209212_1006844_pt1 | contig 12871 bp, 11 predicted proteins | sample RifGroC2_FD_183996 | JGI IMG/M metagenome (GOLD analysis project Ga0209212, IMG submission 183996) | Groundwater microbial communities from Rifle, Colorado, USA - Groundwater C2 (SPAdes) (version 2) | ecosystem: Environmental > Aquatic > Deep subsurface > Groundwater | place: Rifle, Colorado...
ACACGGTGAACAGGTCCGTTCACGTGGACAAGAAGTCCCGCGAGCAGTTCGAGATGCGCATACACAAGCGCCTCATCGAGCTGATCAGCCCGACCCAGAAAACGGTGGACGAGCTGATGAAGCTCGACCTCCCCAGCGGCGTGGAAGTAGAGATAAAACTCTAAGTCCCCGCAGCTCTCAGTAAGCTTGCTTTTGCCAACCCTGGCTGGCCCGTAAGGACCAGCCAGGGTTTTTTTGTCTTCTCGTTTGAAAGGAATACTGCATCTATACCGCAGGTTAGCGAAGTCGGGTCAGGCGGGGTGTGGGCTTGTCGGGCACGGGCTCTCGCACACCGTGCTCGGCCCTCCTCCCTCGGCCTCCGCTCTTACGTAAGCTCCGGCCTCCGGGAAGGCCCGCCAACCCCACACCCCGCCCGCCCCTCCAGCACTGGTTTAAAGGCTCGCCGGTTTGCCACTTAGCCCCTCTATATTTAAAAGGGTAATGTCCCCGCCCATTCAAGATAGATCCGAATGACCCACCCTAAAATATATTTTAGCACCCATTTGCTAGAATATTTAGGTTGGGAAAGGGTGTTTGTAATAATCAGTAAATAGTTTTGCTAAATTGCTAGCGGTTTTGCCTTGCATTAATTGGCGCTGGAGGCGTTGTGAGATATCTTAAATTTGAAATTATTAATTATAAAGGAATCCAAAATGTAATTCTCGATTTGGATAGTGGGCCAATATCTAGAATATTTACCCTTGTTGGGCTCAATGAAAGCGGGAAGACAACGGTGTTGGAGGCCCTATCTTTCTTTAATGCAAATGTGGGAAATCGTACTGAGTTGACATTAACTCCTAATGTGTGTGAAGATATCCATTCGTTAATACCTAAACAATATAAAGATAATTTTAATGGATCAATTTCAATTAAGGCTAGGATTGCAATTGATGGAATTGATATCTCACATATAAAGTCTGAGCTGGATAAAATTGGGTTTACTCTTGTGACATGCGCTTCTAGTATGACGCTAAAACATGAATATTCTTTTGTAAACTCGCGGTTTTCAAAAAAGATGACCTACTGGGATATTCTTGCAGTCTGTAAAAAAAAGGGCACACGTGGTAGAGCAACTCAATTAGGGCCTAAATCGGACGCATGGGCCCCTGCATTTGAAATTGTAACCAAAATTATCCCATCAATAATATATTATCCAAACTTCCTATTTGATTTCCCAGATAAAATATATCTTGAATCATCGGCAAATGAAAGCAAAGAGCAGAACTTCTATCGACAGCTCCTTCAGGATATGTTGGACGGGCTTAATAACAATCAGAATTTAGCGACACATATTTTAGATCGCGTGAAATCTGGAAAAAGTGAGGATCGTGACGCTCTTGAGAGCACCCTTAGTAAGTTAAGTGGGTATGTTTCCAGAACTGTTTTTAATAAGGAATTTAATATCTTTAATCAGGTGAAAACTCGTTCTATTGTGATTGGATATCCAAAGCAGGAATCTCCGGAAGATAGATATTATGTTGAAGTTAAACTACGTGATGGGGAGGATAACTACTACATCCGTGAACGCAGCCTTGGTTTTAAGTGGTTTTTTATATTTCTTCTATTTACGCGATTACGGGCGGGAAGAAAAGTTGCAGCACGAGATTTAATATTTTTATTCGATGAGCCCGCCTCTAATCTCCATTCTACAGCACAGCAAAAGATTCTGTGTGCTTTAGACGGACTTACGAAAACGACAACGTCTTCAGTAATCTATTCAACACATAGCCACCATTTAATTAATCCTAAATGGCTTGAGACAACTTACATTGTTAAAAATCAAGGGTTGGACTATGATGATGATGAAGGATTTGCTTCAGTAAAAACAAACATTGTGGTTGAGAAATATCGAGCATTCGTTGGTAAGTATCCGACACAACGTAATTATTTTCAGCCGGTTCTGGATATTTTAGACTACCGTCCAAGCAATCTTGAGGATGTTCCGAGTGTGGTTATGCTAGAAGGGAAAAATGACTACTATGGATATACTTATTTCCAGGACATCAAATTTAAACGTCCAAATCTCCTACGTTTGATGCCGGGAGTAAGTAGTAGCTCATTCGATCAATTAATTCAACTGTATTTAGCCTGGGGAAGGGATTTTGTAATTCTTTTGGATAGTGATGCGGAAGGAAAGAAACAAAAGCGGCGTTACATTGAGGAATTCGGGGCTAAGGTTGAAAAAAGAATATTTACCTATAAAGATATTAATCCTATATGGACAGATACTACTTTTGAATCCTTGCTAAGATCCGATGCTTTGGAAATTCAGAAACATTCTTTCCCAGACACGACTAAATTTGACAAGGGACAATTCTATCAATCGCTTCAGCACATGCTAATTAATAAAATTGATGTGCCGGTTAGTAAGTCTGTTCTTGATAATGTTGCTAATGTGTTTGCATTTTTAGATGACAAAGTGGCTGCAGTAGGAGCAGGGACGTAAAATTAAAAAGACGGCATGAGCCTTTTGTAATGGTAAATCTTAAGGAGAAATCAATTTAATGAGAACACTTGGATTAATTGGGAACATAATTATCGGTGTGGTGGTAATATTTGCTGTTAATCATGAGTTTTCTCGTGGCTACCATTCTGCAAGCTGGGGCGAGAATCTTTCTATTGCCGCGATTCTGCTCCTTATCTGTATAAACATTATCAATCATATAAAGTTTTACAAATCAGAGAATGAATTTCCCTTTCGATTAAATTGGTTAGCACTATATTTAAAACGAAAGACTATTGAGGAGCAAATTAAAATGTTAGAGGCGCAAAAAAAGGTTAAAGGTCTGCAAGGTGATTAAACAGCTGGGAAAGGATAGGCCTTGAAATTCAGAGTTTGGAGGCGAAGCCGCAGAAGGGGGATAGGGGACGCTGCTTCCTAACTTCCTAATTTTATTGACGCCGCAAGTTGCAGTGTTGGTTTAGGAAGATAGTAAGGCAGTGGCCCCTATCTCCTAATTAGCTTGTAACCCTTAGGAGAAAAAATGAAATGGATGTTGATATTTCTCGCTACGATATGTGTTGCCGGGTGCATAACGCCATCAAGAATAGATCCAATTATTAAACAGTATAAATTGAGTGCAGAAAAAGTTGAGTTAGGCGACAGTAAAGAAAAGGTCCTTTCCATTCTTCAGCCGACTCAAGTCGGACTCCCAGAGTCTGCAAGTAAAAGCCCTGATAAATACATTAAAGACGGGGTGAAAGTTGAAATTTATTATATGCGCTCGAGTCGCCAGCCTGATGGATTAACAACCGATGATGAGTTTATGCCTTATGTGTTTAATAATGAAAAGCTAGTGGGCATAGGATGGCAAGTCCTTGGCGGCCCTAAAACACAAGGGCAAGCCACATCAGATACATATATCAATAATACTAGCATCAATAAAACCAATATTAATGGGCACATAATACATTAAGGGAAAAGGTCCCAGGGGGTGGGGGCAAGTCTATACTTTTGACCTTTTCTCTAAGCTATACGAGTGGGGTGATAGGGGACGCTGCTTCATAACTTCTTGATTTATTGGTGCCGCAGATTTCGGTGTTGGGTTTAGGAAGATAGTAAGCAACGTCCCCTATCTCCACTTGGGGGACGGGGTCAGTCTTGACTTGTGAGCGTTTTAATTAGCAGTGGTATGAGGTCAAGGATCAAGACCTGGTCACAATCCCCATGAGCCTGGGATAGTTATAGGCAACAAACTATGGACTCAACTGGAAACGAGCGTTGGCAAACAAAACTCGCACAACATCGTGAATTGCGAAAAAGTTTATATGATCCACGGCGTCATCCTGCAGATGTATATGCCAAAGTTACTGAATATAATGGAAAATTGGTGCATGACTGGATAAATATCTTTCATAATTCCTGGCGTCGAGAAAGGCCCATCGCTCCAGCGCTACAGGCAGAAATTGAAAAGAAGGCTATAGCCTCGATCATCACAAAGGAAAAAGAAGCAATAACTATAGATTTGTTGTCATTATGGGAAGCGGGTAACCTTACTGAAATTAAAGCCGGAGAGAAATATTTAAGAGAATCTTGCCACGTCTTGCAAGCTAAGTGCTTTGAGGAAATAGAGAACGACTGTGCGATTAGAGTCAGTGAAATGGAAAAAGAGAGAGATGATAAATATGAAAAGAGAAAAGATTTGATTTATCAACTCTTTTCTGGTGCGTTCATCGCGATACTATCTGTAATGTTAACCAATTGGTTCAATAAAGGTGATGCTCAAATGATCCAAAACGAGATAGTACAACTCAGAAAAGAATACCACCAGCTTGTAATATGGACATTAAAGTCAGTTGCTCAAATTGATACCGAGATTTCTCGTCGTGCTTCTGATCTTGCATTAAGGAAGGCCAAGATTCACTCTGCATATATAAAGAAAACCCAGATATATGTAAATGATATGGCCAATCGTGGAGTACTGGATAGTGGGATGACTAAAATTGGTTTGGAAAAACTAAAGAACGAGGAAAGAGAAGAAATACAATCCATAGAAATGGACACTAAACGTGAAATAGAGGATTTAACAAGTAAGAAAAGACAACTTAATGAGAAGTGAGCGGAGGATGGGGTCAGGTCTTTACTTTTGACCTTCTTAGGGGAGGAAATTGACGAGTTTAGGTCAAGATTCAAGACCTTAGAAAGGCATCTTTAAATGAGCCTGCTCCTGGAGGAGAGATTAAATATGAAAAATATATTTCTGGCAGTATTAATAATCAGCTTTTCAGGATGTGAAACGTCTCGAGTTTTCACTGCGAAGTCTCGGAATTATAACCAATCTGCGCCTCGTACAATAGCAATATTTCCTATTTCCGGCGATATTTCAAAGACGATATCAGATGCCATGACCACTGAGTTTATGGCAATGGGATATGAAGTCGCTGAGAGAACTGCTTTAAATGACCTGCTTAAGGAGATGAAGTTGGATTTCTCGGGTGTTTTAGACGCAAATGAAAGAAAAGAAGTAGCCAAAGCAATAGGTGCCGACGCTTTAATTTTCGGTTCAGCGAAAACAACATTGGGAGGCGATATATATTTTCTGGACTTGCGCCTTGTGGATGTTCAAACCGGTGAAATTCTTTGGAGTTCTAATTACCTAAAAAAAGCACCAGATGATCCCAGATATAGTATAACTGCCATATCAAAGTCTATCCAAAAAGCAATCGATATGCCTGTTTTGCAGGAGGGAAAAGCATTTGATGCGTTTGCGAGATCTCGTATCGGCTTAGCGCAAAATGCTACTTTGCCTCGCAAGAAATATAAGAAAGCCGCACTTCTCCCACTTAATGGAAGCAATTTTTACGGGGAGAAAGATGCTATCTATGGGGCATTAATGACCTCGCTTCTTGGTAACGGAGTGGCAATGGTGGAACGCAAGCAACTTGATGATTTATTTGAAGAGCAATTGCGAGGAGGGGCAGGGCTATATGGACAACTACAAGAGAATAAATCCGCCTCATCAAGGGGTTCCGATTCAGGTGTTTACAGTTCGACTGCAGCATTCTTTTCGGAGGTATCTCTTTCCAAAAAACAGCTTTCCGAAATTGGCCGCATAACTGGCGCTGATGTTCTGCTTATTGGGTCTTTTAATTCAGATCTTAATATAAGTCCCTTTAACATAAGCTTTGCTAATTTAAGGGTTTTAGATTTGGAGACCGGAAGACTTGCTTGGTCATCTACATACTTCAATACTTCTACAGGCACTGAAGATTATGTTGTCTCTGCGGATTGGTTAGCAATCGCGATAGGGCCAGCAATAATGTCCAAAGGTCCTTCTGATTACATCAGAAACTACGAGGCGGCAGTTAAGAATAAAAAATCCTCTGAATCTTTAAATGTAAAAATGCTTGTACGAGCTAAAATAGTATCTAAAAATGATGCTGCTTTAGATGGCAAGAAATATCCGAGTGTAGACTCGAGTGATCAGGATATGTGGAAGTAACAGAAGGAAAAGGTTCCCGAAGAGTTTTTGTTTGTTTTTGCGTGGGGGATAAAGTGGGGGATAGGGGACGCTGCTTCCTAACTTGCTAATTATTACTCTCTTATGCGGCGTTGTGCTTAAGGGAAGATAGTAAGCAACGTCCCTATGCCCGTATGTTGCGTTGTTAGAATATTCTTATGTGGATTTTTAAAGTTGCGAAAATTATCTGGTTCGGATTTCGTTTGCTTTGCTTTAAGCTATTTGTATGGCTCGGCATTAAAAAGACTCATGTCTCGCCATGCAAGACATTCCGAAAGAAGCGTATGCTTGCTTGTTATTCTTTATTATATAACCCTGATCAGTTGGGTTTCCGGCACATAGAAATTTTTAGAATTGTGAATCCCAAAGATGGGGAGTATTATCTGTTTACGAAAAGCGCACTGCAGAAAAAGCGTAAGTTTCACTACTCATATCATAAATCCGGGGCATTTCATTGGCGTGAGGATGGGCTACCCCCGATATCACCCGCTTATGGAGAGGCGGACGCCCGTAGCGCGATAAAGACTTTGCAATATCTTGAGTACTTCCAAGGACAGGTGGAAGGATACTGCTTAGCCATCGGGCCAGGGATTACTTCAGAGGCGCTGGAAAGGATGTTGCATATCTTAAGAGGTTATATTGTTCATGATCTGAAAGAGCCTAGTATTATGGATTATCTGCTCGAACATAAAAATATTTCTTTGATGCTTCCAATCCCTTGGCAACGCGCAGTAATACAAGCATTAGTTAGAAACAGTATTGAAGCAGGAAAGGCGACAAGATTATCAGAAGCTGAACTGCTTGCCAATCTTAAAGAAAAAGTTGGAGCAGATGCTCAAATAATAATTACAGAGCCGCAGCCTAAATCGCACATTTCAGTCGACTTTGAAACTATGCAGAAGATTTTATCATTAGTCCCAAAAGCAGATATGGATCAAAGGTGGCCTATTAGGGATAATGGGGGCTAGGGAAAAAGGGGGATAGGGGACGCTGCTTCCTAACTTCCTAATTTGTTTACACTGCCGGGGGAGCCCGGCGGTTTTGTTTTGCGGGCGCGGGGGGATTTATTGTTGGGGGGATAGGGGACGCTGATTACTAAATGACTAATTATTAACAAGTCGTTTGAAACCGCCGGGGAAGGCCGGCGGTTTTGTTTTGTAGAATTTGAATATGGGATTTCCGAATTTGAAAGGCAAGCATAGCCGCGGGGCGCTGTTCTCCCCGGGCGATTTTATGGCGTACCTGCGGCGGACGGGGCGCTATCCCCGGTTCGAGCCGCCGCAGGGGATGATACTTTGCTATCAGGCCAGCCTGATGGAGTATATCCTTAAAAAGCACAAGACCACCCGCGTGAACTGCTTCGGCGGCGACACGTATCTGCTGGACGAGACCGGCGGGCGCGTGGGCGTCGCGGGGAAGTTCGGCATCGGCGCGCCGGCGGCCGTGACCAACCTGGAAGAGTTAATAGCCTTCGGCGTAAAGAGGTTCATCTCGGTAGGCACGGCAGGCGCGCTGCGCAAAGGGGTGAACATCGGGGACATCATGGTCTGCGACCGGGCCATAAGGGACGAAGGGACTTCTTACCATTACCTGAAGCCGTCCAAGTACGCTTATCCGTCCAGGGAGCTGACGGACGCTATCCGCGCCGCGCTCAAAGCCGGCGGCGTGGAGTTTTTCTCCGGCACTACCTGGACAATAGATGCCCCGTACAGGGAGACCGTGGCCGAGGTTAAGAAGTATCAGAGGGAGGGCGTGGCCACGGTGGAGATGGAGGCTTCGGCGCTTTTCGCCGCGGCGCGGGTCAGGCGCGTGCCCATTGCCACCATGTTCACCATAAGCGATTCCCTGGCGGACCTGAAGTGGGCCCCCCAGTTCCACCACCGGCGCACCTCGAGCGGCCTGGAGGCCCTCTATAACGCGGCCCTGGCGGTGCTGCGCAAAGGGTGGCGATAGGGTCAGGTCTTTTTTTGACATTTAGCGCGGAGCCGCCGGGGAAGCCCGGCGGTTTTTTGGGGAATAGGGGACGCTGCTTTCTAACTTCCTAATTCTCACCCCCGGGGTAGATAGCTGCAAGTTAGGAAGCAACGTCCCATGTCTCCACCATTTTACTAGGGAGAAAGGAGGGCAGCCTGCTGTCCTCCTTTGTTTTGCTTGGGGGGAGAGTTATATTGTTCAATATAATTGCATCTGAGTTGGGAGGGCTATGAAACTGCTTAAGTGCCTCGTTCTGTTTTCCGGTATCTCCTGTCTGTGCGGCGATATTTATGCCGGGCCGGCTTCGTCCAAGCTCTCGGTGTTGGCTGAATCACTGATAAAGGGCTACGAGTCTAAGGCCGAGGGCAAGGCCACGCTGGCTGTTTTCCCTTTCACGTGCGAGGAGAAGCTACAAAAACAGCGTGTGGGCTTCGCGGTGTCGGAACTTATGTCTCACCGGTTCGTGGCACACCCAAATTTCACAGTGGTGGAGCGCGGCGAAATAAACAGGCTGTTAAGCGAGCAGAAGCTCCAGTCCTCGGGCGTTACCGACAGCGCCACCGCGGTCAAGCTGGGGCAAATGGCGGGGGCGAACGCCCTCCTGATGGGCAACCTGAACAAGGTGGACGGTTTATACCAGGTTAATGCCAGGATAGTTAATGCGGAGACCGGAGAGATCGTTGCCTCAGGCTATACGGAACTGCCGGTGGACGCTTTCGCGGATGATGCGGGGGTATATCTTAATCTGGTCCCGCAGGAGCAGACGCTGGGTATATATGGTGTTTTCAATTATCGCCATAATGCCAACAACCTGCAGACATTTACGGACGCCCAGTGGGGAGGGCAGGTCGTTAATAATCCCCGCGCTTTCACCTCCACGATGGCCGGCGGCGGTCTCCTGTATCGTCCACATAGGAGGATACAGATAAATGCTGAGGTGGTCACCAATATCGGGGACGGCGTGTATGTTGAGCAGGTCTACTATTATTCCTCTCCTACACCAGGTTATTTCGTGGAGAAACGAAAAATAAAGCTGACGGTCGCTTCGCTTATGACGAGTTATGTAGCTCCGCTTTCCGCGAAGTGGAATTATAATGCCGGGCTGGGTGTGCAGTTTTTTGTCAGCGGGGTGAGCGAAGCTAAGGAAGACGTTCCTCCCGGCTTATTCGCGAAAGCGGGCATAGAATTCAGGCCGCAGAGCCGAATAGGCTTCGGGGTGAACTTGAAATATGAATTCAAGACTGTCGAATTTCGCTCTGAATGGTCCGAGAATGTAATGATGCGAATGAACCCGCTATCCTTTGAGACGGTGCTGTCTATGTATTTCTAGTGATGGGGGATAGGGGACGCTGCTTCCTAACTTCTGAAGAGCAAACCGCCGGGGAAGCCTGGCGGTTTTGTTTTGCGGGCGCGGGTGGATTTATTGTTCAATTAGGTATGCTTGGGTGGGAGGTCTATGAAACTTCTTAATATTACTGCTTTTGCGGCAATCCTTTTCTGTTTCGGCGGGAATATCTATGCCGGTTCGGCTTCCACCAAGTTATCATCCCTGGCTGATTCGTTGATCAAGGGATATCTCCTGAAGCCGGGGGCGACAAAAGCCGCTCTGGCCATCTTTCAATTCAACTGCGAGAAGAAGCTTGAAGAGAGGCGGGTCGGGTTCGCAGTCTCGGAATTGATGTCCCACCGGTTCGTGGCGGATGGCACTTTTACCGTGGTTGAACGCGGCGAGATCGGCAGGCTTTTGCAGGAACAGCGGCTGCAGGCGTCCGGCGCGGTGGATAATGATACGGCAGTCAAGCTGGGAGGGCTTGCCGGCGCGGGGGTCGTCCTTCTCGGGAACATTCAAAAGGTCAGCGGCGAATATCAGGTTAACGCCCGGCTTGTGAGCGTTGAGACCGGTGAGGTGCTGGCTTCAGGGTATGCGGAGCTGGAAGAAGGGGTATTTGAGGCCGACGCGTATGGCTACATGGGAGCTGTCCCTCAGGCGCACCCTGTGGGCTTATACTTCCTCTACAATTATACGAATAGCAAAAATAAGCTACCGGGCCGTACTTACAGTTCTTCCGGCTCTAACTATAGCTATGACCCGCATTCTTTCAAATCCGGGATTCCCGGTATAGGGTTGCGTTATGATCCGTTCTCCCGCTTACAGGTAGACATAGCGCTTGTCTCTACGGATCAGTCAGGAGTGCGGACGGTCCGTGAGACCGTAACAGGGGCTTTTCCCAGGGCGTCCGAGATATCGACACGGATATTTATGTACCGGGGAATACTGGCCTATCAGAACCACTTATTCAGAAATGTGAAGTGGCTTGCAGGTGGCGGTTACTCCATATACAAGTTTAATGCAGGGCATGATTCGTATGGTACTCCAGTAATTCATGCGCGCCTGGAGTGTCTTCTCCAGCGCAGGATAGGCCTGTCCTTGGCGGCAAATTATAATCTTAACGGAAAGGTTATCTCCAGCATGCGTTGGATGGGGAGCGATGGCGTACAGCTTCTGAAACTCAACAGCTTCGCTCTCGAGCCGTCTTTAGCGATATATTTCTAGCTGTTAGAGGGGACGCTGATGACTAAATGACTAATTATTAACAGGTCATTAAGGCCGCCGGGAAAGCCCGGCGGTTTTGTTTTGTAGAATGTGCTTATGACGGAGAAACAAGGCGGGAAAGTTTACGGCACCGGGGTCAGCGATTGGCCTTTGACTCTCATCGCGTTCTGCTGTTACTTCGCCAGCGGGGCGTGGTTGTGGCGGAGCACGTCTTCGGCAGAAGCCTTGCGGATCGATAATATGCTTTTTTTTGCCGGGGTTCTGGTAGTCCTGGCCTGGCTGACGGCGCGTCTTATTACAAGAAGGGCCGAGCCCTGGTCGCGTTCTGCCAACACTGCGGTGATCCTTTACGCTGTTGCGCTGGGGCTAGCGGGAATAAATTACGGAACAATGTCGCATGTCGGCGCGAACCAGGTTTTGGCGGCTAATATGAAGTCGCTGCAGGAGATGCGCACCCGGCTGACGGAATACAAGGCCGGACATGGAGTTCCTACCGGCTTTTCAGCGGTCATGCCTGCCCCGGTCCTGCTGCTCCCGGGAGACTTCCATCTCCGTACCGCCGAGGTGAGGGTTTCCTCCTTTACCGACATCCGGGACAGCGGCCGCTGGCTTTATGTGGCGTCCAGCTCGGCCACGGTACTGATAGATTGCACTCATTTGAATCAGCGCGGCCTGTCCTGGAGCAGTTATTGAGAGGGCGGCCATGGGACGCTAGTTCGTAATTATGCAAACATTTAAAAACGTATTAATACTGCTGGGCGCGATCTTTATCCCGCTGGCGACCATGATCTTCACCTGGTTTTATCCCGAAGGCGGCCCGGTGCTGGCGGGCCAGGCGCTGCTCCTGGTGGTTGCGGCGGCATTCGCGGTAAAAAAGAACTTCACGGCAATGGGGGTTTACCTGGCCGGATTTTTGTTCCTTTGGACGGTTTATCCCTACGCGCGGATGATGCTCTGCCTGGCGGGGGACGGGAGGGCTTTCGGCGCGCTGCACTCCGTCAGTAGCCGGGTCCTGGAATACCGCGAGCTTAATGGCAGGTTGCCGGCGGACCTGTCGGAGCTGAACCTGCCGGAGCTGACGGTGTATTCCTATGAAAGCGACGACAGGAAGATACACCGCCACCGCATAGCCGGCGTGGAACTGCGGCCCGGCGCGGGCCTGGAGAATTTCAAGGTCCTTTTCTCCACCTATATCGCCCGCGGCCATGCCGTGAACGTGGCCGTGACCGGCGACTTCAATGGCTTCGATCCGGCCAAAGGACGCATGTCGGACACCGGCGCCAACGGTTTCTACTGGGCGCTCGAATTGCCGTTGCCGCCGGGGCGGTATTCATTCAGGATAGTGGCCGACGGCAGGCAGGGCCCGCTGGAAACGGTGGACGTGGACCATGCCACGCGGCACGCCAACGCGGCGGCCGCGGCCCGCCCCTTGCTTGCGGGAGACACCGGCAAGTGGCTCTACGACCCGCGGACGGGGCTGGTGGCGCTGGGCTGTTCCGGAGTGGACACCAAGCACCGCCGGCCCTGGTATGCTTATTAGCGGGGGGTGTAGGGGACGTTGATTCCTAAATTCCTAATTATTTACAAAAGCCGCCGGGGAAGCCCGGCGGTTTTGTCTTTTTGGGGTCAGGGGACCCAGGCCGGCGCAGGCCCCAGGCCTGGGGCTTTTGTCCCGGGCTTATAGGCACACGGACCCTTACGCCGCGGCTCGCGGCGCAGTAAGATATATATATGAACAGGCGGTCCGGAGGAAACTGATGAAAAAGTTTATAAGCGGTGCGGCCCTGCTGGCGGTGGCGTTCTCCGCGGCGGGCGTTTTTGCCCAGGAAGACAAGGGCATATACGGCAGCGACGACAGGCAGGACTACTTCCAGGTTTCAGAGGCCCGCCGCAAACTGGCGGATTCCACGGTATCCTTCTTCAAGGCGGCGGACGTCTCGCAGGACGGCCGGTTGACTCTCGAAAATTTCGGCGAGAAGGTGCAGCTCTGCAAGAAAGAGCCCTTCCGCGAGCAGACCATAGGCGCCTTCTGTTCCGGCTCGCTGGTGGCGCCGGACCTGGTGATGACCGCCGGCCACTGCGTAAAGACCAGCTTCGACTGCGCCGATACCAAAATGGTCTTCGGCTACGCCATAAAGGAACAGGGGAAGAACCCCTCCCGCGTTGACGCTTCCGAAGTGTATTCCTGCAAGGGCATAGTGGCGCGCGACCAGGACGACCACGGCGCCGACTACGCCATCATCAAGCTGGACCGCCCGGTGCCCAACCACGAGCCGCTGGCAGTGAACCGCACTGGCGGCGTGAGCGAGGGGACCAGGCTGTTCGTGATCGGCCACCCGGTGGG
>Ga0209212_1006845_pt1 | contig 12869 bp, 10 predicted proteins | sample RifGroC2_FD_183996 | JGI IMG/M metagenome (GOLD analysis project Ga0209212, IMG submission 183996) | Groundwater microbial communities from Rifle, Colorado, USA - Groundwater C2 (SPAdes) (version 2) | ecosystem: Environmental > Aquatic > Deep subsurface > Groundwater | place: Rifle, Colorado...
GAGCATGGGTCCCGAAACCCCGCCGCAAACAGACACAATCAGCTGGTTAACCGCCTATCTGCAGGGTCAGCCGGTTGACGCAAACATTGTCGCCATCAACAAGGAAATTGTCGCGCCACTGACCGCCGAACAGCTTAACGGCAGTAAAGCCAGTGACACTACAATGATCGTTGCCTCGGAAATATTGTCAGACCAGCCATTCACAGATGCTTCTGCGCGAGCAAAAGTCGATGTTGATGGCGTTACAGATGATATTAAAACCGCGCCGGCCGGCGCAGTTACACCAGGAATCTGGGGTTCGCTGCTCACCACCGGCGATAGTTTTGCGGCCGCCATTATCTCGCCCGATAATTTTGTTGTCGCCAGGTCAGACTAATTTTTGGATTTTCGGTAAATAAAAGCCTTTGCCATACCGATACTATGAGCACCCTTGCCAGTTTTCCAAATTAATCAGGAGGTAAAGCATGTTTGTTCTGGCACTGACCGCTGTTCTGTTACTGTTTATAGTGATTGTCACCCACCCTGAACGCTGGCCGGAAAAATGCGCAAACTTTCTGAGAGAACACCACATCAAAAATGGCTGAACAATACTCTATCGCCGAAATCAGCCGCCTTACCGGCCTGCCGGCTCACACGCTGCGCTACTACGAACAGCAGTTCCCAGTATTGCTTGACGTAGAAAGAACCCGGGGCGGGCATCGCATTTATCGCAAACACCATCTCGAAACGGTCAGCCGCATAATCAGGCTGCTTAAAGACGAAAAGGTCAGCATAAAAAAAGCCAGAGAACTTCTTGGCGAGCCTAACCGAGTCGGATGCTCCGCCGACCATGTATCAGGCGAAACCACTGTCGAGAACAACGCAAACCTTGAACACATGCTGCATCTAGTCCTCGAGAGACTTGACCACATCTGCCGCAACAACGAAAATCGTGATACACTGCTGGTAAGCCTTCTCAAAAACCAGCCATCAGAGCAGAAGCACGAATTGCTCGAACAGATTACACGCTGCCGACACGAAACCCGCGAAACGATAAAACTCTGCCAGACTGTTATTCAACGCGGCATTAAAGCTAACTGACGCTCACGAGGTAAAAATGCATATTGACGTTGCCTTTACACCAGGCGAAGTGCAGGCACTTTCCAGTAAAGTCTGCATTGTCATTGATGTTGTGCGAGCTACATCCAGCCTTACCGTCATCATGTCAAAGAAGCCACGCAAGGTAATTTTGACAACGACCATCCAGAAAGCCACCAAATTTGCATCGCAACAGACAGTACACCCTCTTCTGTGCGGCGAACGCAAAGGTGTGGCTCCAGAGGGGTTCGATTTTGGCAACAGTCCGCGCCAGTATTTCAACGCCGACCTGCAGGATCGCGTATTGATCTTTACTTCCAGCAATGGCACCAGAGCAGTAGCAGACCTGGTAATCGCGCCGCATGTTTATCTCGGCTGTTTTCTCAATGCCGCCGCCGTAACTCAGAAAGCCTATTCTGTTGCCAACACCAACAGCATGGATATTCTGCTGGTCTGCGCCGGGCGCGAAGAAAAGTTTGCCATCGATGACGCCTACTGTGCTGGTTTTCTTGTTACAAAACTGATGGCACATATTTCGGCGCAAAACAGCTTTGAACTCGGTGACGGAGCGCAGGCAGCACTGGGCATATATGGCTATTACCGTGACGACCGTCGCCTGCTCGACATGTCGGGTGCTGGAAAAGCGGTAACCGAAATCGGACTTGCTGACGACCTCACCTTTCTGCTGCAACGCGACCTTTTCGACTGCGTTCCAGAACTTATCCGCAAGGACTTTCCCGAGCCAGAACATGGTTTCTCTGTGCTGGTCTGATAATTCTTAACAGCGCGCCGGCAATGTGTTAGAATCTGACAGGTAAAACACTTTTCTGGAGTAGCGCAGTGAATTCGCAGGCCAACCCTTTTCAGCTAAAAAAACATGCCGACGATGCTCTTGAAATCATCGTCACAGAGCAAATCACACCTGATCACAAAGCCTTTGCGGTTTTGCAGGCCATGGCGCAGAAGTTCCAATACGTAATCTTTACACTCAGCGAGAAAGCATCTCTGCACAAGGCTCTTGAGCAAAGGATTCCAGACATCCAGCTACTGGGGTCTCTGTTCATTGTAGCACCCGAGACCGTGCAAATACCCTTTGTTCTGCATGGAATCAAAACGTTCAGCGACATTCATGCGGCGCGTGCCAGAATTCGCAACGATCGCCTGATTGAAACAATAGTCAGTCGAATCATCTCGCTGCCGAGCTTTGCATCATCCACCAGTAAGATTCTGCGCATGCTGCTCAACCCGGAAGTAACCTTTGAGCAGATCGAAGAGGTCACTAACCAGGACCAGATGCTGGTCAACCGCATGCTCAAGATTGCCAACAATTCACAATTAAGCAGCCGCGTGCAAATCGACGACCTCAAAACGGTTGTCAAATTTCTTGGCATTGAAGGCATTCGCCAGATTCTCATTCAAGAAACCTTCAACACAATTGCCAAAGTGTTCGTGCGCCAGTCAGACAAACTGGCACATATGCGGCGATGTTCAGCTCTTTCTGCACATTTAGGCAAACTTATCGGAGCTGACATGGCCCTTATCGGAAAAATAACGGCAGCCGGTCTCATGCATGACATTGGTGCCATGGCATTGTCCTTTCACAATGCCGCCGAGTATATCGGGGTAACGCGCCGAGTTCGTTCCGAACGTATTGGCATCTGCGAAGCCGAAAGGGATGTTTTTGGTATCGATCACCAGGAAATCGGCGAAAGACTGGCAAAGGAATTATCTTTACCACCCTACATAACGCTTACGGCGGGTAATCACCATAACGTTGAATTTGCCGAGCATGACCTGATTTCGATTTCGGTTATGGTGGCGAATGGATTTTTAAACGAACAGATCGAACAGATCTCTTTCACCGATTACGAAAAATTCATGCCCGTGCTTGCCGAAGAACGTGCTAAATATTTGCGCCTGCACCCCCCGAAAAAGGCAGCAAAACCTATAGAAATCGTTGATTCTGAAGAATCGCCAGCAGAAGGCGAGGAACCGAATCAGGATGTATTCGGTTCTGCAATGGTCTGCGCGCTGCTCAAAGAAGAGTTTGACAACATAGTTATGGCTTCACACGATTCGCAGGGTCTGTAGCTTATTTAAACCAGTCTGGACGATTAAAATGACTCAACAATACCCATTTCAAATCAAGGATCACGGCGACAAAGTAATAGAAATGATCGTCGGCGATGTAATCGGACCTGAGCACAAAGTCGCTGAAGCTCTGCGCATACTGCTGAAAAAATTCGATTTTGTAATTCTTTCGCTTAAGGAAACCGCTTCGCTGCATCCCAGCTTTACCGATACTATGGCAGAGCTGTCAGCGGCCGGCAAACTGCTGGTGGTTGCCCACGAAGATGATCAGATTCAGGTTGATCTGCATCAGGCTAAACGCTTCACCGAATTGCAGGCGGCACAGAACCGTGTCGAAGGCGAGCGTAACATCGCAAGAATTCTTGAAAAAATTCCTACCCTGCCATTGGTGCAGTCTTCGGCCAACAAGCTTCTCACTATGTTGCGCAATCCTGCTGTAACTTTCGAAGACATCGAAGAAGTTACCAGCAAAGATCCCAAGCTCGTCATGCGTATGCTTAAAATAGCCAACAGTGCACATTTTATGCGGCGCATGCCCTACGAGAATCTCAAATCTGTCGTCACCTTTCTTGGTCTCGACGGCATCAGAGAGATTATTGTTCAGGAAACTTTCGAGGGATTAGCCAAAGTATTTGCCAATCAACGCGAAAAACTTGCGCACATGAGACGTTGCGCGCACCTGGCCTCATATATTGGCAAATTGATTGGCGCCGACATGAATATGATGAGCAGAATCAATTCAGCAGGGCTTTTGCACGACATTGGATCCCTTGCGCTCTGCTTTTATGACAGTCAGGAATATGCACGCGCCACCATGCTGGTGCGCAACAATAAAAAAACAGTATGCGAAGCCGAACTCGAAGTATTTGGCATAGATCACCAGGAACTAGGTACGCTTCTTGCCAAGAAACTGGCTATGCCCGATTATCTGGGGCCGGCTATGGCCAGACATCATGACCGGACAGTACCTTTCGACAACCACCTGATAATTTCGGTTATGATTGCCAACGGCTATCTGAACCAGCATATCGAAGGTCTGCCATTTACTCCTTACGAACAATATCTGCCCGTTTTCGCCGAGGAACGCAAAATGAAGAATGTCACTCTGGCCATAACCGGAAAAAGCTCACAGAGTGCGCCTAGAGTCAGTAAAATTGCTTCCGAAAAAGAGAAGTGCGGCGAAATTTTTAAAGTTCCCGAACTTTACGATGTGCTTAAAGCCGAACTCGATCAGTTTATTTTGGCCGGAACCGAAGCCCTCGGCATGTAGACTTCCCCGCGCTGAATTAACACGGAATTTCACCGAGCTTCTGGACAAAAGCCTGTGTACCGGTTATTCTTACAGTAGAGGGATCTGATAAAGGAACACGCATGGAGGCGTAATATGGCTATCGGCTCAATAAAAAATCCTTATCTGCAACAGGTTCTTTTCCAAAACCTGTCATCGTCGACCATCCAGCCCAACCAGCTCAAAGATTCTGCCCAATTGCTGAACTCTGCGATGACTGCAAGAAACAGCAACGCAACCATTTCGGCAGCCGGCAACAAAATTAACAATGTAAGCAAAACAATACGAAACGGTGGTGACATGCAGGCATACGAAGGGTTTCAGACGGCTATACAGCGTGCCAGCACAGCATCCGACCCAATGCAGCTGACCAGACTTGTCAACAGCGCCAGTTTCGCTGCCAATAACGACCAGGTGGCGCTCAACGATTCTTTTGCCGGGCTGGCAAGATCCAAGGGTCGGAACGACACAGCCCTGATTGATGGTTTTAACAAGGCATTTACTTCTACAGTAGAAAAAACCGGCATAGCGGGTCTTAAAACCTTCAATCAGGCGTTCAGCAAGGTTGAAAATGCAGATTACTCAGCTTCAGCAGTAAGCCAGGGCGACAACCTCAAACAGTTCTTTTCTACGGCAACCCAGACTATAAACGCTGGCAACTCAGAAAAGGAATCTCTTTCCAACATGCAGAGACTGACAAAAGGCATCGAAATCAGCGAAAACGCTGACGACATCTACAATTTTTTCAACGAATTCACCGGCCCTGAACCCAAAAAAGACTTCGCATAATCACAGACTAATCTGGCATTAAACCGAAAACCGCCGAATACGTCTTCAGTTTCGGCGGTTTTCATTTTACGTCAAGAATCTTGCGCACCTTGGCTGTCAAACTTTGAATCGAAAACGGCTTGGGAATGAAATTAGTGCCTTCATCCAGAACGCCGTGGCGAGCAATTATGTTATTTGTATAGCCCGACATGAACAGGCATTTAAGCTTCGGAAAATAGGATTTTAGTTCTTTAGCAAGAGTCTGACCTGTCATCTCAGGCATAACCACATCAGTTAACAGCAAGGCAATCTCGCCGGAATTCTCTTTTGCAATATGAATAGCTTCTTCAGGTGTTGATGAGGCCAACACCTGATATCCACAATTCTCCAGCATCATTTTTACCAGACCGAGAACTAAAGTGTCATCTTCTACCAGCAAAATGATTTCAGATCCATGCGTGAGTGTGTCTGAAGGCCTTTTTTCTAATATACTTTCATTCTTGTCCTCGTGCCGAGGCAGGTAAACCTTGAAGGCCGAACCGCAACCCTGTTCGCTGTATACATTGATAAATCCTGAATTTTGCTTGACTATGCCATAAACCGTGGCCAGGCCGAGTCCTGTGCCCTTTCCCATCTCTTTGGTGGTAAAAAACGGTTCAAATACTTTGCTCATTGTTGATTTACTCATGCCTTTGCCATTATCACTTACGGTCAGCAGAACATATTCACCTGGAGAAACCCCATGTAATTCTCCAGATGAAATGTCATCAAAATCGACGTTGTGTGTTTCAATTGTAATTCTGCCGACATCAACGATGGCATCTTTAGCATTAACGCACAGATTGGTTAGAATCTGATCAATCTGTGAAGGATCCACCCTAACCGGCCATATATTCTCGCATGGCAGCCAGACAAGGTCGATATCTTCCCCGATAAGTCGTCGAAGCAGTTTGATCATGCCTTCAATAGTCTGGTTCAGATTAAGAGTCTGCGGTTCTATGTCTTGCTTGCGTGCAAAAGCCAATAACTGTCGAGTAATTTCTGCTGAACGCTCACTTGCTAATTTGATCTGCACAAGATGCTCGCGCAACGGATCGTTCGAAGGCATTTTGCCAAGAACCACCTCTGCGTAACCGGTGATCACGACAAGCATGTTATTGAAATCATGAGCCACACCGCCGGCCAGTTGTCCGACTGCCTCTAATTTTTGACTCTGCCGAAGCTGCTCTTCAAGTCTTTTTCGTTCAGTGACATCCTGTACCGTTCCTATTGAGAGAATTGGCTTGTCGTCCTCATAACATGTTTCACATCTCTCGTAAACGTATTTGATCCGCCCATCGGGAAACAGAAGCCGGTGCTCAATAGCATACGGCTTCCTGGTCTCTACTGAGCTGGAATAGGCCAATTGAACGGCTTCGCGATCATCCGGATGAACGGTAGCCAGAAAGGCTTCATAGGTGGCGGCAAATTTGGCGGGCTCAATTTCAAATATGCGATAAATTTCGTCAGACCAGATTAGAACATTATTTGTCAGGTCCAATTCCCAGTTCCCTATATGGGCAATGCGCTGAGCTTCATTGAGGCGTTCGGCGGTTTTTTTCAAAAACTCTTCGGCCTGCTTGCGTTTAGTAATATCCCGGCCGAGAACGACCAACCCTTTTCTTGAGCCATCAAATTCAAATATCGGAACTTTGATAACATCAAAAACTTTATGAGTTCCGTCAGGTTTTGGTATAGTTTCCTCACCTCGCACTATTCCGCCCGACTTCCATGCCTTTTCATCTGTAGATTCGCAGTTTAGAAAAGTCGAGCGATAAATAGGATCGGTAAATTCAGCCAGTTCTGAGTCTGTCTTGCCGTGATAATCAACATTTGTTAAACTGAACAATTCAAGATCCGAGTCATTTGCCTGAAGCCAGCGCCCTTTTCCGTCTTTAAAGCAAATGATATCCGGCGTTGAATTGATCAAGCTTTTCAGCGTTTGCTCGCTCTCGCGCAATGCTTTTTCCGCGCGTTTACGCTCAGTGATGTCGCGCACGAGGGCGAGGTTGTATGTTTTATTTTCAAACTCCAGAAAGTTGGCACTGATCTCAACCGGAAAAATCAGCCCGTCTTTTGCCCGATGATGGCCTTCAAACAACAATGAGCGCCGTTCCTTGAGTTCGGCCCAATGATTGGACCAAAGCTCCAAAGGCAAATACGGATCAACATCTGATACGCTTCGACAAAGCAATTCCTCACGGGTATAACCCAAAATACGGCAGGACTCCTCATTGACAAAACAGAAGCGGGACGATTCGTCAATAAGAAACGCAGCTTCGCGCACATTATTCAGAGCGAAGTCCAGAAGGATGGCGTTCTGTTCGGCTCGTTTGCGATCATCTAATGCCTTGGCGAGCTTAATATTGCTGTAGCTCAGATCTCCCATCATCCTGGCAAGTACTGTATAGAAAGACAACGCAGCGTCAACAGTTTGTTGGCTGAAGCGCGGCACCCTGTTCAGCGCAGAAATGTATTCAGTCTCGTCGAATCCAAACCTCCGGGCTTGCCCTCGAAAGATCTCGTAATCAAGGTCTTCATCTTCGAAGAAAAACTGCCCAAGAACGATATTGCCAACATGCTGGTCGCCAAGCATTATCGGGGTGGCAATGTTCCATATATTGTTTTTGCATTTATACTGCTTAAAGGTGCCAACCGGAATATTACGGCTAAGCTCAACATTGCTTTCCAGGCATAACCGGCAGGATTCCTCATTAGCCCGGTAGAATCTGGTGCACACATCCTGCCATCCGGTTTTAACCAGCACCCTGCCTTTAAGATCAATAATGCCGACACTAATCTTCGCAAGTCGATAAAATTCATTCGTCAGCTTCTGAATTTGATCAACATCAATAATATCAGAAAGCTCCAATGCCCCGATGCCAGTTTCAGGTGAAAGTATGGCATTGAGTTTTCGTTGGACTTTCCTTTCACTCTCCAGCAAAGCTTCTTCTGCTCGCTTGCGTTCGGTAATGTCGATAAGCGAAACAAAGACTCTGGATAGCGTTTTTTCCTGGCCTGGGCACACGGAAAAATAGACGCTCACGTTTCGCCGCTCCCCCGCGAATGTCTTAACAATCGTGTCTACAGACATGTCGGTTATGCCATTCCACAGACAAGCCAATTCTCGACGAAAAGTGACTAATGATTCCGCTAAAAAGGTATTGCTGAGACCCGTCAGCAGGTCCTTTTTGTCTGCTGCTCCGTGCAGGGCGAGAGCAGCCTTGTTGACGTCTACAATCTTTGCCAGCTCAGCGCAATGCTGAAGCGTTTCTGGGTGCCGATCAAAGTAGTCTTCGATGTCAGTGACTCCCTGATTTTTCAGGTCATCGAAGATAGCCTTTACTAGCGAGAAATCCTCCTCCCAGATAGAGACTGGTGAGTTTTCAAAAACAAGGCGATATCTTTCCTCGCTTGCCAGCAAGTTCTGATGCGCCAGCAGACTCGACAGGGCATCAGCAAGCCGATGGGCAATTTCCTCAAAAAGGCGCTCTTCTTCTGTTGTCCAGTTACGGACACAGGAGCACTGGTGTAGCCCAAACTGCCATGGCTTTCCGATCTTTGGGTGGAAGGCCATCGACATGAAAGATTTGAAGCCAAAACGTTCTGACGCGGCAGTGGGCAATGGATTGGGAGTTCCCGGACCGAACTTTACAGGTTTATCAGAGGCCAACAGAAAGCGGAACGTCTCTGCAACACCTTCGTCCATCGGTATTTCAAGTCCCAATTTCAGGACGCCGGGATATTCCGGCCTGGTTCGTTCCATCGGCACCCGCCACGTTGTCGCCTCTGGATCACATGGATACAACAAAAAGGCACGGTCACAATCAAAAATAGACAATATGGTGTCCAGAACATTCTGCATCATCTGCTCAATATCATTCGTTCCCTGAATAGCATGATTAACTGAATCCAGGCTTTCTAAAAAATGCAGGTAGTCCTGATCCCTTTTTATCGCTTGGTTCATATGCCACCTCGTGGTAATTCGTCGGAAGGCACAAGGTCGTGCTTATGAAAGTTTTAAAAAGACCCCAATTGTCCTCAGAAGCAATTTTCCAGAGACAGAGCAGGCTTATCTATCAAGTTCGTATTAAACGAGACGGGTAACGTCGATGATAATGGCGATCGAGCCATCCCCCATGATGGTTGCCCCTGAAAACTCTACTGAATCACGGTAAGCCCTGCCCAGCGACTTGATCACAGTTTTATGTTCGCCAACTACAGTATCAACAACCAGGCCAATTTTCTGGCCTTTTACGCGACTGATGACGATCTGTTCGATCTCCGGCGCCTGGCCGGGCACTTTAAAAACTTCGCGCAATCTGATATATGGAATCAGCGTTCCACGTACGTTTGCCAGGTTACCACCGGTTGTTGATTTTTCCTGAACGCTTCTACGAAGTTCGACACATTCTTCAACCACCGACAGTGGCAGCACAAAGGCCTGACTTCCAATGCTGACCAGCAGACCATCTATTATGGCAAGTGTCAACGGCAGCACGATATCAATTTGCGTCCCCTGTCCCAGCGTAGAAGAAACTTCAACACTGCCCCTGAGATCTTCGATGGTTTTTTTAACAACATCCATGCCGACCCCGCGCCCGGAGACATTGGTAACCTGGGCGGCCGTCGAAAAGCCCGGCAGAAAAATCAGGCTATACACTTCGCGGTCGGTCAGACCAGCATCCGGGCTTATCAGTCCCTTTTCCAGGGCATGCTGCAGAATCCGTTCACGATTAAGTCCGGCGCCATCATCACGCACATGAATAACGACGTTGCCGGCAACATGTTCAGCCGACAGATGAATCAGGCCCCGACGCGGCTTGCCAACCGACTCCCGCACTTCGGGCATTTCTATTCCGTGGTCGGCACAATTACGAATCATATGCATCAGCGGCTCATCAAGTTTGTCGATAACTGTTTTATCGATCTCGGTTTCAGCACCACTCATGGTAAGATCGATTTCTTTACCGAGATTATTAAAAGTGGCTTCAATCGGCAACATTCTGATGCTCAACGCATTGTCACGCAAACTGTTGGTAAGCATGCTGATCTCTTCTGATATCCCTTCAAGATCGAACTCCTGTAGAATGCGCGCAATATCTTCGGCCTGAACTTTTCGAATCATACCGGTAACCTGAGAAAGACGTTCCTGAACCGTAACCAGTTCGCCAATCAGGTTAAAAAGCTTATCGAGGCGATCAGAACTTACTCGAATATTGGAAAATTTTTCGATTCTGACCTTGTTCTCAACGACTTCTTTCTGTTTCTTCTGCTTTTCAAGAGCCTCCAGAACCTGAGCGGGAGTAGTCACCCCCGCCTCGACCAGAACTTCTCCGATGCGTTTTTGCTCTTTCAAGGCACGGTTTAAATCGGTTCGCGAGACAGCACCCTTTTCAACCAGAATTTCGCCAAGCGGCTGCAATTTTTCTTCTTCGACAACGCCGGTCAGAGAAACGCATGCTTTGCCGTTTTTTCCGGTTATCAGCTCCAATAGTTCACTGAGCGCTTCGATTGGAAGACTGGAGCGCAGTTTTAGAGAAAATCTGTTTTTTTTCATGCTGGCCTCTATTTGTCGTCCTCAATCTCTTCAGCAGTAAAAGCGCTCACCTCACCAAAACGGGCAAGCAGGCTGATGACAGCCGCGCCGGAAGAAAATGGTCCAACACCGCTCTTATCAAGAGTAAGCGTAACAATATATTCGTCTATTGCGGGTAGAGCCGCGTCATTATAACTGGTTCCCGCCATGATCGTTTCGAGCTGAGCCTTCAAGTCCAGTGGCCGCTGCATAGCGGCCATTATAAAGTCTGGATCAAAAGACTGCTCTTCGGGCCGCAAAATTTCGCTAAGCATTTTCCTGATCTCTACGGCTACTCCTGCCAGCAACCCTGGCAAATCTTTATCGACCGGCAAATGCTTCAAAACCAGCTGCCGGACAAAGCAGTCAAAATTTCCGACAAACTCTGCAATGCTCTCGTTGGAGTTTCGCATGGCAAAGATATATAACCATGCCAGATGCTGGCTTATTTTTGCAAATAAATTACGATTGCCGATATCGTCAGAAAAAGCCGCGATATCAGCAATTAACTGATCTGTGCGGACAAACGCATGGTCAATGCAAAAGCCGGAATCGTCAGCCATGGTTTCCATTCTTGCTTTCTGCAACTTTTCGAGAATCTTTTTGATACAGCTTTCAGCGACCTCAGAATCATCGTGAATCATATCTTTTAAAGCATCGTGGGCCATGAGCGTCTGCTTTATCACTGCCCTGCTAACCTTGGCCAGGCCGCGACGCATAAAATCGAACTCACTTTCAAGGGCGTGGGCAAAACTGGCAACCCGGTCAAGTTCAACCATTGCCGCTGAACCCTTGAGAGAATGCATAACCCTGAACACCCGATCTATCTCTTTTGAATCATCGGGGTTTTCGGAAAGATGCAGCAGAGCTTCTTCGAGTTCAAGAAGATACTCGCTCGCCCCTTCTCTGAAAAGATCTTTCAGGCTTGCATCCATCCTCTGCTCCCTGTTCTATTCATCAAAAAGTATGATATCTCCAGAATAATCTTTTTCGTCAGAAACAGCACGCACCAATTCTTCTTCCTGCTGCATGGCAAGATTTCTCAGTGCCGGCTCCGTCTTTCTGATGTAAACTTCGAATGTATCGGTATGAAAAAACAGAACCCGCGTGAAATTACCACCAAAATCGCTGGCTAGCAAGGGTATCTTTTCCAGTTCAAGATATTCCTTGATAAATTCGATATTTTTTGTTCCGGGCGTAGATCCGGCTGTGGCAGTAGTCAGAACGTTAGCCCCACCAAAGGCCTTGGCCTGCAATCGCGTTCGCCTGGCTCCCAGCTGAATCATTTCGTTTATCAGCATTTCCATGGCGTGAATACCATATCTGGCGTTAAGATCAAACTTGTGCATGTCAGCTATATGTGGCAACAGAATGTGATTCATGCCGGCAACCCCGGCCTGTGGGTCGAACAGGCAGGTTGAAACACATGAACCGAGAAGGGTTCTGATAACCTCGCCACTTTTGCAGGCGTAATACTGACCGATATTCAGGCTTACGACTGAATGATGCGAGTGTTTTTCCTTCAGCGTTGACAAAGCTTTATAACCTCCCTCGCAATTTTTTCAAGGGGTAGAATCAGGTCGGCAGCCCCTAGCCGTATCGCTTCAAAAGGCATTCCAAAAACTACCGACGTCATTTCATCCTGGGCTACTGTCCTGGCGCCGGCTTCTTTCATTTCAAGCAGACCTTTGGCACCGTCGTCGCCCATACCGGTCATAATAACCCCAATCGCATTTTTGCCGGCATAACGCGCAGTTGAACGAAACAGAACATCGACCGACGGACGATGTCGTGAAACCAGCGGACCATCTCGCACTTCGACAAAATAGCGGGCGCCACTTGCCTTAACCAGTAGATGGCGATTGCCCGGTGCAATTAGAACTCGGCCCCGAATCAGGGAATCGCCATTTTCCGCTTCTTTTACCGATACCGCGCACAACTCATCGAGTCTTTTCGCAAAAGAAGCGGTAAAACGTTCCGGCATATGTTGCACGATAACAGTCGCTGGGGAATCTAGAGGCAACCCCT
>Ga0209212_1006846_pt1 | contig 12868 bp, 12 predicted proteins | sample RifGroC2_FD_183996 | JGI IMG/M metagenome (GOLD analysis project Ga0209212, IMG submission 183996) | Groundwater microbial communities from Rifle, Colorado, USA - Groundwater C2 (SPAdes) (version 2) | ecosystem: Environmental > Aquatic > Deep subsurface > Groundwater | place: Rifle, Colorado...
GCTTTTTTTCGTGGGGATAGTGGTATTCCTTTCAATAAGTTTAGTATTGACTCCGCCCAGGGTTTCAATGCCCAAAGACAGCGGCGTAACGTCTAAAAGCAGGACATCCTTCATATCGCCTTTAATAATAGCTACCTGAATGGCCGCCCCTAAAGCCACGCATTCCATGGGGTCAACCCCGCGCTCGATCTTTTTACCCACGTAATCCTCAACATATTTTTGGACAATCGGCATCCGGGTCGGCCCGCCGACCATAATTACCCGGTCAATGTCTTTGGAGGAAAGCTTGGCGTCGCTTAGGGCCTGTTCCATCGGGTGATGACAGCGGTCAATAATCGGCTGGATTAATTCTTCTAATTTTGCCCGGGTGAAAGTCATGGTCAAATGTTTCGGCCCGGAGGCGTCAGCGGTAATGAAGGGCAGGTTGATATCAGTGCTTACGGTTGAGGAAAGCTCAATTTTGGCTTTTTCCCCGGCCTCGCGCACCCTTTGGGTAGCCATCTTATCATTCTTCAGCTCTATTCCGGTATCTTTTTTGAATTCCCGCGTGATATAATCTATGATGGCGTTATCCATATCGGTTCCGCCTAATTGGGTGTCGCCGGAGGTGGCCTTGACCTCAAATACGCCCTGGGCCATTTCCATGATGGTAACATCCAAAGTGCCGCCGCCTAAATCAAAGACCATAATCTTTTGCTCTTTATGTGATTTTTCCAGGCCGTAAGCCAGGCAGGCGGCGGTAGGTTCATTGATTACGCGCAGGACCTTTAAACCGGCAATCTCGCCGGCATCCTTGGTGGCGGTTCTTTGATTATCGTCAAAATAGGCCGGGCAGGTAATGACCACTTCTTCCACCTTATCGCCCAGATAAGCTTCGGCATCCTGTTTTATCTTCTGTAAAATAAAGGCGGAAACCTGCTGGGGGGTATATTCTTTACCCGGGACTTTAAATTTAAAGTCGGTTCCCATCTTGCGTTTGGCCGCCTGGATTGTTCCTTCGGCGTTTATCGCCGCCTGACGGCGGGCCGGTTCGCCTACTAAGCGCTGGCCGTCTTTGGTAAAAGCGACATACGATGGAAAGGCCTTGCCTGAAGCCACCCCCGCTCCTTCAGCCGAAGGGATGATTACCGGCCTTCCCCCCTCCATTACTGCCGCCGCCGAATTAGATGTTCCTAAATCAATACCGATTACTTTAGCCATTTTACTGCCTCCTTATGTGTAATTTTAAAGCCGCAAAGGTTCGCAAAAAATGTTAATCTTTTTGCGGATTTTGCGGGGTTAATTCTTTTTGCGCTTTCGCGGTCGCGACTTTTACCTTAGCTGTTCTGAGCACTCTATCATTTAAAAAATAACCTTTTTGCAGTTCCTCGACTACCGTATGTTCAGGCAGTTCTGAATCTACCTGCATCAAGGCTTCAGAGGTGTGGGGATCAAAAGGCCTTCCCTCAACCTCAATGGGTTTAACTCCGTTTTTTTTCAGCATTTCATAAAGATGGGCCAGAATCATCTCGATTCCTTTCAAGAATGTCTCTAAATTCGCGGATTTATTCTCGGCGTTTTGGGTGGTTCTCTCTAAATCATCAAGGATGCCTAATAATTCCGAGATTATACCTTCAGTGGCGTATTTAGTGAAATCCTGGCACTGTTTTTCCATCCGTTTGCGGGCGTTGTCAAAATCCGCCTGCATACGCAGGAGCCTCTCTTGATGGTCCTGGCTTTTTAGTACTTCTTCCTTAAGCCGGTTATACTCTTCTTCTTTAAGGGTTATTAGTTTCTCCTGAACGGCCTCCTGCTCTGCCTGGGCCTCCGGTTTTTTTTCTTCTTTTTCTTTCTTGTGGTTAGTGTTCATTTTTTATAAATTTTCTAAAGCCTTACTGATCAGCCCCGAAACATATTCAATGGTGGGAATCACCTGGCTGTAGTTCATGCTCCGCGGGCCCAGGACCGCGATTCTACCCAAAGGCTTATCTTCCACATCGTAGGTAGAGACGATTAAAGAACAACCGGAGATTTCTTCGCACTCAATTTCTCTGCCAATATAGACATTCAGCCTTTTTTCTAAATTCCGGTTAAGGATGTCTAAGAGCTGTTTTTTTTCCTCCAAAACCTTTAAGACATTGCGTATTTTTTCGATATTCCTGAATTCCGGGTGTTCAGTCATAAAAGACGCGCCGTTGTAATATATCTTATTGCCTTTGTTTAAAAAAGAAACTATTCCCGTGCAGTGGGTAAAGCTGGAAAGCACCTCTGAGGTTTTTTCTAAGATGTCCTCCAACACCCTGATCTGCCGCTGGTAGTGCTGGGTGAGGCGCCTTTTTTCTTCTTCCACAAGCTGTATCTGGGTCAAGAGCATATCCACATAATAACGGTAGCCTTTATCCGTGGGCACCCGTCCGCCGGAGGTGTGTATATGGGTAAGATATCCCAGCTCTTCCAGCTCCGACATGGTGTTTCTGACTGTGGCTGAGGAGCAGTCAAAATGCGGGCGGATGTCTTCAGAGCTGATGGCGTCCGAAGTTTTAATATGGCTTTCAATTACCGCGGAAAGCACTTCCTTGTTTCTATTGTGACGGTCGCTTGAGCGCATTTATAAAGGTTGGTTTACAGGTAATTATTCTTAATAAAGTTAACGCTATATTTTAACAAAAATAATCTCGTTGTCAATGGTTTGGCTTGTTTCAGTCTTGGGCTTGGTTGTTTCCTCATCTATTTCCAGGAGATGTTTTATCCGGTGTATGATTTTGTTGGTGTCTATATTTTTTATTTCTTTAGCGGTTACTATTTTTATATTCTCCCCCTCTTTGATTTCACCGCCCAGGATTTTTAAAGATAGTGGGTTCTGAACGTATCTTTGGATAATCCTCTTTAATGGCCTGGCTCCGTATACAGGGTCAAATCCGATTTTAGAAAAGAACTCCTTGGCTTTATCGCTTAGCTGGAGGCCTATTTTTTTATCTGCTAATCTCTTCTGAAGCAAATTGAGCTGGATATCAATAATCTTTTTAATTTCGTTTATAGATAAGCTTCTAAAAACGATTATTTCGTCAATCCGGTTGATAAATTCCGGCCTTAGCCTTTCTTTCAGTTCTTGTTTATCGCGCAGGTTTGAGGTCATTATAATCAGGGTGTTTTTAAAATTAATTGTTCTTCCCTGGCCGTCAGTGGCGCGTCCGTCATCCAGGATTTGCAATAAGACATCCAGAACCTCGGGGTGGGCCTTTTCAATCTCATCAAAGAGCACCACTGAATAGGGTTTGCGCCTGACGGCTTCGCTAAGCTGTCCGCCTTCATCATAGCCGACATATCCGGGAGGCGCGCCCAGGAGCCTGGAGGTGGTGTGTTTTTCCATATACTCGGACATATCAATCCGGATTAAGGATTGTTCGTCGTCAAACAAAAACCAGGCCAGGGATTTGGCTAATTCGGTTTTTCCCACTCCGGTGGGCCCCATAAAGATGAAAGACCCCAGGGGTTTATGCGGATCGCCCAGCCCGGAGCGCGAGCGCAGGATACAGTTAGAAATTGCCTCCACCGCTTCATCCTGGCCAATGACCCGGCTTTTAAGCCGTTCCTCGGTCTTAAGCAATTTATCTTTTTCTCCTTCTAAAAGTTTGTTTAAAGGGATGCGCGTCCAGCGGGAAACCACTCCGGCAATATCCTCTTCATCCACCTCTTCTTTGAGCATTGATTTTGAGCTTTGCAGTTTTTGTAAGCTTAAGTTTTGGGCGTCTAATTTTTTCTGCAGGTCTAATAATTTTCCGTAACGGATTTCGGCTACCTTATCCAGATTGCCGGCTCGCTCGTGCTTCTTTTCTTGCGCCTTCAGCTCTTCAATATTATTTTTAAGTTCGCGGATTTCCTGGATTCCCTCTTTTTCTAATTTCCAGTGTCCGGAAAGTTCCTCGGATTTTTCTTTTAAAGAGGCTAATTCCTTTTCTATTTTTTTAAGCCGCTCCAAAGAATTTTCGTCCTTTTCTTTTTTTAAGGCCTGTTTTTCAATCTCAATCTGCATTATTTTACGCTCAATAACATCTAACTCCTGGGGCTTGCTGTCAATTTCAATTCTTAGTCCCGAGGCCGCCTCATCAATCAAATCAATGGCCTTATCCGGCAAGAATCTCTCAGTGATGTAGCGGCTGGAAAGGGTGGCCGCGGCAATAATCGCCGAATCTTTGATGCGCACCCCGTGATGGGTCTCGTAGCGTTCTTTTAGTCCGCGCAGGATGGCAATGGTATCCTCAACTGTGGGTTCGCCCACCACAATCGGCTGAAATCTGCGCTCTAAGGCCGCGTCCTTTTCAATGTATTTGCGGTATTCATCCAGAGTAGTCGCTCCGATACAGCGCAATTCTCCCCGGGCTAAGGCCGGCTTAAGCATATTCGCGGCATCCACCGCTCCTTCACTGGAGCCGGCGCCAACCACGGTATGCAGTTCATCAATAAAAAGGATAATTTCACCTGTCCGGGAATGGATCTCTTTTAACACCGCCTTAAGCCTGTCTTCAAATTCACCCCGGAATTTTGCCCCGGCGATTAAAGCCCCCAAATCCAAAGAGAGAACTTGTTTTTCTTTCAGGCCTTCCGGGATATCCTGATTGATTATCCTCTGGGCCAATCCTTCCACGATCGCGGTCTTGCCCACTCCGGGCTCGCCGATTAAAACCGGATTATTTTTGGTCCTGCGGGATAAAACCTGAATCAGCCGCCGAATTTCTTCATCCCGGCCGATGACCGGGTCTAATTTTCCTTTTTGGGCTAGATCAGTGAGGTTACGGCTGTATTTCTCCAGGGCCTTGTATTTTGCCTCAGGGTCGGCATCGCTGACCCGCTGATTACCCCTGATCTTAGCCAGTTCCGCTAAGAACTTATCCCGGTTGAGGTTATATTTGGCCAACAGGGTATCCTTGTGGTCAAGGACAGCCAACAACAGGTGTTCCCAGGAAACATATTCATCGCCCATTTGTTGGGCTTCTTTCTCGGCGCTTTGCAGGGCGTTATTCAGCCGGGAAGAAAGATGGGCTTCGTTTGAGGAAGAATAAACCTTGGGCCGTCCGCCTAGGTCATCCCGGAGTTGTTTTCCTAAAGAAGCGGTATTGATGCCCAGGGCGGATAAAAGTTCGGCAGTCAGGCCTCCCTCCTGTTTAAGCAGGGCCGATAAGAGATGTTCTACATCCACCTGCTGGTGGTTTAATTCCCGGGCCGACTCCAGGGCCGCTTGCAGGGCTTCCTGTAATTTTAAAGTATATTTCTCTAAGCGCATATATTGCCTGTTATTTATTTTTTCTACTTTCCTTTTGCTATTTTAGCACTCTTTTACCGAGAGTGCCAATAAAAATATAAAAAAATTTATTTTAAAAGTTCTTGTTCTAAAATTACCTTGATTCCGCTAATGTTCACCCGTTTTTCGATCATCAGAAAATGAACCTGTTCTAATATTCGCATATCTTTGAGCGAATAAAGCCGGCTCTTTTTGCCGATTCTTTTAGGGCAGACTACGCCTTTTCTATCTAATTGGCGCAGGGTCCACACCGGTATGTCTACCAGCCTGCTTACTACGCTGATCACATAGACCGGTTCATCCGGGCTGATTTGAATATCAAATAGAGTCATATCTTTACCTTTGTAAATTTTGAACTGGTATTATATTACTATAAACTAACTTATTTGTCAAGATATTTTAATAATTTTAGTTAGATATTCTAACAGCTATCCGTATAATAAGAACCTCGCAAGAAGAAAAGGAGGTTATTTTTTTAAATATTCTTCGAACTTATGAATTAGTGTATCCGGAATTTGAGCGGTGATGGCGATGGACTTGCTGGTATATTTTATTTTTTCTATCTGGCCTTCCCGATAAATCAGGTCTACCAGGTTCATTCTATCTAAGGGGATGGTTAAAGAGATTTTATGGATGGTTTTAGGGATCTTTTGGGATATTTGGGATAAAAGTCCTTCTATGTTTTCTTTCTTCAGGGCCGAGACGGCCACGGAATCAGGAAAATCCAGTTTGTATTTCTCAATCCAGTTCTGCTCCTCTAATTTATCTACTTTATTTAAGACGGTGATAACCGGCTTACCCGCGCAATCTAATTCCTTGAGCACCGCCTCCACTGCCTGATGATAATCGTAGCGTAGGGCCGAGGAAATATCCAGAACATGCAGCAACAAATCCGCCTCTTTGACGTCTTCTAAAGTGGCCTTGAAGGCCTCAATCAGATGGTGGGGCAGGTTATGCAAAAATCCCACGGTATCTGAAATTATTACCTTTTGATGGTTAGGCAGAATCAGGATTCTGCTTAAAGGATCCAGGGTGGTAAAGAGCTGGTTATCGGCTAATTGATGTTCGTTGACCAGCGTGTTGAGCAGGGTGGTTTTTCCGGCATTGGTGTAGCCCACCAGAGAAACCAGCGGTAATTTTTGCGCTATTCTTTTTTTGCGGATTAAATAACGCTGGGCGCGGATTTTTTCTAAATCGGTCTTTAGCCGGGTAATCCGGCCGCGGATTCTCCGGCGGTCGAGCTCAAGTTTCTGCTCTCCCGGGCCGGATGTGCCGATGCCGCCTCCTAAGCGGGAGAGCATTATGCCTTTACCGGTCAGCCGGGGCAGAAGATATTCTAATTGAGCCAGCTCCACCTGAGTTTTCCCCTCCGGGGATTTAGCGTGCCGGGAGAAGATGTCTAAAATAAGCTGGGTGCGGTCAATTACCTTGCGTCCGATCGCCTCTTCCAGGTTTCTCTGCTGGGTTCCGGAGAGGTCAACCGAGAATAGCACTACATCAGCATTAAATTCAGCGGCGATCAGGTTTAACTCTTCGGCCTTGCCTTTGCCGATAAAAAGGTTGGGCGAGGGATTATCATAATGGCAGGTCAATTCCTCAATAATCTCCAGCCCCGCGGTCTTGGCTAATTCCTTTAATTCCCCGGCCTCATCTTCAATCTTAAGCGATTTATCCCTGAAGGCAAATACATCAACCGTAACTAACAAGGCCTTTTCTTTTTGATTCAGCTCGATCATCTCAGACATATTTCACCATCCTATTTATGATTTGCTGGTCATCGGCATCTAACCAGATAATCCTTTTATCTTTCCTGAACCAGGTCAATTGTCTTTTGGCGTAATTACGGGTGTTTTTTTTAAGCAGGTCTTTGGCCTGTTCTAAATCGTGCTTTCCTTCCAGGTAATCCCGGATTTCCCGGATTCCGATGGCCTGTTTACAGGTAAGGCTTAAGTTTCCAGTGAGCAGTTTTTTTACCTCATTTACCAGGCCGCGCTCAAACATCTCATCTACTCTCCGGTCTATGCTTTTATATAAAACCTCCCGGTCCTTATTTAATCCAAAAATAGTAACTTCATATTTATCCAAAAGGCCCTTTCTTTTTTTCCGCAGTTCGGAGATCGGTTTTCCGGTGAGTTTATACACCTCCAGCGCCCGGATGATTCGTTTGGCGTCATTAGGGTGGATCCTTAAGGCGGATTCCGGATCAACTTCTTGCAGTTTCCGGTGAAGATAGGCGCTTCCCAAGATTTCCGCCTGGTTATAAAGTTCCCGGCGCAGGGCTTCATCTTTACCCGCGTCGGCAAAAATTCCCTCTAAGAGCACGTTTAGATAAAGCCCGGTGCCGCCGGTAAACAGGGGAATTTTGCCTCCTTGGTGAATATCTTTAATTGCCTTTACCGCCAATCTTCGGTATTGAGCGGCATCAAACTCTTTATCCGGGCTTAGGATGTCAATCAGATGGTGTTTAATTTTATGACGTAGTTTTAAACTTGGTTTTGAGCTTAAGATGTCAATCCCCTGATAGACCTGCATTGAGTCTAAGGAGATGATTTCGGCATTGATTTTCCGGGCTAACTTTAAGGATAGCGCGGTTTTTCCCACCGCGGTAGGGCCTACGAGAAAGATTATTTTTGGTTTTGGGTGTGAACAGGGCTTAGGCTGGTGGGTCATTAAGGATAGATTCTGGAGGGATAACCTTTTTCTTCTAATATCTGCTTTAGGCTTTCAGCCTGCTGGCGGGTGTTTAATTTTCCCGCGCGCACCCGGTAAAGGGTTTTCGCGCCTGAGCTTGTTTCTTCGATATAGGCGTCAAAATTACCCTTTTTGAGCTTTTCTGAAAGTTTTTTGGCGTTCTGGAGATTGGCAAAAGAGCCGACCTGGACCGTAAAAAACTGATTATTTATTCCTTGAACTGCGGCAGTGGGAATATTTGCCTCTAAGCTCAAGGGGTATTTTTGCTTTAGGCTATCCGCGTATTCCCTGGCCTTGGACCAACTTCCGGACTTTAAAGCGCATTGGCTTAATCTTAAGAGCAGGGCGCCGGCCAATCCGGAATTAGTTTTAAGCGCGTCTTCATACAGCTGTCCGGCTTTAGAATAATCCTGCTCCATAAAAAAGGTATCAGCATAAGCTAGTTTTGCCACTTCAAGATAACGGCTGGATTTAAAATTTTTCATCACCTGGGTAAGTTTTTCCCGGGCTTTTTCGGTATCGTTTATCCTGAGGAAGTTCAGTCCGGCTAAATAAAGCGCGCTGTCCGGAGAATTGCCTCTGGCGATATTAATCCCGCATTCGTTTATGCTCTCGCTGTAACTGCCTTGTAAATATAAAGAGGCGGCTTTGTTTAGGGTGTCGGCGTAGAGAGAAATAGTCAGGAGTCCATAGTCCATAGTCCATAGAAAAAAAATAAAGAAGAATGTTTTTGGCTTCATGTTTTTGATTTTAATTCCCGGGAAATTTGTCTTTGCGAATCGAGTAAAATCTTATGCCGTCTTTCTTTTTCATCTTTAGGCACGTCGTCTTTGAGTTTTTCAGCTTTGGTATTGGGCCGGGGCGAATATTTAAAGATGTAGGCGTGGTTAAATCGGACTTCCTCCAGCAGTTCTTTAGTCTTTAAGAAATCTTCCTCGCTCTCACCGGGAAATCCCACAATTACATCCGTAGAGAGCACTCCGCGAGGCACAATTTTTCGGTATTGCTTAGCCAGCCCCAGATAATGCTTTGCGTTGTAGCCCCTATGCATTAACTCTAATATTCTATTTGAACCGGATTGAAAAGGCAAGTGTAAATATTTTTTTAATTTTTCCAAATCCGCCATAGCCTGAAAAAGCTCTGGCGAGGCATCCTTGGGGTGTGAAGTTACAAAACTGAATTCTTCAAGCCCTTTAAGCGAATTCACCGATTCAAGCAACCCTACAAAATCAACGCCATCGAATTGATACGCGTTCACATTCTGGCCTAAAAGCGTGACAGACATACTCTCGTTTTCTATACAACGCTCAATCTCATTTAGGATATTTTTTGGATTGCGATGGCGCAAGCGCCCCCGCACATAGGGCACGACACAGTAGGAGCAGAAATTATCACAACCCTCGGAGATAACTATAAAACTATTGTCTTTTTCCTGCCTGAACCCAGGCTCATACACAAGCTCAACACGCTCTTTTTTACCCACCGCCAGGAAACGCCCCTCATCTCTCGTCTTTCGCCCCTCGCCCCTCGCCCTTCGCCCTTCGTTAAAAATCTCTTTTAGTAGTTTTGGAATCTCCCCAATATTATTCGTCCCCACCACCAAATCAATCCCCGGCATCCGCTTAAATGCCGCGTCTTTATAGTTTTCCGCCATACAGCCAACTAACCCAATTACAGGGACTGTCCCAGAAAGGGACTGTCCCTTCTTCACTATTCGCCCAATCTCCGACCACACCTTATCCTCCGCATGCTGGCGCACCGAACAAGTAACAAACAAAACCGCGTCAGCCTCTTTCTCTGCCTCCACTACCCCAAAGCCCCCATTCAAAAGCATCCCCTTAATAGCCTCGGAGTCCCGAAGGTTCATCTGACAACCGAAGGTCTTCATAAAGACCTTCGGTTGTCGTGTCCGAGCCGCCGCGGGGTAAAGGTTCTCTTGCCTCTGACAAGAGTTAGAAGCTTTACCCCGCACGCCTGGCGGCCCGTGTCCGAGCCGCCGCGGGGTAGCCGGACATTACAGTATTATTCTTACAATTTATCATTTTCTCTTAACTCCAGCATCTGACAAAACTTTATCAAGCCTTTTACCTCTTACTAACGCCTCTTTTTGCATCCTTGTCAGGTTCTTAATCACTAACTCAGTTTTGAACGCCGATTTAAATTGCTGGTACTCTTTTTTCCAAACCAACATTACCGGAAGCCTTGCCCTCGTATATTTTGAAGCCAATCCGTCATTATGGCGCTTTAAGCGCTTCCCCAAATCACTCGTATACCCTGTATAGTACGTCCCATCGGCACACTCCACCATATACACATAGAATTTACCGCATCGCCTGATTTTAGCCACAACTAATTATATCTCAGTCGGTTAATGAGTTCTGACACCAGCTTCTTATGTCTCTAAACCTGCTACCTCAAAGCGCTTGTCTTTCATAGTTTCACTGCCTCCTACTATCTATATAGGAAGAAATTTGTAAAACTGCCGAAAATATTTTCACTTTCTTCACTGTCTTCACTCCAACCACCACGTCATCCTGACACTGAACGAAGTGAAGGGGAAGGATCTCCCTAAGCGTATATTCCGGATTTTTCCGGAAAGTGTCGGAACTTTTTTGCCCTCACCATAGTTATTACGTTTTCCAGACCAAAATTTCGCACCCTGCCGTAACTTTTCTTCCCAAGGCGGATATACAGCCTTTTTTGCCAAAGTGTCCCACCCCTCACCTATGAACACACAAAAAATCAAAAAGTGTAACACCCTTTTTGGCCCTCCCATATATGATTATAGTAAATTTCCAAAAGTGTCGGGGCCTTCACCTATGTACACGCAATATTTTTCAAAGTGTCGAAGCCTAAAAAAGAAAAAAACCATTTCCGGTCAGTCGACTGCATTTTTCCGGGGACATATAACTTAATTAACGTAGGCACGATTGAATTAAGTGATGTGTCCCCGGAAAGCCATGGTATATTTAGGAGTAAATGCCATCAGTCACCTCGTTTTTCACAAGACCAAATTAACTCTTATTTTTTGGTTTATTTTCTTTTTTTAATATCATGTACGACGTCCATGCGACAAGAAACAAAGCCGCATGCGTTTTGCTCTGACTGCCCAACGCTGTAAAGATAACGATATTAATCATCCAAAGGAATATCACAAGCCCGATCGCCCAGCCCTTAGATAATGGTTTACGAACGATAGCGTAACGAATAATAAGCGGCGGGATAAGCCCAATACCCCACGTCAAAATAAAAGAAACGATAATTGTTAACCACCACAAGGGGCCATATAAATACTCCATGGCAGATGGTTTTTGGGATAGCGTTTCTTTTTTAATGTCATCTTGAACAGGCGCACTATTTTCAAACTGAAAAGAACGCTTTACCTTCTCTAAAATTGGTCTCCACACCAGAGCATCTGACTGTCTATACGACAGAGTAACCTCGATGAGCTGGCTTGATACTGGGATTTTATACTGTGTTACTTGCCAAGGCGACGGCTCTTTTTTACTCGCTCTAATATATGGCATAACCAAAACACGATGATTGTTAATTCTTTCAATTCGCACTTCTTGCATTTCAAGAAGCTTGGGGCCACCCGATGCTTCAAGCTTCTTAAACATTCTCAATAATTCATCGCCTACCTCTTTCAAATCGGCAGGCGTTGCAGATGCGAGATCTGCTTGCGTATAATCAGGAGGTGAAGAAATGCTAACTCGAATCATCGCTCCGGTCGGCTCTGGTGTGGCATTAACCGACAGCAAGGTTTCTTTATTGACATTTGACCCTTCAATACCCGCATTCTCAGTCATTGCCTCTCCAGCGGCACGAAGATTTTTCCGTGTATCTTGCGATAGAACCGTCCAGTGAGATGGAATATCAAGCGAAATGCCATAGGCCAATTCAATACGACGAAATTCTGTACTCTGTGCGAATGCTGTAACGGTCCCCGCAATTAAAATTAGCATCATTAAAATTAACGATTTTTTGAGCATATCGATACTCTTTTTGCTTATAACATTTTATCTGATGCCAATATCAACTGGCAGACGGCTTATCTTTAAATTTTAGCGCAAAGATAGAAACAATTATAAACACTCCAACAATCACATCGATAAAACTCCATAGCTCACGATTAAGATGGATAACGATAAATGGATTAAAAAGAACAGCGAGAAACCCAAAAATCCAAACCCATTTCGCTTTTTGCTGTTCATAAGCCAGCCATGCTATATATGCGGTAGCAACAAAAACAACAAACCGCAAGAGTGTAAAGAAGCCATAGGGCCAACCGTTCAATAACGCAAGAAACAAAAATACGGTAGCAATAATAGAAGCTATATTTTTCTTTTTACTCAGATCCATTTTTAACCAACACCTTGAATATTCTTACGAATTGTTTCTTTTTGTTCGTGAGCATTTTTTTCGTCCATATCTCCCAATCTAACAAGCTCATCCATCGCTGAATCAAAGATTTTTAATAGATCTTCTCCATGGCCCATAGGATTCAACACTCCTCTATAAATATGATACTGCCCGCTCTCAGCCATATCACCAGACGTATTTGCAATCATGGAGTAAACATATTTGCGAACAGATCGTCCTTTTCGGACAACGTCTATAAATTGATCAGTTTCCGAAAGGATTGATTTCTCAACACACCCTTTTACCAAATCGAATCCTCCATTACCAAATTTGCGACCTACTTCCTCAAGTATTCCAAGGGCTTCTTTAACCTCTTTTTTGTTAAACGATTTTTGAATTTCTCCACCGAACGCAATGATAACTTGTAAGATTGCTCCGCCGAGCATTATAGCTCCGAATGTTATTGTAAGGACGCCAATTGTTGTGCCCAAAAAGAACATGACCATCGTCAATATGTAGGAAACTTGGGCAAAGAAA